>Ga0208645_1002298_pt1 | contig 15409 bp, 7 predicted proteins | sample VirMetDEL_Sep_01_FD_184519 | JGI IMG/M metagenome (GOLD analysis project Ga0208645, IMG submission 184519) | Aqueous microbial communities from the Delaware River and Bay under freshwater to marine salinity gradient to study organic matter... | ecosystem: Environmental > Aquatic > Marine >... | reverse complement strand
GAGAATGAAGCACAGAATCTTGTAGAGTTGGGTGCTGATGGATCGCTTCGATCTAAGACTGGTTTCTTTGTAGATGACTTCACTAAGGGTCTCGCACTTACTGCATCTACTACTGGACCAAATTATATTGACGATCCTAACTGGATCACCCAAGCACTAGATGTCGATGAATCTTTAATATATCCAAAAATAGATAAGAGATACAATGACTTCTTATACGATTCTGACGATACTGTAATAACAAGTTTTAATTCAGCATACAGCAGAACTGTAGCGACCAACTCTCCTACTGCTATGGCAACTCCAGGAGACTCTAGTGTGGTTCAACGCGGCGATATGTTGATGTTGAAGTATACAACAGTTTTAGATCCAACCCTAACTCAAGAAATGATTTCTTGGAGAACACCATACGATTATGAAGAACGTGGTTACTACAATGTAAACCCATTCAACGTGTTCCAAGGTGAAGGATATCTCAGACTTAATCCAACTGGTGATTTTTGGGTAGATCAAACTCGTTTACCAGATCGACATGTTTCTGGCGGTACTATACATGTTAAGATTAACGATCTTTCAAATTATGTACCTAAAACTACAACTGCTACTACCACTTACACTAGAATGGCACGAGGCAGACTTACTGGTGCCACTAGGAGAACAACAATAGCTGGAAGATGGCGTCGTAGAGAACGCGAAAGAGAGTTAGTAAGACAAACTGTTCAAACTACTGTGACCACTAGGGAACGCGTGAAAACACGTGTGGTCAGCGATTCTTATCGTACCATGCAGCGCGACAGAGTCGTAGCAGTAAACACTGTACCGTTTATTCGTCAAAGACGTGTCCTTGCGAAAGCAGAAGGTTTGCGACCTAATACTCGTTTCTGGTTGTACTTTGATAATGTTCGTATGGACCAATGGGTGCTTGATCTCAGCACTCAAGCAAACTATACTGCACTTGTTAATCAGAAGGCGCACAGGAAGCAGTACCCACCTTCACAGAGAAGGTATCAAAGGCATCCTAATGCGACTGGTGCATCTAACGAAAACGTGTTGATTTCAGATGATCAGGGCAGACTTTACTTTGATATGTTTATTCCAAACAATGCTAGAGTTCCTGTTCCTAAATCCGGAATATTCCCGCATGCAAAAGAACTTTCAACTTGGATCCAAAAAGTCAAGGAAGGTATAAAGAGACATGGCGCGGATAGTCCTCGCTGCTTTGACTATGCAGGTTGGAAGTTTAGATGCGGCGCCAAACCAGTAAAACTTTTAGACATTTCTGAAAACAACAATGATAATGCGTTATCAATGGCGAAAACAGTTTATGTTGCTACTGGTAGAAATATTGTACGCAGGAAAGATATTATCACGACTCGAGTGATTGTATCTGAGGATTATATTGATCGTACTCAAAGAACCACAACTCAGGTTGTTGACGAAACTGTTATTGGTACGACATGGGAGCGATATGACCCATTAGCACAAACCTTTATGGTGAGTGGACAGTCCAGTGTAGAAGGCGTGTTTATAACGAAGGTTGACGTATTCCTAAGATCAGCACCACCTTCAATTGCTCCTCAAATTCCACTACAGTTACAGATTCGTGGCACTCGAGACGGCACCCCGTTGCGTGATGCCATCAGCGAACAACATAGAGTTTATAAAACTGCTGCGGAGTGTCGCGCAGTTGTAGACAGTATTACGGACAAAGAGAACCTCACTGAAGTTCTTTCTAAACCTGTTACGTTTGAGTTCCCTGAACCAATCTATATTGCTGCTGGTGAGGAATACGCAATAGTGCTTCTTGCTGAATGTGATGATTATGAAGCATATATCGCAACGACCTACGATCTTATCCTTGGTAGAACTGATAAGAGAGTGAGTAAGCAACCAGCAACGGGATCGTTATTCCTTTCGCAAAACGGTTCAACTTGGACACCAAAGCAAAACCAAGACTTGGCGTATCGTATCTACACTGCTAAGTTTAAGGGGTCAGGAAATGCGAACTTCTATAGTCAACCTGCTGTAAGAGCAGCGCATAACTACAACACGAGTTTCTCAATTGACTCTACTTGTGTGAACCCACTGTATCCATCGGATCATATCTACTCCTCCGCTACTGATTCTACTTCATTAAGTCGGTTCTTCGTATATCACCCTGCTCATGGTCTTGGTGATGGAGACAGACCACGCATCGAAGGATTGGATCCTACTACTGAATACAGAGGTGTTACTGGCGCAGAAATAATGAACGTCGGCAACTATGTAGATTCTGCTAACGTACAAGGATATTATGTCAAGTTGTATAATACCGACTCCGTTGTCTCAGGATCGCCTAATCCGACATATGACCCTACCCTTGCATTCGATAGTGCTGGATCGTTTGGTGCAGATAGTGCGACTTCGGAAACTGCATTTAATATTGATAGAGCAGTGTTTGATATTCTTGATCTAAACTTTAATGGTACAAAGATTGACTACTCTTCCTCTTTCACTAGTGGATACTCTCACGCGGATGCAAGGTTCTTAGCAACTCGCGATCCTCGTTTTGCGATTGACACTAATGTAACACCAGGAACTGATGCTAACGGTATGTTGCCGTTTAGTCCAAGCGTGCCAATCTATATGAATGGTCCGAAATACCTTGCTAACTCGGATCAACAAGTCGTTGAAATGAGTGGAGTGCCTTCTATTATTGTTAATGCTGCGCTTGAAACCACACAATCTTCAAACTTTGGTGGAGACTTGGCACTGGCAGCAAAATCTAGTGGGTATGTTTCTGACTTATCTCCAATGATTGATATTCAACAAATTGGTGTTGAACTCACTAATCACATTATTGACAATCAACCAATTGACTCTGACAATAATCAGGACTCAATTGATTTTAGAGGATATCCTATCGTACAAAATGCTAATGCGCCATCAGGATATGTGTCAGAACTTGATCCTACTTTGGGTACTTCGCCTTCTAAGCATATTACCAAACCTGCTACTCTTTCTCAAGCAGCAAACGGTTTGCGTATTATCGTCAAGGCGCATAAACCAGTAGCAGCAAGCATTGACGTTTATTACAGAACTACGACAGGTGATGACGAAGATATCTACAACAGTAGTTGGATATATTTGCCGCCTCAAAACAATCCACCAGATGCTTTGTATATTGCGGACGGTGAGGTTGAACCTGAGTTTAGAGAGTACAAGTATCTCGCTGGCGGTATAGACGGAGACCTGCCTGACTTCAGACAATTCCAGATGAAGGTTGTTATGAGATCAACGAATACTTGTCAGGTTCCAATCATTAGAGACATAAAAGCAATTGCGTTGATATAATGGATGAGAGAGTTTTATTGAAAGTAGCAGGTTCCGCATATATGTACAAGGATGTACATAATGGGACTGTTATAAATACCAACGAAGAAGAAATACGTTTAGCAAGGGAAAGCAAACGGTTGAGGAAAGAGGAGCGTCTTAAGAAAGATGCAATGGAAAACGACATTGCCGAACTAAAAAAAGAATTCTCAGAACTCAAAGAACTAATAAAATCAATGGTAGAGAAATACTAAAATGAGCAACCCTCCAAGATTTCACGACAGCGATCATCCTCTGTTTCAATCGACAGATACTTTCCAGCAACTGATCCAAGATCTTAATCATTTTGGTAACATTGTTGACTCGGATATGAAGTATCTGGATTCTGCCATTGGTCCAGAAACAAATGGATTCAGACTCACCAAATTAAAAGGTCTTGAAGACTTTACCGCCAATACATTGGTGGATGCTCTCAACGAACTAGATAGCGACCTGCACGGGGGCAATGGCGGTAGTTTCGCAGCAGATAGAAATACTGCATATAAGACTGTAACTGGCGCGATCAATGAGATTGAGCGAGTTTTCGATGCTTCTGCTGGTGAGATCTTATATCCTACTGGAGACTCAACCGAAACACAAAACCGATTATTGATCAGCACAAATCAAGGTGGTGGACAAAGGATTGATATAAAGTCAGGACAGAATATCATCCTTGACGCAGTGAATAATATTGTGATTGATGCTGGCGGTTCTAGCGTTTGTTTCGACGATGATAGCGTCACCCATATGGAACTTATAATGGGAGCGTCTACCTTAGAAATAGACGTTCCTGTAGGAAACTTACTGTTCGACGTCGCTGATGATATCATACTTGATGCTGCTGGTACAACTGTAGATATGCAGGTTGCGGGTGTATCAAGAGTTAAACACGACCTTGGTGCAAGTAACGTAGTGACTGTCAATGGAGATTACACGTTAGACGTTTCCGGAGATATTACCTTAGACGCTGGTGATGATGATGTAATCTTTAAAGACGGCACCACAGAAAGGTTTAGATTTAATTGCGACGCTGCTCCTAATATTACTTTAACTGGTTCTTCTGCTAGTTTAACGAACACAGCAGGTGCTTTCACAGTTAATGCATTCACTTCGTTTGTACTTAATACAAACAATGGCGCATCTACTTGGACTTTTAATACAGACACCATTACTCATACTGGCGATGCCATACTTGACGTCACAGGAGATATTACTTTATCAGCAGACGGTAATGATATTATCTTTAATAATGGTGCTGGCGGTGATACTGTTACTCACACCCTGACTGATGCTGGTGCGTACACCATTACGCAAAGTGGTACAGGAAACTACACTTTAGATATTGGCGGCGATATTATCCTCGATGCCGATGACGCGACAATATACATGAAAGACGGTGGGGCAGATCGCTTCACGTTTATTATGGGAGCAGATCAAGAAATTGACGTTCCAACAGGATCGCTTACAATTGATGTAGCAGATGATATTGTCTTAGATGCTGCCGGAACTAATATCTCATATAGAGTTGCAGGCACTAATCGTATTGTTTATACATTGGGTGCCACTAATACTGCTACTGTAACTGGCAATTATACAATTGATGCGTCAGGAGACATCGTACTTGACGCTGATGACGCAAACATTACATTCAAAGACGGTGGTGTTGATCGTATTGCCTACGCGCTGGGTGCAACAAACACAGTCACAGTTACAGGGAACTACACCCTAGATGGATCTGGTGATATCGTACTAGACACCAACACTGGATCATTAGATTTAAAGGACGCAGGAACAACTGCCATAGGTTTCAGTTTAGATCCTGCTGCTACTAATACGGTTGCTGTTACTGGCGGTTTAGATTTAACTTCAACTGCTGACGTTTTGATCGATGCTACTGGTGATATTACTCTTGACGCAGACGGTAATCAAATCAGATTTAAGAACGGTGCGGGTGGGGATGAAGTAACTCACAATCTTAATGATGACGGAACATATGAAATCGACGCACCTTCTGATTATACCATAGATGCTGCTGGCGATATTACACTTGATGCGGATGGTGGTGATGTATACCTGAAAGACGGTGGAACCACAAACTATCAATTTGCTACAAATGGTACGATATCACGTTCAGGTAATCTTATATTTGACATATCTGGTGATATTACACTGGATGCGGACGGAAACGACATCGTATTCAAAAATGGCGCAGGTGCTGATCAAGTAACGCACACTCTTGCAGACAATGCTGATTACTCAGTAACATATCCTAGTAATGTAACACATACGCAAAGTGCTGGTAGTTTGACGTTTGATATTCCTGGTGATATTACGCTAGATGCTGATGATGCAGATATCTTCTTCAAGGACGCTGGCACTACTCGTATTCAACATACCATGGGCGCAACTAATACCGTTGCGGTTACAGGAAACTACACCTTAGATGTTTCTGGTGATATTGCATTAGATGCTGATGGTGGTGACATTGACTTCAAAGATGCTGGTACAACTCGTTTCGCCTATGGATTGGGCGCCACTAATACTTTAGACATTACTGGTGGATTAACTCAAACTTCTGGTAATTACACTAATACGATAACAGGATCTAGAACTGTTAATGTTTCTAGCGGACATACTGATTCTGCTTCTTCTAGAACAATTAACACAACTAATTCTGTAGCAGTTACCGCAGGCACAACGGCGAATTACACTTCGGGCGGTGCTACAACTATCGCTTCAGGTGGAATTACGACTATAGACGCTGAAGGTGATATTACTCTTGATGCCAATGGCGCAGATATTTTCTTCAAGGACAACGGAGTAACCAAGTTTACCTTTAACTTGAACGGCACTCCAGAAATAGATGTTGTAACTGGTTTAGTCCTTGACGTTGAAGGCGATATTACTCTTGACGCCAATGGCGCTGATGTTTTATTAAAGGACAATGCTGTACAATACGGTGCACTAACAAATACAGCAGGTAATCTGATTATCAAATCAGGCACCACTACCGCGATGACATTTTCTGGCGCGAATGTTACGGTTGCAGGTAGTATTACGATGCCTTCAAGTGGCGGTAGTTCGCCAATCACCACAGCAAAAACAGTACATGGAGCATTAGCGGATATTAATAGTAGAATACCAAATATATATGACAATAATGGAACATTATTGAATCCGTTGCCTTAATAGGATAGTATAGAATGTCAGCGTTTTCTACAATACCGCTAAAGATTCTAAACTCTAGTGGAGACCTAAAACAGTTAACCACAGCGGAGGAAGCACTCTTCGCGAACGAAGGTGGACTGGGTCTTGTTGGTGCATACGATTCTGTTGGTGCAAGATATGGCGGATCCCTAACTCTTACCAATACTGCTAATGACTCTGATATAGGTGTTTACAGAGACACCTTTTACACTTCTCCGATCGGTACTCACCCAGGAACTTCTATTAGTAGTGGATCTACTACCACTACGTTGCGCCAGATGACCGACGCTGTAACTCAAGTTCCTTTTAATGGAGCAGTTCCGAAACTTGTGGTTTGTGATTCAGACGGTGCTTTATATGAAATGGATTCTGCGAGTTATAACGCATTAGCATTAAGAGTTAACGATATAGCAGTATCCACGGAAGGTGTTGGTTCTTTTCGTTTAAGCGCAACACAACCTACATCTGAATACGTTAAATGGATTGATGCTGTCTTTACGGACACAAAAGTAAACGGTTCTACAAATTATCATATTTGGAGAAAAGAAACTGTAAACGTAGATCCGGAAGCATATTACCCTATCAAAAAAATTGGTGATCAAGATTACCAAGAAATGACTGCTTCCGAAGTTGGTGAAATCGGTAACGGTATGATCCAACAGGGATATTACCTTAATGGAGTAGGGGAATATCAACTTAGATCTGACTCTGACGGTGCACCCACTGCATCTGGAACTTGGGAAGCAAGAGGTACAGCACTTGATACTAAAAATACTGTACAGAACGTTCAGTATGCTACGGTGTTGTATACCAGTCCACAATATGCTAGGCAGTATACTGGTCAGTATCTAGGCACTTATACTAACCTAAGATATTCTACACTTTTTCAAAACTTTGTTGGCATTAGGCAGGTCAACTATGCTGGCGTTAGAAATTACACTAACCAATATGTTGGCATAAGGTCATTCACTAATACCTTTGTTGGTGTGCGCCCGCAAACTCAACAGTTCGTGGGACAACGAACCTTTGTGGGGTCAAGGTATTATGTTGGATCGAGAGCATGGTCTGGACAATTCACTGGAAACTTTAGTGGTGTAAGATACTACACTGGATCGTTTGCTTCAGATCGCACTTTTACTGGAGCAAGAGATTTTACAGGGTTAAGATATTTTAGTGGTACTAGAGATCTTCCGTACACCAACACATTTACTGGGCCAAGACCCCAACAATTCCTTGGATCTCGACAAGTTAATTATACAGGACCTCGACCATACACAGGAGTTAGGTATTTTACAGGTTTAAGATATTTTTCTGGTGTGAGAGAATTCATTGGTACCAGATTTTACACAGGGGAAAGATATTTCGCTACTCAATATGCTGGACAACGATCATTCGCGGGTGCGTACCAAGGCGGTGTCCCCATCGCTCCTATGCAGTGGGGCACTAACCCCATTGCATTTAGCGGTGTTGTTCCTGGACAGTTTTTACAAGAATCTTATACGGGCAGTAGACCTTTCGGAATTTGGTACACTGGGACTAGACAATTTCTCGCTAATGGAGCATCTTTCCCTGTAGGTAACCCAGTGGCAAACGTCGCTTGGGCAGGCACGCGTGGGAGCAATTACACTGGTATCCGTACTTATACAGGGTTTAGGTATTTTAGTGGGCAGAGGCAATATTCCAGCAATTTCACAGGAAACTATACAGGAATCAGAGGATTTGAGTCAAGTCCAGTATATTTCGCCGGACCCGCCCAGAACTTCACTGCGGTCAATCCTATCTTCCCACAGTTTAACTATTTGTCTTTTGGAGCATGGACAACCGATTATACACCCGAACCCTTCCTAGGTTGGGCAGCAATAACTTTTGTAGGAACCAGAAACTTTCCGTTTACTGGTGTTCGATATTGGGCAACTGCTCAGAACTTTGTCCGTCCTGTGGGCACGGGTCCAATAATTGACGCAAACACTGGTCACTTTATTATAGGACAAAGTTTTGTTGGTCAAAGGACATTTGCAGGGCCAAGAGCATACTCGGGCAATTATGCGGGTCAATTTGCAGGAGTCAGATATTATCTCAATAATACAGGATTCCTGCACCTCGGACAATCCAACAATCTACAGTTTGTAAGTGATAGAACCTTTACTGGTGTAAGAGCATTCTCTAATGACTTTGTTGGAGTAAGATCTTCGCCGCAAACCTTTGGTGGAAGTAGACCTTACTCGGGAAATTTCATTGGTCCTGCTACAATAACATTTGCAGGTACAAGGGCAGTACTATATACTGGATACTATAGTGGACAATACACTGGACAATATACTAGCACGTACACTTCTCAATACAGTGCTCAATATACTGGACAAACAGTTGTCGCTACACCAGGAACAATTAGAACATATACATTATATGTGAGAGTGTCAGCAACTTAATTATTTTTTATCATAGGAGATTATGATGGCAGAGCGAAAGTGGTTGGATAATGCTTTTTGGCATAATGATGAAAAAGAGATGGCGGAAGCAATCCTTAGCATCACAGATGAGAGTGGTCGAGAAATCACACAAGTTGTTACAGTTCGCAAGTTTGATGTGAACGGTAACGAAAATCCTGACTTTAAAGAACTCATGGAAGAAATTGGCGAAGAAAAGATCGACGCTAATACTGCTGAGCGCAGAGAAAGAAAGTCAAAAGAAAAAGAAGTTGAAGAGCAAAGAAGGAAAGCGGAACAACAAGCAAAAGACCTTGAAGTTTTGTTTGATGCAAAAATTAAAATTTTAGAAATAGATCAGATTAAAAACACCAGCAATAAAACTCTCAAGAGTAAACTTCGTCGCTCTAAAAATGTGGTTGAACTTAATTTGTATGCGCAACTAATTATGATGGAAGAACTTGGGTTGTCTGTTGCCAATGAAAGCGGAAAATAATGGTTTCTTAGTAGTTGCCTCAAAAGATTATCGGTACTATGCTTGGGGCGTGAATCTTTTAGAACAAATAAAAGATTACTATCCTGAAGCAAAAACATGCTTCGTTGTCGAAGAACGGTTTTGTGATGGTCGTGAAGAAGTAGCAGATCATGTAGTATATTGTGATGATCATTATCGTGCTAAACTTTGGGGTATGTCACAAAGTCCTTTCGATAAGACCTTCTATATTGATGCTGATATGGAATGTTTACACGAAGACATCGCTACTGTATTTGATGAGTTGGGCGACAACGACATGGTTTTTAATATACTAGAAGAAAAAAATCATGACATATTTGTAGAGTCGCATTGGCCAGGAGGAACATTTGTTCTTTGCGGCGCAGTTTGTCTTTATACAAAAGAAATGCTACCGTTCATGAAAGATTGGTTTGAACTATACGACAAGCAAATGAATGACGAATGGTGGCCGACAGACGAAAACGGTGACTGGGATCAAGAAACGCATCCCCGAAGACTAAAGCATTGGGATCAATTTACTCTATGGTGGTTAGTAAACAAAGAAGAAAAGTACAAAGACCTGAAGATTGGCGAATTTAAAGAAAACGATCGTTGGAACTATTGGTCGTTACAACACAGGAAGGAACCTATGCCAGATGATGTTATCTTGTATCATAGATCTTTTGTTGCTGATAAAGAAGTTTATCAGTCATAGCAAACGTATAAATAGAATAATAAATTTATCGGCATAGCAGATAGTCATGGCGAAACCTTACAAGTTACCAATTATTCAAAAAGATGCGTCTGGCAATTTGCAAAGGGCGACTTCTACTAATGAGAACTATCTCGCGTATCAGGCGGGATTGCGTTTTGCCTCAAGAGGGACTCTGGGTCCCACTGCTATTAAATCATCTATTACAATCGCGCATAGAGATTCTGCCATTGGTTCGTACACTGATACTTTCTACAATGAAGCAGTAGGAACACACCCAGGATCTTCGCTTTCTATTGGATCGACCACAACTACTCTCTATCAATTACAGGGTGATAGTGCTTCCGGAGCAGTAAAACTGGACGACCAGAGTACGGGATTGTTTCGTCGTCCTGTTTATGAATCGGATGGCAATATATTTGATATGGATTCTGATGCTATGGTTGGTATCGGACAATCGCTCATGTCAATTATACAGTCAAATGAGTATCCTGGATCGCAGAGACTTGCTGCCTCTGCTCCAAGCGGAGACTGGTCTGCCACTCTTTCTAATGTTTTTACTGATACAACTACAAATGGCAACGTAACTCAGTACAGTATTTGGCAGAGACAGACTATTACTGCTCCTGCGAAATGTAATGCGATGCACGTCAGGCGTTCAAATTATGGGACATATCCTTTAGCGTCATACGATGGCGGTTTAGAAGCGATGACTGATGCAGAGATGTCGCTTACCTTTGGACAAATAGCAGGAAAATATTTTAGGCATGGAGATGTAGGAACATATGAACTTCGCACTTCAGGACAAGGAGCGCCAACTGCTACAGGAACTTGGGAAGCACGTGGTACAGCAGTAGATACTCGTTTCACCACAAATAACGTGCAATATTCAGGGCAGTACACTGGTTATTCTCAGGTTCAATATGCTGGTGTTAGGAGTTACTCTACCAACTTCGCTGATCCTAACCTTGGATTCCTTGGCGTAAGGGGGTTTGGCGGATCTAGAAATTATACGTCGACATATAGTGTCGAAACCAACTTCGCTGATCCTAACCTTTCCTTTACTGGTGTTCGTGCTTTTGGTGGATCTAGAAATTATGCGGCAACGTATAGTGTCTCGCAAACTTTTTCTAATGCGAATGAATCTTTCGCAGGAACTCGTCCTGCTAATTATACAGGTCAAAGGATTAATAATTTCGTTGGTACTCGAGATGCTAACTTCTTAGGAGTTACCCCAGCGAACTATACTGGAGTCCGAGGTTTTGTTGGTGAAAGAAATTTTGCAGTTTCGATAGCATTTGGAGGAGTCACTCCTGCGAATTATGCTGGTGAAAGAAACTTCGCTATTTCTACAAACTTCCTTGGTACGACTCCTGCGAATTATGCGGGAACTAGAAACTTCCTTGGTACGACTCCTGCGAATTATACTGGAGTTAGAAACTTTGTTGGACCAAGAACTTTTACTGGACCTCGTACTTTTACTGGCAGTAGAAACTTTGCTGGCGTAAGAAACTTCCTTGGTACTCGTTCTGCAAATTTTGCGTCCAATGTCGCTCAAAACTTTTCTGCCAACTATAACTTTTCTTCTGGAAATGCGGCATATGCTAGACCAATAAACTGGAATGGTCCGATGCCAGGAAACTTTGCTGTCTTTGCCTATTTTTCAGGTCCTGGTAACTTCTCTCCTCCATTATACAACACATATTTTTATGTGGGTACTAGAGGATACGGTGGTTGGCGATCATATGGTGGTGTTAGGATTTGGCAATTTGGTGGTGTCAGAAACTATACTGGTGTTAGATACTTTGTTGGTCCAAGAACTTTTCTGGGATCTAGAACTGTAAACTATCTGGGTGTACGCCCCGCCAACTTTGGCGTATCTCAAAACTTCTTGGGGACTTATGGATTTGCTTCTAATGCCAACTTTGCCAGTAACGCAACCTTTGGTGTTTCGATAGCATTTGCGGGAGTCACTCCTGCGAATTATGCGGGAGAAAGAAACTTTCTAGGAGTTACCCCAGCGAACTATGGTGGCGTTAGAAACTTTTTGGGAACCAGAAACTTTCTAGGAGTTACCCCAGCGAACTATACTGGTAACAGGAATTTCTTGGGAGCAAGAACTTTTACTGTATCGCAAGCATTCGCAGGAGTCACGCCAGCAAACTATACGGGACCAAGACCAGCAACATTCTCATCACAGTTTTCCGCTGCTTTCGCGGGTTTTGTAGCAATAACTTTTGTAGGAACCAGAAACTATGCTGGTGTAAGAGGATTTGCTGGTTCAAGAAACTATGCTGCTCAATATAGCGTCAGCACTGCTTTTGTGGGAACCAGAAATTTCTTAGGTATTCGAGGATTTGGTGGATCTAGAAATTATGCATCAACTTACACTGTCGCGCAAACTTTCGTCGGCACTCGTAATTTTTCTGGTGTTAGATCATATTCAACTAATTTCGCAGGAAACTATACAAACCAATACACAGGTCAGTACACTGGAGAAACACTAACTAGTACTCCTGCAACCATTGAAACTTATACATTATACGTGCGAGTAGAGTAATACATTATGAATTTTCATGAGAAACCGATGAATACTGCGGTAATCCGCAATGCAGAATTTATTGAATTATTAGATGAATATGCTGACTTTGTCAAATCTATAGATTTAAATAGAGTGGCAAATTTACATCCGGATGAAGATGCCGACTGGTATTGTTCTCAGGAATACTGTAACCAAATAATGCATAGAGGTCGAGAACATTTTGGGTTTCCTGAAGCAGCGCGTGGATTTGAGGTAAGAGCTGATCAATTCCGCTACAAAGATCTTGATGGTCAGGTAGAGTTAGGTAAAATCGGCGAAGAACTAGTAAACGAAGTTTGTATGTTCTTGGGTGCGCATAGAAAAGCATTGTCTATGGTATATCCTCCTGGTGGTTTTATTGGTTGGCATAATAATGCTAATGCGGGTGGATATAATATTATCTTTACTTGGTCTGAAAAAGGCGACGGTCAATGGGAACACATAGACCCAATAACTAAAGAACATGTTGTCATCCCAGACGTTGAGGGGTGGCAATGTAAGTATGGGTATTACGGTACATATGACGAGCATGATAAAATTGTATACCATTCTGCTCGTACTAATTGTTTACGCAGCACAATTGCGTTTGTTTTTAACAGTGATGAAACAGGTAAAAGAATGGCAGAACACGTAGTTGAGGAAATTCAAACTGCCTAAATAGTAGTTGTACTGATAATAACAACTATAAGAAGGTTAAACCTTGGCATCATCAGCACAGTTTATCCCATACGTAGACGATACGTATCACGCTCCTGGATATGTAGGCGGCGAGCATAGACTCGTCGTTGAGTTGACAGCGCAAGACGCTACAGTAAGTGCTGCTGTTGAGATAACTAAAAAAGGTTCTGGTGCTGTTCAAGCGCAAGATGCCACCACCTCTGCTACCACAAAACGTACAGTTATTGCATTAGAAGCAGATCTACATGACGGTCCTTCTGTTGTTGTAGACGTTGCTGGTGACGGTGAACGTTCTGTTGTAACTGTTGTTGCAGCAGCGGAAGTAGATACTCCTTCTCAAGTTACAGGTGTTGCCGAAAGAATTATCAATGCTTCTGGTGCACTTTCTATTGGCGAATCTTCTGTATCTGGCGCAGGTGCCCGTACCTCTAACAATATTTTATCTTCTGTTCAGGCGCAATCCTCTACTGTAAGCGGTACTTCAAATGCTCAACGTAACGCATCCGGTGCTGTTCAAGCACAAGATGCAACTATAGTTGGAGTTGCCGAAAGAACTATAAATGCTTCAGGAACGCTTGCCGCTCAATCTTCTGTAGTAACAGGTATTGCTGAGCGAGAGATCGACGATCAGGGTGGTAATGCGTTACAGCAATCTTCTGTATCTATAGTATCTGGCGTCGCTGAAAGAGTTATCACTTCAAGCGGTTCTTTAGAATCTCAACCTATTGGTGGAGTTGTAGGTTCAGGTAATATTGGTTATAATACCAGTTCTGCCCTACAAACACAATCTTCTGTAGTAACTGGTGAAGCAGAAAATATTATAACAGGTACAGGAGTATTACAGCAATCTTCTGTGCCTGTAGTATCTGGAGTTGCAGAAAGGATCATTACTGGTTCAGCTGCTATACAAGCAGAAGGATTGACAGCATTTGGTGTTGCTAATCGTATTATTGTAGATGTGGACGCAACCCCACAAACACAAAGTTCTTCTGTAACAGGTTTAGCAGAAAATAGTATTGTATCTCAATCTGCTGCACTACAAACGCAGTCTTCAACAACCGTTGGGGTTGCTGAACGCATCATAGTACAAGAAGGTGCTGCACAGTTTAAACCAACTGACAACAATGTTGTCACTGGTCAAGGTGTAAGGAAAAAGAATGCCTCTGGCGCATTACAACAATCTTCTGCATCTATAGTAACTGGTGTAGCAGAAAGGATTATTACACCAGATGATGCAAACCTTACTGCCTCTGAAGTCGGTGTATCTGTCGTTACTGGTATTTCTGAACGTGAAGTCGTACAGACTGGCGATGGTAGTTTAGAAGCACAGTCATCAACAATCGTTGGTGTCGCTAAACGTATCATAGTACAAGAAGGTGCAGCAGCATTTAAACCAACTGACAATAATGTAGCAGTTGGTGTTGCTGAACGTGTTATTACTGGTTCTGGCGATCTACACGATGGACCAGTAGTTCTTACTGATGTTGCTGGTGATGCTGAGAGACAAGTCAACACCACTTTTGCTGCAATTGTCCACGACGATGATGCTGAAATTGTTGCCACAGCTAATGTGGGCAGAATTACTTCTGCGGCACTGAGCACAAATAGTTCTACCGTTGCTGCTGTAGTTGAAATAACCAGTAATCAATTGGGTGATGCTGAATTCCAACCTTCTGCTAATAATCTTGTCGTTGGTCTTGCTGAACGTGTAGTCACTGCTGGTAGCACTGTTTTACAAGTATCTGAAGTAATAACAGGTCCGGTCAGTGGCGTTGCTGAACGCGAAATAGTTACAGAGTCTGGTTCTATACAAGCACAACCTTCCGTAGTAACTGGTTTAGCAGAGAACAAGATAGTTTCACAATCCGCTGCACTACAAGCGCAGTCGTCAACAACAGTTTGTGCTGCTGAGCGCATTATTACGCAAGAAAGTGGCGGTGCTCTTAAACCTACTAATAATA
>Ga0208645_1002297_pt1 | contig 15411 bp, 12 predicted proteins | sample VirMetDEL_Sep_01_FD_184519 | JGI IMG/M metagenome (GOLD analysis project Ga0208645, IMG submission 184519) | Aqueous microbial communities from the Delaware River and Bay under freshwater to marine salinity gradient to study organic matter... | ecosystem: Environmental > Aquatic > Marine >... | reverse complement strand
TACTCAAAATATAACAGATATATATAATGGGGCTGACATAATGAATCTAGGTTTAACTCCCGAAGCTTACTATAGAATGGGATATTATTTCGGGGATACTAATACTAACGGTAGTGCAGCTAGTGCTGGTCAAGATATTTTAATCGTTAAAGACTACAGCGGAAATGGTTACGATGCGTCCCAAGCTACTACCTCCAGAAAACCTAACTATGTAGCAGACCCTGCATCCTAATTACTATGAAGAAATTTATTTTATACAGTACACAAGAAGAGTGGGACGCTAGTAACGATGCTATGAATACGCTATTCGGATTGCCTGACAGTAACGGGAACGAGAGGTACGCAGAAGTTACACAAGTTACAAACCCGGATCACAATGATTTCGGAAAGTATATATTCCCAATTACCACATCCGGCAACTATGTTACGCTTAACGAGTTTAATGTTAGTGACATGGTAGAGTTTGATCCTGAGTGGTCACCTGACGCTGTAATTTAATCATGCCTCATGCCCTCACATTCGCGATCACCTTCTTACTTGCTGGCTGTTCGCTACGAAGCACCTACCCAACACTTGGAGCAATCGCTGGCGGTGGGGTAGGTAGTTTGGGCGGACCTGGAGGAGCCGCACTTGGTGCGGGTACAGGAGCCTTGGCTGGAGAGGCATTAAAAAATGCCGACAAGCTTGTGGAAGCAGAGGAGCGGATCGAAGCTCTTACTCACGGGGATGTATCCGCACTTGTTGCACAGGGCATGGCAGAACACCAATCGGGCTTTGAATCATTCACGAACAAAATAAAACAATGGCTCATGTGGGCGGCAATCGCCCTGGGGGCATACCTCGCAATTCCTATTTTTGTCGCTAAAAAATGCTCGCAGAAAGAAGCGGTAAAAAACCAAACACGCGCACCATTTCCAATTAAATGAAAAACTTCCTAATTCTAAAAGATAAGTTTCACGCCCTATCGAAACGAGGCAAAATGATTACCATATTTTTGGCAATAATCGCAGTTTTGATGCTGCTAGATTCGTGCGGCTAATGGACAGGGTGAGCATGGCAGGAATGGCGGGAACCGCCGCCACCTTTGGGCTAGGCACAGTCAATGAGATTGTGGGCATCGTGGCGGGCGTGGCGACCATCATCTTTATGGGGATTAAGATTTTCCAAGAGATCCGAAAGAAATAGATAGATGTCGAGATATCGCAGTTACGGCCAGCTAGACGATCCATTCGTAACAGAAGGGGACACCTTCTTTCTGCGGATGAATGCGCGTCTGCGCCCCAACCAGTTGAAGCCTGGTGAGGTTGCCCTGTCAAAGAATGGTCGGATGAACGATGACGGTACTTGGCAACCCCGCAAAGGATTATCGACTCTGTTTGGATCAATCACATCGGGAGAAGATGCGATCCGCATACCCTATGTAATTTTATCGGCCTCCCGTTCATCGGGCGTTGTCAGTTTAGTACTAGACGACACTCCCAGCCTGTCCTTCATTCCTGGTGATAATATAACTGTGGATGATGTGGACCCCTCAGTAGACGGCACACACACTTTATCTACCGTAAACTTTAATACTAAGACCATCACCTTTGCCAATGCCGGGAGTGATGCAACCTTTACCGTGCAGGACTCATCGGTAGGCAACACCTCAGTATGTTCTGTTGGCAACTCGATTACCACCACCCTGAATTTTACCCTAAACGATGACGGGGTAAATGAGGTTTATGGATCAGCGGTTTACAGCGATGCTTCATCGAACTCGGATGACTACATATTTACCGCGACAAATAATGTTTGTGTGATTGTCCGACTAAAAGACACAGCCCTTTTTAAGTGCCGATATGAGGGTGGAGGGGAGACTGTGGATGCTCCTGTGGGAATGTCTCAGGGATTTGACAAAATGTTTATCTTCCGCCCAAGGAAAACCGCTTTGTCGGCCAGCCCATCACTTAATGAAATCGGCATATCCTCCGCCTCTCAATCAGGTCAAGTAATAACGGTAAATACATCAGCAAATCATGGTCGGGTAGTGGGTGACTTTGTCACGCTGACAAACCTGGGTAATTGGACCATCAATCCCAATAACTGTTATCAGATAGTAACCGCTCCAACTGCCACTCAATTCACCGTGGAGATGGCAGGATCTCAGACAGCTACCTTTAATGTATCGGGTGCATCGGCTGAATACTTTGAGGATTTTACCAGGGTAGCTCGTGGCACTTATACAGCGCCCGCTTATCTTACAGACACCACCGCTACTGCACTAAACGGCGTGGTAACTATGGATGTGATTAATCATGGGCTGGAGCAAGGAAACGAGGTAACCATTAGGGATGGGGCATCCCCATACGATTTATTCAAAAATCAAAAAGCAATCATTACTTCCACCCCAACAGTAGACCAATTTACTTTTAATTTAGGGGTAGAGAAAGTATCACTTGGTGCATCCCTCACGGTCTCCAAACAGTTGGCAATCGGTAAAGGATTTATCCATATGCCATCTGCCCCGTGGGGAGAGTTTCACCAGCGTAGACTTTGGGTGCCGTATTGGTACACTTCGGATGTATCACCCAGCACTCGAAATGTTCGGGATGAACTCATTGCCAGCGATATCTTTGATAGCGATACATATGATAGAATCGGAAATCAGTTCCGAGCGAGTGCCGGGCAGAGCGATTATACCGTGGGGCTTACAGGTTTTACCAACGATTCCATAGTTGTATTTAACCGAAAATCCATCCACCTAATGACAGGCGTGAGTGGATCTCTTTCCGATGTGTCCACCAATGTGGTAACCACAGAGATCGGAGCATCCGCAAGGAAGTCAATCGTCCAGGTGGCGAACAAGATTCTATTCTTATCAGACCAAGGCATTTACAGCGTGGAGTTCCTCGATGAATACAATTTACGAGGAACAGGCACACCGATATCCGAAACTATTCAACCATTTATAGATCGGATAAATCAGAACTATGCCCATCTTTCCACAGGCGTATATTTCAACTCCCGCTATTGGCTGGCTGTCCCATTAGACTCAGCACCTGGTGCGGGCAATGCGACTAAGCTCAACACCATAATCGTTTATAATTTTATCAACGGCGGTTTTGAAAGCATTGACTCTGTAAACTCTGTAGACTTTGCCATTCGCGATTTACTTGTTGCCCGCGAAGGTGCGCAGAATGCTTTGTATCTGACAACCGAGGAGGGCGGGGTGCATAAGATAGATGGCAATGAGGGAGGCGATGTGGTTTCGATTACAGCGGGTCAGGCAAGTCCCTCCACCATCCCTATAATTAGTCAGCTAACCACCCGCCAATACGATGCCGAAAGTATGGACCGTAAAACATACAGCCGCGCAGAGTTCCATGTAAAATCAAATACCGGCTTTTCTACTGACGGTAACATCCAATTTATAACCGAAGACCCCGACTCGGTAAGCACAAGCACAGCAATCTCCAGCCTATTAGGTAACTCATTGCCCGACTCGGAGGAGGCCTCCCTACGCCTTCGGGTAAACAAGAAGGGGTTTGGCATACAGGCAGATTTCCGGCCATCCATAGGCCGACCATACCTTCGGGCTACCAAGATAGACGCTAGAATTAGTAACCGATCCACCACATCAATTTCATAAGGAGAATAATATTATGGCAGTATTACAAACAGGACAAAGTTTCGCATCGGGCGACCAGGTGACAGCCCAAAAGTTGCAGGACATCGCTAACCTCGCAACCTTTCGTACAGGTGCTAACAACACCGCAGACGGTTCAACTATAGAAGTCGATGCCACGGGCGGATATTTAAAAGTCAAACAGACAGGTATTACATCTAACGAACTAGCGGCTAACTCCGTTATTACTGCCAAGATACAGGACGGGGCGGTGACTGCGGCCAAGCTCGATAGTGCGGCAGTAAGTGTACTCATGCCAACTTCCACCATTTTGCCTTATGCTGGGTCAGCCGCCCCAACAGGTTATTTCCTTTGTGATGGATCAGCTAAAAGTCGCACAACCTATGCAGGTTTATTTGCAATTATAGGAACGACCTACGGAGTGGGAGACGGATCAACCACATTTAATATCCCTGACCTTCGAGGACGAGTCATTGCGGGTCAGGACGATATGGGTGGTTCATCCGCTAATCGCCTAACCGATCAATCAGGCGGATTAAATGGAGACACTTTGGGTGCTACTGGCGGGAGCGAAACTCACACTCTTAGTATTTCTGAGATTCCTAGTCACAGACACCCGCCTCACGAAAACATAACAGGAATAACAGGGGGCTTTGTGTACAATACTAATGCAGGTTCAGGGGCAGGAAATGGAGGCGGATTTGAATACGAAACTGACACAGGATTAGCGGGTGGAGGAGGTTCCCACAACAATGTTCAGCCCACTATCATTTTAAATTACATCATTAAAACTTGATAAAGTCATGGAATCATTAGACGCACTTAAACGGCTCATAGGCATGGGTCCATCAGAAGAAGAGATAGCCGAGGAAGCACAGAGAAGGTTACAGATGCAAAGCCATTCTTTCTTGGGTAATATAGATTACAGTCGGATGAAAGATCCAGGTGATTCTGCATACATGAAAAATCCCGCAAATTATGCAAAAGAAAAAAACCCTACCTTTTTCCCTGATAGTAACCCTAGTGCATTTAATCAAAATGTATCACAGGATGATATAGTTAAATATCTAGAATCTAAAGGACCAGCAGGAGAATCCCTCGCATATATCAATCCAATGGAGCGCGAACTGCTCATGCGTTCAGGCGCTAGTGGAAAGATGACTTCCGAAGGAATAGTATCCTATGCCCCTGAAGACCCCCTCAAACAAGCCGCCACTCTGCTTAATATGGCCGCCCCAAAAGGGGAAGAGGTAGCCTATATTAACAAGCAGGAAGCAAAACTCTTAAAAAGTAAGGGCGGAGCCGGCGTACCAGTAAACTCATCGGGAGTAAAATCCTACTTTATCCAAAAACTATTTGGTGGAGGAAAAGATGCACCTCAACTCGAAAAGTTCGATGTTGGGCAATCTGCCCGCGATTATGTAAACGCGATGTCCGATCCTCGTTTACAGGATCGAATGCTTCAAAATCGGCAACGCTACGATCCGCAGTATCAGGACTTGCAAATGAGTCTTGCCCGCCGAGCCGCCGACCCGATGGCACAGCTTGCGGAGCAACAGGCCATGCGGTCGCAGGAGTTTGGCTCACAAATGGCAGAACGCCAGGCTGGTTCCGATATGTCCCTAATGAATCGATTCGGGGCAGACATGACTGCCGCAGTTCGTGCATCCGATCCGCTCATGCAAGCCCGCGTTAACCAAGCAAACGAGTTGGCCAATCAGGCATATCGCGATTCACAGATGACCGATTTGTCGCCCGAAATGAGACGCAGGGCAACTCAGTCTGCACGCGAAGGCTTAGTATCGAGAGGGCGGGGTATGGACAATGTGGGCATTGCGGCCGAAGCGATGAGCCGTGAGGATTATTTGCGGGATATCATTCGTGAAAATCGTGACGATGCTATGAAGTTTGGCAGTTATGCCATGCGAGGCAACCAAGCAACCTCATACGATCCACTCCGAATTACTGGTGGTGGACAAAACTTCGTACAGCAAGGCTATGGCCAACGAGCCGCCCTGTTTGGATTACCACAGGAATCAGTCACCCGAATCAATCCCGATGCTGGAGTTAATATCGGTATGCAGGAATATGCGAACCGGGCAAACTACCTGGCGAACACTTATGCGGCTAAAGAACAAGCGGCAAGTGGTGCGGCACAGGGATTTATGAGTATGCTTGGAACAGCCGCTGGTGGATATTTAGGTAGAGGAAAATAATCATGGCAATAGGAGACACAGTTCAGGCGGGACTCATGCGAGTCGATTTCTCACCATTCCTTGAAGCGGGACGGGCAAATGCCGCCGCCAATGCATCCTTTGGTCAGGCACTCGGCCAAGTGGCAAAGGGATTTATCGAAGGGCAACAGAAAAAGAAAAGGGCAAGCGAGATTGCTGGCTTTTTGATGGGCCAAGGCGTGGCCGAAAAAGATGCAATGGCAATCGCCAAGAACCCATTCCTTCAAAACGAGTATCAGCGCAAACAGGAAGCCGAGGCCAAGATGAAGATGGAGCAGTCAAGGCTGGCCACACAATCAAATATTGCGGCCCAAGGAAGGGCGGCTAGGCAGGCAGAGATAGATCAGAAAAATGAAAGGACAGATGCGGAAACTCAGCGACTCATAAATTTTTCAGAAAATTTGATTTCCGAAACAACCGATCCTGCTGTTCAGCAAAATGCTGACATGGCTAGACCAGGCTTATTTGCACTTGGTGGAGATACCGAAATGCGTAACCGCTTTTTGGATGCAGAAATTGAGCGACAACCAAAAACTACTGTGGGTAATTTAGGGGCAGAAGATTTCGCAACTGTGGCTAGGGAAACAGGCATGGACCCAAGACTATCAGCTAATCGATTTATGAGTTTACAGAAGGCGGAAGCTGAAGCCTCTAAAGGCACAGGTAAGACGATGACTATCAATGACCCAAAAACAGGGCAGAATGTTATCGCACTACAAAACTCTGATGGAACTCCTGGTAAGATTGTAGGAATAGCACCTACTCAGCCCCCAAGAATCCCTGATCCAAGAGATGTAAGGCGAATAAATATCGACACAAAAGAAGACAATCAAGCGATGGATACAGAGACTGATTGGAGGGAGAGAGCAATTACTGGTACAAATACTATACAGACAGTTAACACCATGTTAAGCACATTGGATAAAGTGGATGACACAGGTGGCCTTTCAAACTTTAAAAACACACTTAAAAAATATGCAATGTCAGCAGGATATGATTTTACAGATGAAGAAAAGAAGCAATTGGCCAACGCTGAAAAATTTACTCAGTTAAGTGGTGAATTTGTATTTAAAGCAATCTCACAAACAAAGGGATCAATCTCGGAAAAAGAAATGGATCTTTTCACAGCCATGAGTCCATCGATGGTTAATACTAAGCTAGGTAATAGGCTAATGCTTGAATATGCTAAAAAACGGGCAAATCGTGATGTAAAATTAAATAAATACATTGAAGGACTAAAGGATGAGGGAATGCTACCACAGGAACGAGTTAAGATGGCAATGGCTTGGCTTAACGATCCAGAAAATGACATTACACAGGATTTGTATGAACATTTCGGGTCTAGCATAAATAGCCAAAACCCTTCACCTCAAACTCAACCAAATCGACTAGGAGTTCGAGGGAATAATCCTCAACCAAGTCAAGATTTACAAACTTCAGGCGGATTTAAAATTAAAACAAGATAGACATGGCTGAGTACGAAATCTCCCACCCTCGTATTCCACAAATTGGAAGCGTAGTACTTGAAGGGCCAGACGATTTACCCCCACCAACTGAGCGGGATTTTTGGGAGGTAGTTAAGCAACAAGTTCGACCTTTAGGGCTGTCTCAGTTGACTGATGAGGAGAAGATTTCTGCCTATAAAAATGGATTCTTCGGTGAGACTAAACCTGTAGAAGGACAACCGGAACAACCTGGCATAATTGATGGTTTACTCGACTTAGGAGGGAAAGCTGTACTGCGGGGTTTACAAATATCTAAAACTCTAACAGGCGGGACATTGTCTCCTGATTTAGGTATAGGAATCTCGGGTCCATACGATAAATTACTTAGACTTCCTGACAAGGCAGTACCCTATGAAAAAACTGAAAATGTAGATCAATTTAGGGAGGCGGGAAAATACCTTTTTGGCTTTCTTGATAATACCGAGGATAAATTAGACTTCGATCCAATTACTGAAGCTCTCAAGCGGACAGGTATGGCATTCTACTCGAAGAATAAGGACGCTCGTGGTCGAGTTAAAACTGCCGCAATGGATTACGCACAGGATTCGATGGTTACTGGAGTGGGGGAGGGGTATGCCCGAGCCGCTAGTGGTGGAGAGTTTTTATTTAAAGGCGGAAAGTTTTTAAAAGATAAACTTCTGTTGGATGAAACCGATGAAGCTGATGTGTTAGATTATGTAAATTCAGCCATTGAGTTGGATGGAATAAATCATCGCTACGAAAATTCAGCTGAATTAGCGGCTTTTGTATTGGAGAACCCACAAGAGTCTGCAAAGGCAATGGTCGCGGGATTAGTTGGAGGACTAACCCCAATTGTTGAGGCAGAAGACTTAAACGAAATCTTAATCGATGAGGAGGATATAAATTTAGATTCTGATCTTCAACAGGATATCCGCTCAGGATTGGTACAGCCCGATACTGGATTATCTTTCCTTACGGAAGTGGTCGGAGATCCAATGAATATGGCTGGCGGTACATTCGCAAAAGGAGTTACGGCTCCCCAACGAATCGCACTATCAGGTCGTATTTCTAAAACCTTAAAAGAGGTAAATATTTTAAATAAAGCAAAAGCATCTACAATAAAATATCTAGATAAATTACCCGAGCAATCTGCCATGCATCAAAGGGTTGGAAGTAGATTGGTAGAATTAAATGCTGAACTCTTAGAGAAGCAAAAAATTGTAGATAAATATGCCCGTAATTCTTTATTCTTGCGAATGGCCGCCCAATCATCACCCGATGAACTACTGAAGGTAGCCGCTAAAAATTTAGATACTGCAACTGATGCTGGTAAGTTGTCCATGAATATGGTCTACAACGCCATGAAGCCCAACGGAAAGATTGGGCTTGTACGCAAAGGAATCGCAATGGGTGCTAGACTGACTCCTGAAATAGCCGGTGCAACCATTGGGGCATCTTTAGCAGGGCCTGAAGGTGCGGCAGTTGGAGCATTAGCACCATCAGTCTTAAAAGGTGCAAAGATACTTTCTACAATGCCTGAAAATGTAGCAATATCTTATATTATGAGATCAGCCACCGAAGCGGGTGAGGAGATAACCGAACAAGCGGCAAGGAAACAGTATCGTCAATTTACTAATAAAGTTTTATACCCTACAGGTATATTAGGATTAGGTGGTGGTGCTATTTTAAGTAACCAAGAAGGCGGTAGCGGAATATCCGACTCTCTCCTTAAAATTGGTGGAGGTGCATTCGCATTAAAATTCTTACCCAAACTGGCACAATTCTCCGATGCCGCAATCAGGGATAGTCGAGTGATCGGACCAGAGTTGATCTATGCGAGGGGTGAGAATAGTCCGTTTTTTAATAGGTTAGCATTGTTGCCATCGGCAGATGAAGGATTGATCGGAGCTAATGCTGACCGCTTTCAAGCACTCACTCGAACATCTAGTGGCGAGACCATTTTAGAAAAGACGATTGATAAGATTAGACCAATAGGTCGAGGGATCGCAACATCTGTAACAGATGAATTTCCAACCGGCGCACCATTTCGACCAGGTTTAAGTGACACCAATAAAATGCTGTCCAACCCGACTCGAAAGGTAGCACAATTTTTAGATCGCACACCCACACTTGGTCGAGGCATTGAGGCACTTGGACGATTCGGAACTGTGGTAACTGCGGGATCAACTTTACCTGCCACCTTTGGCTATGTCGGCTCAGGCGGACAAGTAGAAGGTGCATTGGCAGGTGCATTAGTATCTGCACCATTCACATCAATTGGAGCGGGCGCTGGGATGTATCAGACCTTTAAAAATAAAGGCGATTTGTTTCAGCAAAAGATGGGCGATGTTCATTACTATCGTGAACACCTTAATAAGAGTGAACAGGCAGATTTTGATGCATTACCTTTGCATATCCGCATGGCCTTGGCTGGTTATAGCCTATCCCATCCCGATGTAATATTCCAACCTGGTACAGAAGGGCAGGGCAACTTTAGTTTTAATCCCGACCTTCAAACTTCTGTAATTGAATATCGGAGGGACACAGGGGCGGGGTTAATCGAAGGAGTGCTTGCCCATGAAATTGGGCATAAGATAGAAATTCACGGACTTACCCCGATGGTTAATAAAATATTCTTCGGCGATCCTGTGACTAAAGAAGGTGGGGTATATGGTAAATATAATGACGAAGGTAAAATCGAACCTAATCAAGAGTTCTTAGATTTACGGGATATATATTTACAAAAGTTATCTGCCGATAAATCAATTGATCCTGCAAATGCAGACCGATATCAAGGACCGGAGGGTAATCAAATATTTGCATCTGAACTATTTGCTGATCAAGTTAAAGACTATCTATTAAGCGGAAAAAAAGACAAAGGTAATACAGTCGCACAAAAGATTATCCGTGCATCCTCTGAGGCGATGCTAGGCACTCCATTCATTCGGGACTTTCTATTAAAAATGAACTTCCCAATGAAAGCGGATGGTAAATTTATCGAAGGTGGATTCTTTGAAGGTAAACAAAGAAGGATTCCTGAAATTACTAAACTAATCGACCAGTATTACAAAGACACTCGGGCGATGAGACAGAGGGAAATCCAAGGCGATGAGGTAATCACACCAGGTACAAATCGGGTGGATAAAGAATTAAGCATAGACTCTCGAAAAGCAAAGCGACCAATCGATCAAGGTGATTTTGAAAACTCGTTCTCAATAAAAGATCAAAACGACCCAGCCATTAAAGCAAAACTCGACACAGGTGGAATATTCAAATGGAGGCCAACCGCAGATGGAAAAGGATCGGAATTAGAAACTGGTCCAACTGGCACTCCAAAGAGGTATACCGCAAAAGAGTTGGAAAAACAGAACAGGGCGCAAGGCGATCATGCCATCAAAGTATTTGAGAAAAACGGAGTTGATATCATCACCCATAAGGACGGGAAGAAATCGACTAGGGATATTACTAACCTAACTCCTGAAATGATTGATGAGTTGGCACAAGGTCCCTGGCATCCTCGTCAAATTCAAACACTTCGAGAAATTAGTCGATCATTAAGGGAGGGCGATGGTGAGCGAGCAGGCTTTTTAATTGGATACTTTGCCGCATCAACCGGTAGAAAGCCAAAAGCTGTACCATTTGCTTTAAGGCAAGAAATGCCATACGGATTTAAACTTACAAAGGATGGAAATATTCTCGCCCTTTTACACGATGTTCCCCAACTCGAAAAGAACCTTAAATTCTTAAAAGGTGGTAAGAGATTACCAGGTAAATACAGAGACGAATATAACCAACTATTTGATAACGACACAGAAGTATGGGAAGCATTTCGACAGTACCGAGTTAATACCGCCAATGGCATGGATGGCCAACTTGGATTAGATGACGATCCTTCCCGAGCAATCCGCAAGAAGAACTTCCTTAATGCATTGCACGGGGCAATCGATACCGAGCATATTAATTTAAATCCGATACTTTCTGAAATAAGTAAATTAAAAGGGATGGATATGTTTAACCCATCCAAGCGGCAACCATTCGGACCAGCCACTAAGACTTTCCGCTTGGATCGGATATTTGATGTAACTAGGTCAGGCAACCGAAACTCCAATGTAAATGTCGATAGGGCTAAGAAGTTGCTTATGCCAACCGAAATCCAAGAAGGTTCACCTGGTAGTTTCTTTAGACCAAAATCTTCAAGGGATAAATCGGCAAAACTTAGAACATTTAAAAGCCCAGTCTATTTAAAGGATGGTTCTCGTCTATCAGGAGTAGCAGATAATCCCGAGCAGAATCCATTCTATGGTTTCGATAAGAATGGGCAGGAGTTTAGTCAAAGACGGGAGTATGTAAACCCACAGGATATTACCAAGTCTAGGGACTCAGATCGAACAGCTAATCAGATTCGTAACGAATTAGAAAGCGGGCAGAAACTCTTCATGCCGGCCTCCGAGGCTGGTGCGGGGAAGGGGAAGCAAGCCGAGGCCGCTGATTTAGACTTCAAGATTAGTACAAGGAATCCTACCGCTAAGAATGCAACCGAGAATCCAATCACAGAAGATTTAATAATCAATACAGCATCGATTGCTGATGATGTCACAATGCTTGAATCTCACGCTTTAGCACTCCAAGAATATCCAGGTATTAAGAGAAATTCTAAGGTACCCAAAAAGATTATAGATAGCTTTGTGGACCATGTTGTAGATAATCTTTTATACCTGCACGACCAGGTTCGTCCTGAAGTTAGAGATCGATCTAAACTTTGGTATGATGGTGCTAGAAATATTACCGAGAAGTGGAATCAACAATATGGTAATGATAAACAATCGATTGCCGCCGCTTTAGCTTCCTTATCTCCACAAAAAGACTGGTTTATGAATGTAGACTTAGCCCGCAGAATGCTTGATATCTATAAAGATCAATCAGGCTTTGCGTTCGATAAAGCTATGGCTAAAAAATATATTCAGCTTTTTGAAAAAGGTATTGGTAAAAAGAAAGCAACCGAGATCGCAGAAGCTATGGTTGGTAAAACTTTGAACGATTTAAAGAGTGACTATGAACAAGCCGCTTTTATTCGTTCATACGATGAAGTTTATAATCCAAGAGAGTACCAGGTTGTTTCACCTGAAGGGGATTTTATCGGACTTGCGAAATCACTAGATGGGGCAAATAAAAAAGTAGCTTGGGGCAGTATGACTGAAATTTCTAAGGCTGTTAAAGTTTTAAGAAATCCATCTAAGGAAAGCATTTCAACTGCTTTAGGTAACGCTCATAAAATTAGAAACTTTTACAATAATATCCTTCTTCCAAATGCAGATAAGTTTTCTGTAACAATAGATACTCATGCGATTGCCGCGGCTTTACTTCGACCATTAGCTGGTGCAGATTTAGAAGTAGCAAATAATTTCGGGTCCAAGCCTAAAGGTGCAAAACGAAGTATTAAGAATAGTTCCGTAAAAGGAATTAGTGGTACGTATGGCATCTATGCAGACGCATACAGAAAAGCCGCAGAAGCACGGGGAATCTTACCTAGAGAAATGCAAAGTATAACATGGGAAGCGATCAGAGGCTTGTATGAGGCTAAATGGAAAACAAAATCCAATAAGGGTAAAATTGACAATTTGTGGGAAAAATACGAGAATGGAGAACTAACCTTAAATGAAACAAGAAAACAAATCCTTGAAGTCGCAGGCGGAATTACAGAGCCTGAGTGGGTTACAGAAAGATCCAATAGTCGGGCAGATGGAACAAATGAATCTGCCAATAACTCGCAGGAATTATATCGGCCTGAGTTGGGGGGATCGCAATTACGAACCAACCCCCGAGGAGGAAGAACTAATTCCCGAGGATCTCAAGAAGTAAACTTTTTACCGGCAGGAAACTTCTCCCGCCAACCCGCCAATCGCATTACCCGCCAAGCACCAGCTATGCCTGGTAATCGGTTCATGCTACCTGCGGTAAGTGCAGGTGCTAAATCTGCCGAGCGTTTCCGCTAATATCGGACTAACATTCCGAAATATTCCGCACAAACCCTTGCGTTAAACTATGTAGTTTTACGGAGTTTTCCGTAAGTTTGCGTTGCTATATTGTAAAAAATTTCATAGTTTTTAAGGCAAGCACTTGCATACATGAGAAATAAAATTAATAAACGAAATAAGTTAGCCTGCGTTTTATCCTATAAAGGACAGACCCGAAAATGTTTTGCACGAGATTGGGACCATTTAAAGCAACGAGGTTCTGAAGCTATTCGGAGAACCTGGTACTTATGGTGTAATGTTAATCTCGCAGATTTGCATTCAGTCAGTTCTAATGAATGGCATGGAATCGTTTATAGCGTCTGCGGGAAGTCGATCAATGTGCGGGTATATGACCGCGAGGACAGAGTTAAAGAGGCAGCCAAGCTGTTGGGTTCGATTGGTGGATCTTCAGGAACGGGTAAGAAAAAAGTTCGTGGAGATTCTAATTATTACCGAGTTCTCAGATATAAAGGGCTTGAGAAACAAAGAAAAAAACACGATAAATCCAATAATAAATAGGGGGATATGTATTTTTTTGAACTTTTTATCACATGAGTGTTGACAGGATAAGTTTTATGTTAATATTGCCAAATGTGATTCGTGATGGGATCGCATCTGATCTTTCAAAATTTAGCCATAAACTACCGGCGGGATTAAAAGTGTGTTCGCACAATATACATTATCGTCCTCACAGGACCTAAATAGTGAACAACTAATACAGTTTTTTTTCCTGCCGGTGAAACACTCACCGAATGGAAACAGAAAAACTACTAAAACAATATCACCCACTACTCCTTACTCGATCCGAGGTAAAGGAGATTTTTAGACTCACCGAGCGTCAGTTAATTGATTGGCGTAAAAAATATGGCTGGAGGAAGCTGGGCAATAAATTTATCCGCTCCGACATCGAGTGGACTTTGTCTCAGATTTTACAGGAGGCAAAAGCATGAAGCTGTCCATCGCCATCGATCCAGGCAAGAGTGGCGGGTACGCAATCGCTTGGGGAAGTTTGTCTAGAATTAATCTACATAATCTCGGGGAGGACTTTGAATTTGTAGAACATTTGCAGGACTTAAAAGACCATCCCGATGTGGACCGCATAGAGGCGTTCGTAGAACTCGTTCCACCGTTTGCGGGTAAGATGATCCCAAGCTCATCATCGTTCAAATTAGGTAAATCAGCCGGCTACCTGGAAGGTGTCCTTCGGGCATTGGAGATACCTTACACCCTTGTCCGCCCACAGGATTGGCAGAAGGGGCTGGGCGGGCTGAGTGGGCTGACATCGGGCAAACGGAAGAAGGTTCTAATGAACCATGCCAAGAGACTTTACCCAAGCGTAAAAGGGCTAACGCTCAAAACAGCGGATGCCTTACTGATTCTACACGATTCTATTAATCACTAAACCGAGAGGCCGACTCGTTAAAACAGGCAACCTAAACACATGGCAATCCTACAACAATCAACAAGCGGAGAGGGACCTATTACAGGCTGGCCTCTTGAACCTGCCCGCCCTGGTCAATACTTGGCGGTCTGTCTCGATGTAAAAGACAGCTTTGGTATTCAACGCCCAAAGTATGAAGATCCTTCACAAATCGAAACCTTGGATGTCTGCCGGTTTCTTTTCGGGACACAGGATGGTCAAATTATCCAAACTGGAGAGATGAAAATCTCTGCCCACGAGAAGAGTAAACTCACAGCAGTCCTTACTTCATGGCTCGGCTCTGCACCGGGTGCTGGATTCGATACTGAATCTTTAAGAGGTAAGGGAGCAATGATCAATGTCGTTCAGAAGGTAAGTGGCAAAGGCCGTACCTACTCGGACATCACATCGGTAACCCCTGTGATGGCAGGCATGGAAGCACAGGTTCCACAGCCCGCACAGTTCAATATACCTGGCGGTGCTTCCGCGCCTGCGCCACAGACGACCACACAGGTAACCGTTGAACAGCCCCAAGCAGTTGCACCTGCTCCTGTTGCTCAACCTCAACCCGCTCCTGTAGCACAGCCTGCACAGGCACAAATGTTTTCCGCTCCATCGGCCCCAGCGCCGTTCTGAGGAGCGACTACCA
>Ga0208645_1002294_pt1 | contig 15420 bp, 36 predicted proteins | sample VirMetDEL_Sep_01_FD_184519 | JGI IMG/M metagenome (GOLD analysis project Ga0208645, IMG submission 184519) | Aqueous microbial communities from the Delaware River and Bay under freshwater to marine salinity gradient to study organic matter... | ecosystem: Environmental > Aquatic > Marine >... | reverse complement strand
TATCAGTAGAGCAAAGACATACAACATGCTCGACACCATACTCGATCCCAACAGTATTACCTTGGACTACAATCTCCAGTTCGTGTACCCTAAAAGCCAGCGATCCAACAAGTATCGAAAGCCCACTCAACCCGGCGTCGCCTTTAAATACGACAGTGCCACTCTCCACACCTGTCCAAACTCCAGCCACAGAACCTGTAACTGCGAGCCAGGATCCTGTACAGCAAGAGATGGAGATGCCGACAGTGGAGACAGAGACAGAAGAGAAAGTAGAGCAAGAGCCACAAGAACCAGAGACAAAAGAGAACGAGGAAGTTGTGCCTGGGTTTGGGATTGCTATTAAGTTAATACAGCAGAGTAATAATGCATTATATGAACAACCTACTGAAATTTTTTTAGGACAAGACCAGGATGACTACGCCAAAGACCAAAACATTCTCTTTGACTTTATCCAATCAGATGATATTGGGGATCGTTTTGACAGTATTGCCAGTCATCGGTGGTATCAGTTACATGGGGATAACCCTTTACAACGATATGGTTTCAGTGATTGATTCATACGATGAGAGCAAGATCAAAGAGATCGAGCTGAAGCTAGGTAGTCAACAAGGACGTATCATAGAAATCATGGAGCGTGCTATCATCACACAAGAGAAAGCCAGTGATGCACTAGCATTATCCAGAGAGGTGGCCGCAGAGTCAAGAGGTAATCAACGTGAGGTAGAAGCAACACTAAGAAGTGTACGCTCTGAGGTCGAAGCTAACTTAGAAGGCATACGTGCAGAGATGAAAGCATTACGTAAAGCCACAACTAATCCACTAGGAAACTAACATGGGAATACTTACACACTTAATACCTATCGCACTTGGCTTTATCGCTAAGTTAACTGCTATTAAATCAGCACAGGCACATGAGAATCAGAAGATGTTGATGGCTCAGTTTGCTGCTAAGACAGAACAGATTGACAAGGCACGTGAACAGTCAATGCAAGAGTCACCATTTGCTGCATGGAATAGACGTATCTTAATCCTAGTTATCTTAACACTCGTTGCTATCTACCCATTGGCTGGTGTCTTTGGTGTTGATACTGTAGTCAAGACTACATCAGAAGGTGTTAGCATTCTTGGCTTGTTCTCTTTTGGTGGTGGTGAGACATTCCACACGATAAAAGGTTTATATAAGTTTGATGAAATCTTTGCTTGGGCTACCATGATCGTTGAGTTCTACTTCGGTGGACAGCTTGCGAAGCCTAATTAATCTGATATACTAATATAAACCAACAACTGGATTTACTATGAAGTATAAATCAGTCTTGGTGATCTCGGATCTGCATATTCCGTATCACCATCCGGATGCTTTTGATTTCTTAAAAGCATTGAAGCAGAAATACAAACCAGATCTTGTCGTTAATGTTGGCGATGAGATCGATCAGCATAACATATCCATGCATGAATCTAATCCTGACTTACCTTCTTCCGGAGATGAGTTAAGACTATCACGCAAGTACATTCATGAACTTGAAAAGATATTTCCTAAAATGAAGATCATGCATTCCAATCATTCGTCACTTATCTATCGTCGTGCAATCAAGCATGGCCTCAGTGCGGAGTATCTTAAGTCTTACAATGAGTTCTTGCAAGTTGGTCCTGGATGGGAATGGGTCGATGACCTATACATTACCTTATCTGATGGACAAAAGTGTTTCTTTACGCATGGCATGTCCGCCCGGGCGTTGGCCGTGGCAATGCAGTACGGGTGCAATGTGGTTCAAGGTCACTATCATACAAAGTTTAGTATTGAATACTTTAGTAACCCGGACAAGTTAGTGTGGGCATTGCAAACAGGATGTCTCATTAATCAAAAGTCTATGGCGTTTAACTATGCAAAGAACTTTAAGTCAAGATTTATAATTGGTACTGCAATGATCCTTGATGGTCAACCAAAACTGATGCCCATGGTATTGAAAGACGGGGGACGATGGACGAAGAAAATAGTTTAGTACAAAAGATAGAAGAACTCGATTCAGATCAAGCAGAAATCATTGATGGTCTCATTGGTAAGAAGATTTGGAACATAGAAATCATAGAAGATCAACAAGATTCTGCAATCAAAATACAATTCTCTGAAGATGAGACAGATTATATCCTGATTTATGGACAAAACATGGATATGTATGTCTTAAGTGCTAAACCTAAGGTGACACACTGAAAAATGACCCACACAATCGCTCTGTGTTGCACGATCTCAAGGTAACCTAGGCTACCCCCTTAGAAAAACATGATCGTCTCACCACAAGCCATATCAAAAGCGAGAGACGTATATCTTAGCTACAAGTAATAACTTGACCACATTTCATGCAATGTAACAGCTTTCCGTTAGCATCATACACAAAATAGCTATCGCATGCGTAGACAAAAACACTAAAAAGTGCTATCACCATACTGATCGAGCATGTCTTGATAAGTGAGTTTCTCTTCTTCAGGTAATTCTTCATGTGGTATCTCCTCAATGGTAAAATCTTTACGTGTTTTAGCAAACCGTTCCGCGTCTTCCTTGTCATAGAATGCGCGGATCGATTCACCAAACTCATCTAATACTATAAATCTAAATTCCATCCTTGTTTACTTACCCGTAATAATAAATGTTCATGATCTATATTACAGACACTTAAACATAATTGCAACATCTCATTATCTTCATCGGATAACCATTCTAATGCGTCTCCCTTGGCTGAGTTGGCCATGGTTGGAGATAGAATGTCATGCACCGCTTGGAAAATAACACCTTGCAATAAATTAATGGTAAAACTTTCAGGTTTGTTATCGTTATACATGTCATGTTCAGTCATATCAAACGAATATCCACTGTATTGCATCTTAATTATCCTTCTTTCATGTTTTTACTGATGCGTATTACATGTATTACATCCATAATAGTATCTCACTTTATAGGAGAAATACTATGTGGACAAAACCAACAGCAACAGAAATGCGCTTCGGCTTTGAAGTAACAATGTACGTTTGCAACAAGTAATGTACATATAGCTAGGAGCCTACGCGAGTAGGCTTCTAATTATATCGTTAATCTTATTCTTCACATCTAATACATAGTTCGGTCCGAACTGATTTAATCCTTGTTCATTTAACTCAAAGAACTTTGTCATTTTCTTGACCTTGTCTTCTGTACTGATGTTTGCTCCCCCAATCTTCTCGACCATGTTAATCATTTGTTTCTTCATGTCGTCTTTATCTTTAACTTCAATCGGATCCTTGCCGGGTAGATTGAGGGTTATTGCTTTTTTATGGCGGAAACCATTTCCGGTGGTTTAACAGCCGGTGCTTTCGTGGCCGCATTACCATCATCATCTTCAGGCGCAATGCCACAGGCTGCCATCAAGCTGTAACGTCTAGCATAGGTTAACGCTGAGCCATAACCTTGTGCATTCTGTTTATCAGCGGGTACAGAAATCACACCCCCTGAGATCTGTTCACCTGATTCATACATGAATATGGTTTCTACTTTCACACCATTCTCACAGTCATGCGTCTTTTGTATCAATGCAAATCCATGATTGTTCAGTGCATCGAGTACAGCTTCTACACAACCCGCTAGATCGACATACTTTGATCTAAAGTGTGGGTTAGTTGATGTTTTAAGAGCTGGGGCAAACTCTTTCTGTGCTTCCACAAATGCTTTAGCAATCCCCGAAGTTTTCTGTTGTTCCATTACGGTCTCCAAAATAGATTTTCATGATTGCTTTACGACGTGCTTTTGACTTCACACGTGTATCCACAATGCCTTTAAAAAAGAAGTCATCGGTTGCAATCTTTGCTTCCTCTTCCTCCATGTGTTCCAACTGTTGTTGCCAGTGCCAAAAGTCAGCACTTTCATAACCTATGTTATCCATTATCTTCTCCATTATATAAAGGTGGTTCTCCATAAGTTTCTATACGCAAGCAAGTAATATGCTTTATACATTGCACACATGCAACATACACTAGAAAATCAGGCTGATAATACAAAGTATTTTTTAAACAAGGTCTCATATTATTTCACCTTCGTAATGCGAAGCTTTTTAACACGCACAGTTCTTGCCGGTTTAGCGGGTATCACCTTTTCAGGAACAGCTTTATAGTTCATGCTGCCCCAAGCGATGTGATACTGACCCGCATTTGCGTATTTATAATCACGCATATTGGCCATGATCTGTGCTTGATAAGTCTCAAGCTCCTGGGTTAATGACTTGATGTCTTGCTCAATCTCGATAATGCGTTCAGCTTTATCTGCAAATTCATCATTTAAATCAATGGTTTCCTCGGTCACATCTTCAAACATCTCTGATGCTTCCTTGGTGGTTTGTATTGGATACCATTCTGTTTCATCATTCTCACGATACTTGTTGACTCGTTTATCAAAGTCAATTGCAGCGTCATGAATCTGACGAATCAAAATCTCATCTCGTTTGTAGAGGAAGATTCTGAGTTGAACACCCTTGTACAAAACACACACAGCACCCCAACGTACGGGCTTGCCTGTATCACTTTGTACCGTATCCATCTGTGCTTGTAATTGAATCGGGCCACGATAATCCGGGAGATCAATCTCGGCTTCATGTCCTGTGAGTTTAGATTCAAGAATGCCATCACCCTCAAGCACAATACTGTCCGCATTCATTACATAGATGTTTTGAGATGGGTCAGTTTTAACTTCTCGACCATCCCCCTTGAGCATGCCGTCCAGGGACACGGCCAGTGGAATGTCTTTATGAAAAAAGGCACGTCCAAAAGCGGTCTTCGGATTTCCTAGCCCAAGCTTCTGGGCTGAGTGATTCAATATTGGCACTTCAAAGGTTGAACCCCAATGCGCGTTTTCGATTGGGTTGAATTCATTTTCAATGCCATTGACGGCATTAAATGCCCTTTTCAGCACATCATTAGGCGTGCTGTAAGGGTTTTTTCCTAGCACCGCGCAGACTTGCGAGCCTGAGAGCATATCGTCAGGCGTAAGCTTACCCTCTGCGGTGTGTAGTTTGTTTTTTGTCATACTCTGATTCCTTCTTGTCGTAAAAAGTTATAAATGTGTGCGTCTGTGAATGCCTTCCCTTGTGCGGTTTGCATTCCTAACTCATTCAAACGCTCTGCGATCCGCTTATGTGAGACCTTGCCACGATTGCGCAAACCTCTGCGCTTGCATGAGGGATCTTTCATAAGTTGCTGAATAATGGGTCTGATCTTATCTCTAAATATCTGTGCTTTTTTCTTGGTGGCTTGACCTCCAAGTTTCTGCGCATTCTCGATCTTGTCGCGAGGACAACCCAATTGAACACCGCGCGCCTTAGCTTCTGCCAAAGCTTGCTTGGTTCGTTGTGAGATCAGATCAGCTTCATGCTCTGCGATCATGGCGTGCATGTGCCATTCTAGTTTTGACATCTCTTTATGACCCGCGACAACAAGTTGGACATTACGCTTGAGAAGTCCCGCAATAAAATGCAGATCTCGCGCGAGTCTGTCCGTCCTTGCTACTAATAACTTGCAGTCTTTGAGAGATTCTAAAAGGTTCAATGCCCGATGAAGTTCAGGGCGTTCCTCAAATGATGTCTTGCGTCCGCTCTCATATTCAACAAACTCTGCTACAAATTCCGCATCGTTTGCCTTGATATGTTGCATACATAAAGAACGCTGAGCATCAATGCCAAGCCCGCTTTTCTTTTGCATGTCAGAGCTAACACGCAAGTAAGTAATTATTTGCATATTAATTCCTTAATGGTTGTTATGTCACGGACGCGCTTGCGCGCGTTTCGTCCAATTAGGACTCGTCAGCGTGACTGTAAACTAATTCATAATCAAGAACGACAAAGTCTTCCATGCCTTCGATCATAGCTTCCTTAACATCACGTTCGCCATTACAATAAAAGAAGCTGTAATCATCGTCAGCCCCTTCGTCAAAGTTGAAAAAGTAACCATGTGCCACAGTGCCATCATCTAGCCATTTAATCGTTGCGTATGCTCCAATAGGTTTAGATATGTTCATGATTAAACCTCCTCCATTTCTAAAGTTTCTTGATATTGTTTGTAAAGGTGTTCAGTGATCTCGTACCAGTTGACTTGGTTAACAAAAGCGTAAGCGTAAGAGTGAGCAATTGAACCTTCTTTGGCATCGTTGCTGATGTGATCTAGTACGATGTCTTCAAGGTAACCCTCGACATCTAGCATGGGCATGTCTTCTGGCTTGTCATCAAAGATCTCTTTGAGTTCCTCCTCTTCGATGTCTGAAAAGAACTCAAGAGATACTCTCCAAGTTGGGTAATTTGTCCAGCCGTTGCATGTTTGATCGTTCATAATATTCTCCTAAATGGTTATGAATAAAGCGGGGCTGTTAAGCCACCGCCTTAGATTTATTGTGCAAGTCTAGTGGGCATGATCCGCCACTTTCAGACTGATACCAGATTTCTGGTTCATGGTTAGCAAAGCTAATGAAGTGTTTGTCATCTAGTATTATTTTATCTACTAAACCAAAATAACCTGTTTTGACATTGAAGTTACGATATTTATGTAAGCCTTTAACTTCCATAGCACGAACGATTTTAACTTTGTTTAAGATTGTTCTAATTTCTTCATTAAGTTGGTCAAAGAATATCTCTTCGCGAAAGTCTGGGCTAACGCTATTGATTAAGTTAAAAAACTGCTTGCGTGTTGCTAGTTCTTCTGCTGTTAGTATTTGTTCTAGTGTTTTCATTTGTATCTCCTAAATGGTTAAAATGTGTGTTTCTAACTGATAGACGTAGTATATCTCAGATGGTCAGGAAATTGCAACAATTATTTTCAATTCATTTCTTATAATGGCTGAAGGACAGATAAACACTGAGAAGTGTTATAATTAGATTATGGAATATAAACTCCCAAAAGTACCCAAGATAAAAGAAAAGGTTATGCAACCTGACCAAAGAAAGTTCTGCGTTGTTCCTCTTCGTGCTGTGTTGGCTAAAGATCTCACATTGACAGGATTAAAGATTCTTTGTTTGTTGGCTAGTTATTGCAATAAAGCGGGCTTTACTTATGTGAGTCAGGCAAGGTTAGCGAATGACTTAGGAGTCAATCAAAGTGCGATTAATCGGCAGATTAAACAGCTAGAGACTAAGGGATATATTAAGCAATTCGGTGGCTATTCTACAAACATTAAAGGCAAGACCAAGCGGATCATTTATGATGAGAATATCTCAGACAGAGAAGCCGAACAGATCGCGGGAGAACCCAAGGAACCATTCACTAATGTGGAATATAATCAGATGTTGCAAAAAAACAACATGTTGCGTAAAAACAACAAGTTAAAGAGTGAGAAATCACAGCATGAAGTCATGCAATCTAGTCAGTCGGATAGAGAGGTAATAGCTAGTTTGAAAAGTGTTGTGGAACAAGTGCATAAACGCGCAGAGATTGATAGATTGGTCAGACTTGGCGTTCCAATCGCTGAGATCGTGCGCAGATATAAACCCTAAACAGCTATAAGGTCTTTTAGCTATGTATGGATAGGCTTGGTATGATGCACAAACAGGGCTATCTCGACATGGTACTAAACAGCAAACAGGATAACCTCATGTAAATGTAAAACAGATTGAGTGCTTGGCTCAGAAAGTGACCTTATCCCCTCCCCCCGCCCCTGGCTCGGACGTGGGTACCTAACTCAAATTTTTGCTAGTTTTTTCAATCGATATTCAGATAGCACATTTGAGATATACTTTTGCTCTTCACTATAAACATTCCATTGTCGTATATCTTGTATAGCTCTACCACAGGCAATGCATATCTCTTTGCCTTGGATAGTCTCTAGTTTGCATTGATATTTACATGGTGAGTTTGTCATAATAAGATTAACCGAGAAAGCCAATAGAACCAAGCCCGTAAAAAAACAGGTATACATGTAATACATGGATAGCTCTCGTTTATCTAGCATATAGAAGTGTCTCAATTCTTCTACCAGCTTTCACAGATCCCGTGTAAGGAGAGTCCTCGCTGTTAAGCACGTTTATACCTTTGGTCGCTATCTACCGACAGGTGGGCTGGGCAATAGCCCCGTATTCATATTGTTACATACTTTATGTTGAATTGCAAGTATTGAAATTATATTAGCTAACATTTGACATATATATACAATAGATATACACTATGATTATAGGAGAACAGTATGTTTGAATTTGTATGTGTAATTTATTTAAGTGACAATCCAGCAAATACATTATATGTAGGCAGCTTTGAGACATGCGCACATGCTCATAGTTATGTACATGAGAACTTTACTAAAGAAGAAATTAATTGGATAAAGTGTTTACATGAAGATTATATCGTATTACCTAAAAACTTTATTAAGAAGGAAATAAAATATGAGCAATAATGATGGAGTAGGCCCAGGAGGTAAAGGAGATAAACCTAGACCAATACAAGATCGTAAGAAGTTTGAAGAGAACTTTGAACGTATCTTTGGGAAAAAGAAGTGACCTTACGTGAATTCTATAAACTCATCTGTAATGAGTTCAACGATGGTAAACCGTTGGAATACAAGTTTACCGATCCAAGTGGCTATTGGAAAATGACTAAGGGTTTTACCGGGCATGGCATGAAGGAGATAGATGCCAAGCAATGGTTAAACATGATTGCATTGTGTAAGCGTGATGTAGCCAAAGAGCATGAAAATGCAATACGGAGTCGTGGACGGCCGACGAAAAAAGTCCGCAATAAATATATTGGAGATCAAGATGAATTATTGTAAAGATGATGAGATTAGATTTCAAGATCGACTCACTGCATTTTGTATATTTGCTGTATTGATGGCTGCAATCTGGGCATCAATAGGCAGTTGGAAAAAAGAGAGAACAGTAAATGAGATCGTGGAGTTTGATGTAGAAAGTATTGCGGTTGAAGATCCAGTACCTTTACCAGAGATAGAAACTCGGGAAGCATTATTACCTGAGATTCTACCTCCGCTCTATGAACCACCATTACCACCACTACAAGGAGAAGTATAATGAATGAATTAACCAAAGAAGAGTTTAAAAAGTATGCTGACAAAGGCGTACATTTATTTGGTGCCTACACGATTAGTAAAGGATTAAAAAGTCGTGCGCCAAAAGATGTTAATACAAATGAGTATTGGGAATTAGAACAATCTGATTATGAAGAAATGATGGAGTATGCCAAGATTATATTACCTGTTGTATTACAGCAATATTTAAAATCTATCGACTATGACGGAGTTGCAGACATTAAACGACCACATTCTGTCATGTATGACGTATTTGAATTAGCCAGCGCAATGTGGTCAGCTCGTCAAGATGAGCTAGATGAATATGATAACAAAAGAAAGGCAGTAGCATGAGTGATTTAAAACCTTTTCTTGTGCGCTTAACACCACAAAGTGTTGAACTGCTAACACAAGCAGCTAAGCGTGAAGAGAAAACAAAAGCAAGTTTGATTAACGATGCAATTAAGTATTATCTCAGTCGAGATGTCAATGCAAGATTGGATCGATTAAAGTGAAACCTACACTAAGATATGAATTGCCGTATCCGCCCAGTGTCAATAATTATTGGCATGCAACGGGAAAGCGAAGATATATCTCTCCCGCTGGGAAAAAATTTACCGAGGAAGTGTTTGCCATTGTGAAGTCACAAGGCTATAAAGGCTTCGGTGATGTTTCTCTAGGGATTAGTGTTATGATACATCCTAGATCAAAGCGTAAGTTTGATTTAGATAACACACTAAAAGCAATATTAGATGCACTCATGAAGGCTAACGTGTATGATGACGATAGTCAATTTGAATACATTGAGATTGCTAGAGGTGAAGCAAGGGATGGTGGCGCAGCTGTCGTCCATATTTATGAATTAGAAAAGGAAGAAGAATAATGGCACAAGATAGTGGTTTTCAAGAAAAGCAAGGGGAAGTATATTGCAATATAAATCAAAACAAGAAAGAGGATTGGCATCCTGACTACACCAGTCAAATTACCTTACCTGACGGCCAACGATATTATATCGATGTATGGGACGGCATTGGGAAGAATAGCGGTCAACCATATCGACGAGTACGAATTGGTAATCCTGTTACGGGTGGCAGTGCCGGGACACAAGCACCAGTACAAAATACGCAGTCAGCGCATCAGGCTGTGTCCTCAGATCAGTTAAATGAATTAGAAGACGACTTACCTTTCTAATGACTGAGAAGAAAGTTAAAAACAAAAGTAAACCGATTCCAAGTCTAGCTGGGTATGGTGGTGTCAGAGCCTTGCAAAAGAACTTGGAGCGGTCTACGACCTTAGCTGCAAACAGAGAGGCTGTATCTTACAGTCTTCTCAGTATTGCCAATACAAAACCAACAGACATTATGGAGTGGGATAGTGAAGGTAACATCAAGGTCAAGGCAAGCAAAGATATTCCTGAGCATGCATTACAAGCTATCAAGAGTATTAAGACTGTTACCAAGACCGATAAGGAAGGCAATAGTTATACAACTATTGATATTGAGCTTTGGGATAAGGTGGGTGTTTTAAGAATCCTAGCAAAAGCATCAGGTTTATTAGATACTCCTGACGAATCAGATCGACCATCTGTGATTGGCATTAACGTAAAAGCACCGGAGACAACAACATATTATGAAGAAACTGATGACAGAGAACAGGAAGAAGTACCTACAGATCCTCGAGGAAGTGAAGATGAAGAGCAATAACAAAAATCGTCAAACAGATTGGATTAATAAAGTTTTAGCAAACAGAGACAAACACTTTGACATTGTGGTAAAATTTGCAGAAGAAGCAAAAAAAAGATTAGGAATAAAAGATGAGTGACCCAAAAGATGTCCAAGTTGGTGGCGACCATTATAAGCGACATGCCATTCAACCTATAGACATTATGCAAGAGTATTTATCAGACGAGGCTTATGAAGGATTCTTGAATGGTAATATTATAAAGTATGCACTACGCTGGAAAGACAAGGGGGGTGTTGAGGACTTGCGGAAGTTACAACATTATGTTGCTTTTTTAGTGAAACACATGGAGACTAAAGATGGAACTTAAAGCAATGATTGAGCAGTTGCGTGAAGAGTTCGCTATGGCACATCTGAATAATTCAAGAGTCATGGAAATTATTGATGCGCTATGGAAAGAGAATCAAGAACTAAAACGCTTGGCTACAATGAAGTTCAAAGATATTGATGACGAAGAATGAGTAATAAAAAAGAACGCAGTAAAAAAAGCCTAGCGGGTCCAGGCATTGATCTTGACTTCAGTGGCGCACTGACAACCTATAAGTTTCTACAAAGCAATGCTTTTGTCAGAGGCTTGATGGGTCCTGTAGGTTCGGGGAAGTCCTACGCGTGTGCTGCTGAAATCATGATGCGAGCCGTTAGACAGAAGCCATCCCCGATTGATGGCATTCGCTATACCAGATTTGTTATTGTCAGAAACTCTTATCCAGAACTTAAAACGACAACCATTAAGACATGGCAAGAGTTATTTCCTGAAAACACTTTTGGTCCGATGTTATACACACCTCCGATTACACATCACATACGCCTTCCCTCCCGAGGTGATGCTGCTGGCATCGATTGTGAAGTGATCTTCTTAGCATTGGACCAACCTAAAGATGTACGTAAACTATTATCATTAGAACTAACAGGAGCATGGGTCAATGAAGCACGAGAACTTCCAAAAGCTGTTATTGATGGTCTTACTCATCGGGTTGGTCGCTATCCTACACAGCGGGATGGTGGACCGACTTGGCATGGAGTTTGGATGGATACTAACCCAATGGATGACGACCATTGGTGGTTCCGCTTAAGTCAAAAAGAACCGATCACAGGTAAGTATGGATGGGACTTCTTTCAACAACCCGGTGGAGTCGTAGAAGTATCCCCTGAAGATTTACCTGACCTTCCAGAAGCAAACGATCACATCTTTGCGGGTGGTCGTTGGTGGAAGATAAATCCTAAAGCAGAAAATGTACGTAACTTACCGGGTGGATATTATAATCAGATGCTAGGTGGTAAAAACTTAGATTGGATACGTTGTTATGCTGAAGGTAAATTTACATACGTCCAAGAAGGACGACCCGTATGGCCAGAATATGATGACCAGTTAATGAGTTCATCAGACGTGGAATACGATCCAATGTTACCATTGCACATAGGATTAGACTTCGGTTTAACACCAGCAGCCGCAATCGGGCAACGATTAGCTAATGGCCGTTGGATTATTCTGCATGAGATTGTCACAGAAGATATGGGTCTGGAAAGATTTGGTCAACAGTTACTCGCTGAGATCAATGCACGTTATCCAAAAGCACAAGTGATGGTGTGGGGAGATCCAGCCGGTATGCAACGTGATGCGATCTATGAAGTGACTGCATTTGATTACTTACGCACTTTAGGCTTACGCGCACAACCGACAGCATCAAATAACTTTAAAGTACGACGTGAAGGTGCAGCAGCTCCGATGCAACGATTGATTAATGGTAAACCAGGACTCATGGTACATACATCTTGTAAGCGTATTCGTAAGTCTTTATCAGGGGGTTATCATTTTAAACGAGTGGCTGTTGGGGCTGGGCAAGAGCGATTTAAAGACAGTCCAAATAAAAACGAACACTCACACATTGGTGACGCATTTGGTTATTTGCTTTTAGGTGGTGGAGAACATAAGCGAATGACCAAGTCAGCGTTATCACAGAACACATTAATATCACAAACAGTCGTTAATACAGATTTCGATGTCTTTCATCAGTAGGGATGTGCTGAATCAATACATGCCTAAAGTGAAGAACGGTGGGTATGTGCCATTCAATCCTCTACATTTAAAAACATTTAAGGGATTAGATGATTATGGGATTGCGCAAGTACCGCCTGAAGTTCGAGAACAACGTATCATACATCAGTCTCAGGCTGGTCCTAGCATTACTGCTTACATTGAAGATCGCCCTGTTGCTATCTTTGGTTGTGTTATCATTTGGCGTGGAGTGGGTGAAGCGTGGTCTCTCTTTTCTGAGGAAGCTAGACGATATCCAATAGCTATGACAAAAGGTGCGCATGCATTCTTTGATATCTGTGAGATATTATTCACTTTACATCGGTTACAAATTACGGTAAGATTTGAGGATAAAAGGGCTATGTCATGGGCAAGCTGTCTAGGTTTTGAGAAAGAGGGCTTGCTCAGACAATATAGCGTCGATAAAAAAGATTATTACATGATGAGGAGAACCTAATGGGTGGTGCATTCGGTGGCGGTAAGCCAGATACATCGGCAGCTGAAGAGTCATTAAGATTACAGCGTGAAGAAACAAAACGTGCAAGAGAACAAGCACAAATGGAGAAACGAGATCTACAAGAAGAAATGGCTGCTAAACGTAAAGCAAGAATGCGTGGTGGTAAGCGTACATTGCTTTCTGGTGGTCGATTCAGCCCAGAGGTTGGTGTTGAAGAAGAAGATACATTAGGTACAGGTGCTTAATGGCAGCCCTTGATTTTGGTATGGCATTAGCTAGAGGTATGTTGCCGACATCAGAAAAAGCTCAAAAAGATTTAGCTAATCTTGCTGGCGGTCGTAACATCTTTAAATCTGAAGACTGGTGGAATACACAAGTTGATAAACAAATCTCAGAAGGTTATCGTACTGTAGAGCGACAAGATAAAGAGTTCTTGATGCCATCAGGTGAATATCAGCCAGGCAAAAGACAAGTTAGCACATCGTATGGCAGAACTATTATGGGGCAGTTCTCTCCAGTAACAGGTCAATTTGGTATGCCATATCAACCATCTTATCACCCAATCTTTGGTTATGGTGGTGGTATACAAGCCAGAACATCAGTCAGTTATAAAGCACCAGAAGGTGCAGTATTTACTATAGATCCACGCACGAGAGAAAAACAATACACATCAAGAGACTTTGATGTGTTTGGATCTAATCGTGAAGATTATACTGCTGGAGAATTATCTGATATTGAATCAGCAGCTAAACGTGGAGCATCAAGAGTTAAGTCAGAGTCAGAAGCAACGAAAGCATCACAACGTCGACTACGTCGTGGCACAGGAGGTCTTGTTGGTAAGGCAATAGCAGTGGGTGATAAACCAGCAACTGGATTACCAGAATTAGGAACAACAGGTTTAGGAATGACTGCGGGTTTATTTGGAGCTGACATTAAATTATGATTGAATGGTATGAAATATCTTTTCCTCCTATTAATCTTTATAACGCACATAGGATTAGCAATGGATCTTAAACGAGCTAAAAATGTTATCTTAAATGATAAAGATTATCAGTTTGCCACTCAATATTTAGGCAACAAGAAGAGTACACCAGAGCAGATTGTTAATAAAGTATTATTACCTATTGCTTACCATGAATCTAAGTTAGATCCAACAGCTGTACAAAAAGGTGGTGGACCTGGTCGTGGTATGTATCAGTTTGAAGGGCCAAGTTTGCGTACTGCATTACGTCGATCATTTAATAAAATACTGAGTGATAAGGGTATGGAGATGACGAATGACCCTGTTAAGTTAAAAAAAGCTGGGGTTCCAGCCTATATGATTAAAGCTTATAATGATCCAGATGCTTCTAAATTATCACCGGGTCAGCAATCAGCTATATTGTTATTTGATTACTTACAAAAACCTAACGCTAATATTGATGAAGTGACACAAGGTAATCAAACAATTAATTCATTTTGGTATAACAGTCATTGGTCTGGATCACAAAGTTCTGACTTTATTACAAAGATGAAACGCAAAGCAAGCTTTTCTGCTCATTATGATGAGTTTATGAGAATGGATAACAAAGAAGATAGAGTACAAAACATTAAACAACCACCCGAAAAAGGTAACTTAGGAGGAATCTTAGATGCAAGATAAAATGCAAAAGAAAGTTCGTAAAGTCATGAAAGAATACAAAGCTGGCAAACTAAAGTCAGGATCAGGTGCGACTGTGAAGAGTAAAGATCAAGCAGTTGCGATTGCAATGTCAGAAGCTCGTAAGGGGAAAAAGTAATGGCAAGTAAAGGTTTATATTACAATATGAATAAGCGTAAAAAAGAAGGCACAAGTCGATCTAAAGAAGATTCTACTATATCACCTAAAGCTTACAAAAATATGTTAGCTGGATTTCCGAAGAAGAAAAAGTAATGTGGTCATATCACTTTTACTGGGGATTTAATTTAGGCTTTGAAATCTATGAAGGCGAAGTTGATGGTGCGCCTGTTGATTACTTCTTAGTGAACCTTGGTCCATTAAGAATACAGAAAGCTGAATGGGCGTAATGGAACGATATAGAGACGCTTATTCGACAAGAGACATTGAGCAAGTACGGCTGATTGAAGGTCAGGCTTTTTCGTTAGGATATGTACGAACTTTTTTAGATCCATTGCCAGCTACAGAAAGCATTG
>Ga0208645_1002293_pt1 | contig 15424 bp, 12 predicted proteins | sample VirMetDEL_Sep_01_FD_184519 | JGI IMG/M metagenome (GOLD analysis project Ga0208645, IMG submission 184519) | Aqueous microbial communities from the Delaware River and Bay under freshwater to marine salinity gradient to study organic matter... | ecosystem: Environmental > Aquatic > Marine >... | reverse complement strand
CCTGCCTGGCGCCGGCTGGATCGGGCTCGATCCGACTTCAGGCCTGTTCGCCGGCGAAGGCCATATCCCGCTGGCCTGTAGCCCTGAGCCGTCTTCGGCGGCGCCGATCACCGGTGGGCTGGACGAGTGCGAGGTGGAATTCGAGCACCTGATGAGCGTCGAGCGCGTGTGGGAGGCGCCGCGCGTCACCAAACCCTATAGCGACGGCCAGTGGCAGGCGATCCAGGCGCTGGGGCGGCAGATCGACGAGGATCTGCAGAAACATGACGTGCGCCTGACCATGGGCGGCGAGCCGACCTTCGTCGCCCTCGACTATCCCGATGACGAGGAGTGGAACACGGCCGCTCTCGGCCCGAACAAGCGTCGCCTGGCTGCTGATCTGTTCTATCGCCTGCGTGAGCATTACGCGCCCAAGGCGCTGGTGCATTTCGGCCAGGGCAAGTGGTACCCGGGCGAGCAGTTGCCGCGCTGGTCGCTGAACTGCTTCTGGCGCCGCGACGGTGAGCCGCTGTGGCATGAGCCGAAGCTGCTGGCTGACGAGAAACGTGGCTATGGCGCCACCGCCGAGACCGCCGAGCGCTTCCTGGCGACTCTGGCCGCGCGCCTGAACGTGGATGCCGGCAACGTCTTTCCGGCCTATGAGGACTGGTTCTACTACCTGTGGCGCGAGCGCAAGCTGCCGGACAACGTCACTCCCGATGATCCGCGTCTGAGCGACCCGCTGGAGCGTGAACGCCTGCGCAAGGTGTTCGAGCAGGGCCTCGATAGCGTGGTCGGCCATGTGTTGCCACTGGCCCGCCAGGTGGTGGGCGAGGGCTGGCAGAGCGGGCGCTGGTTCTTGCGTGACGAGCACTGCCGCCTGCTGCCGGGTGATTCGGCGCTGGGTTACCGCCTGCCGCTGGATTCGTTGCCCTGGGTCAGCCAGGCCGATTACCCCTATATCAACCCGGTCGATCCCAGTCAGACGCTGCCGCCCTTGCCCAGCCCGGCGCAGGTCCAGCGCCAGTTGCGTGGTGTCTGGCGTGGCGCCAGCGCCAATGTGCAGAGCGTGCGCCCGGCCAGCGGGCAATCGGCTGCCGGTATCGTACGCACCGCGCTGTGTGCCGAGCCGCGCGAGGGCAGGCTGTACCTGTTCATGCCGCCGCTGAGCCACCTCGAGGATTATCTGGAGCTGGTCGCGGCCATCGAGGCTGTGGCTGCCGAGCTCAATTGCCCGGTGCTGATGGAAGGCTACGAGCCGCCGCTCGACCCGCGTCTGCAGTATTTTCGCGTCACCCCTGATCCGGGCGTGATTGAGGTGAATATCCATCCGGCGGCCAGCTGGGATGAGCTGGCCGAGCGTTGCGAGTTTCTCTACGAGGCGGCGCGTCAGTCGCGTCTGTCCAGCGAGAAGTTCATGATCGACGGGCGCCACACCGGCACCGGCGGCGGCAACCACTTCGTCCTCGGCGGGGCGACGCCGAGCGATTCGCCGTTCCTGCGCCGTCCCGATCTGCTGCGCAGCCTGATCAGCTACTGGCATAACCATCCGTCGCTGTCCTACCTGTTCAGCGGTCTGTTCATCGGCCCGACCTCGCAGGCGCCGCGCGTGGATGAGGCGCGCAACGATGCGCTGTACGAGCTGGAGATCGCCTTCGCGCAGATGCCCGAACCTGGCCGCGACTGTCCGCCGTGGCTGGTCGACCGCCTGCTGCGCAACCTGCTGGTGGATGTCACCGGCAATACCCACCGCGCCGAGTTCTGCATCGACAAGCTGTACTCGCCGGACTCGGCCAGCGGCCGCCTCGGCTTGCTCGAATTGCGCGCCTTCGAGATGCCGCCGCACGCACAGATGAGCCTGGCCCAGCAACTGCTGCTGCGTGCGCTGATCGCGCGCTTCTGGCAGGAGCCCTATCGCCCGGCCAAGCTGGTGCGCTGGGGCACCGAGTTGCACGACCGCTACCTGCTGCCGCATTTCGTCGAGCAGGACTTCGCCGACGTGCTGCAGGAACTGGGCTGCTTCGGCTATCGCCTGCGCAGCGAGTGGTTCGCCCCGCACTTCGAATTTCGCTTTCCCAAGGCTGGCGATTTCGCGGTCAAGGGCATCGACCTGGAGTTGCGCCAGGCGCTGGAGCCCTGGCATGTGCTGGGCGAGGAGGGGGCCACCGGCGGCACGGTACGGTATGTCGACTCGTCGCTGGAGCGCATGCAGGTCAAGGTGGCGGGGATGTCGCCGGATCGCTACGTGCTGACCTGCAACGGCGTACCGGTGCCGCTGCGGCCTACCGGCAAGGTCGGCGAGTTCGTCGGGGGCGTGCGTTTTCGTGCCTGGCAGCCGGCCAGTTGCCTGCAGCCGACCATCGGCGTGCACGCGCCACTGGTGTTCGATCTGATCGACACCTGGATGCAGCGCTCGCTGGGTGGTTGCCAGTACCATGTCGCGCATCCGGGCGGGCGCAACTACGACAGCCTGCCGGTCAACGCCTACGAGGCCGAGAGCCGGCGCCTGGCGCGCTTCTTCCGATTGGGCCACAGCCCAGGCAAGCGCCCGGCCCTGCAACCGATAGACAATAATGAACTGCCGATGACCCTGGATCTGCGTCGAGTTTGACGACATGTTGCACACATGAGTGTCGGTTGCCGCGATCAGTCCCCTCGCCCCTTTGGGGAGAGGGTTAGGGAGAGGGGAGAGCGGGTGACTTCGCGGTGTTTTCAGCCCTCTCCCCCGGCCCCTCTCCCATAAATGGGAGAGGGGAGCATCAAGCTGTACCGCCTTGCCACTGCCGAGCCTGCCATGCACGACCTGCTAGCCGATTATCCGCCCTCTGCCGGGGCTTACCACGAACTGCTCGACGCCAAGGGCAACGTGCGCCCGCACTGGCGCCGCCTTTACGAGCAACTGGCGCGCAGCCGCCCGGAACACCTGGCGCAGCGCGAGGCCATGCTGGCGCGGCAGATTCAGGAGAACGGCGTCACCTACAACGTCTATGCCGACCCTGAAGGCGCGGATCGCCCGTGGGAGCTGGATCTGCTGCCCAACCTGATCCCGGCTGACGAGTGGCAGCAGATCGCCGCCGGCGTGGCGCAGCGTGCCACCTTGCTCAACCGCGTGCTGGCCGATCTCTACGGCCCGCAGAAGCTGATCGCCGAAGGCCTGCTGCCGACCGAGCTGGTATTCGGCCACAACAATTTCCTCTGGCCCTGCCAGGGCATGCAGGCGCCGGGCGGCACCTGGCTGCATCTGTATGCGGTGGATCTGGCCCGCGCGCCGGACGGCCGCTGGTGGGTCACTGCCGACCGTACCCAGGCACCGTCGGGTGCAGGCTACGCGCTGGAGAACCGGCAGATCGTCTCGCGCGCCTTCCCCGAGCTGTACCGCGACCTGCGCGTGCAGTACCTGGCCGGCTTCTTCCGCACCCTGCAGGACACCCTGGCGCGTCAGGCGCCTAGCGGTGGCGAGACGCCGCTGGTGGTGCTGCTGACGCCGGGGCGCTTCAACGAAAGCTATTTCGAGCACCTGTACCTGGCGCGCCAGCTCGGCTACCCGCTGGTCGAAGGCAGCGACCTGACCGTGCGCGACGCCACCCTCTACCTCAAGACCCTGGCCGGTCTGCGCCGCGTGCACGCGGTGCTGCGTCGTCTCGACGACGATTATTGCGACCCGCTGGAGCTGCGCACCGATTCGGCGCTTGGCGTGCCCGGCCTGCTCGAGGCCGTGCGTCGTGGTCGCGTGCTGGTGGCCAATGCCCTGGGCAGTGGGGTGCTGGAGTCGCCTGGCTTGCCCGGTTTCCTGCCGGCGATCAGTGAACACCTGCTCGGCGAAGAGTTGCTGTTGCCGTCCATCGCCAGTTGGTGGTGCGGCGAGCCGCCGGTGCTGGACGAGGCACTGGAGAAGCTCGACCAATTGCTGGTGCGTCCGGCGTTCCCCTCGCAGAGTTTCACCCCGGTGTTCGGCCGTGACCTGGACGAGGCGCAGCGGGCCAAGTTGGCCGAGCGCCTCAAGCTGCGCCCGTATGCCTATGTGGCGCAGGCGCGGGCCAAGCTGTCGCAGGCGCCGGTGTGGGATGGCAGTGGCTTGCAGCCGCGCGCCATCGGCATGCGCGTGTTCGCCGTGGCTAGCGCCGACGGCTACCGGGTGATGCCCGGTGGCCTGACCCGCGTCGCCGCCGAGGCCGATGCCGAGGTGGTGTCGATGCAGCGCGGCGGCGCGAGCAAGGACACCTGGGTGCTTGGCACCCGCCAGAGTGGTGCCGAACCCTGGCAGACGCAGCGCACTCTCGGCACTGCCGATCTGGTGCGCAGCGACCCCTTCCTGCCCTCGCGCGTGGTGGAAAACCTGTTCTGGTTTGGCCGTTACGCCGAGCGCTGCGAGGGCAGCGCGCGCCTGCTGCGTATCATGCTGGCGCGCTACGTCGACGATGACGATGACCCACAGGCGCTGCAGAGCGCCCTCGCACTGGCGCAGGATCTGGGCCTGTTGGCTGATCCGGAGGAGGGCGAGCTGGAGGCGCGTCTGCTACAGGCATTGCTCGGCAGTGATTGGCCCGCCAGCCTGCGCGCCAACCTGCAGCGTCTGCAATGGGCTGCCGGCAGCGTGCGCGGCAAGCTGTCCCAGGCCAACTGGCAGGCGCTGGTCGAGCTGCAGCGCGAGGCGCAACTGCTCGAAGACCAGCCGGCCGATTTCGGCGAGCTGCTGGACTTTCTCAACCGCCTGTTGATGTCGCTGGCGGCGCTTTCCGGTTTCGCCCTCGACGACATGACCCGCGACGACGGCTGGCGCTTTCTGATGTTCGGTCGCTACATCGAGCGCTTGCAGTTTCTCTGCGACAGTTTCGCCGGCTTCCTGCGCAGCGGCTCGGCTACCGACCAGTCGGCGCTGGAGTGGCTGCTGGAACTGGGCAACAGCAGCATCACCTACCGCACCCGCTACCTGGCCTCGGCGCAACTGATCCCGGTGCTCGATCTGCTCCTGCTGGATGAGCAGAACCCGCATGCGGTGCTGTTCCAGCTGCGTACACTGTTGCGCTCGCTGCAGGGCGTCAGCGAACGTTTCGAGCTGCCGGCCGAGCGCTATCTGGCGTATCTGGAGGAGCAGCTCACGGCCTTCAACCTGGCCAGCCTGGAAAACCCGTTGTTCGGCCCCGGCAGCACTCGTGCCGTGCTCGAGGGGCTGGCCGACCTGCTGGTGGCCATCAGCGAAGCCGCCGGAGCGGTATCCGATCACCTTGGGCTGCGCTTCTTCGCTCATGTCGATGTCAGCCAACGGACGCAATCCTCATGAGCCGTGCGCTTTATCAGGTTCTTCACGACACCCATTACCGCTACTCGGCGCCGGTATCCCTGGCCCAGCAACTGGCGCACCTGTGGCCGCGCGACTGCCCCTGGCAGCGTTGTCAGGAAAAGCAGCTGCGCATCGACCCGCAGCCCTGCCAGCGCCGCGACGGCCTCGACGTGTTCGGCAACCCATTGACGCGCCTGGTTTTCGAGCGTCCGCACGAGGCGCTCAGCGTCAGTGCGCGGCTGCGCGTCGAGGTGCTGGCGCGCCCGCCTTTGGCTCTCGACGACTCGCCGAGCTGGGAAGCCGCCAGCGCGGCGCTCAGCTACAGCGGCGCACGTATGGAGCCGGCCTTGCTCGAGGCATCACGCTACCGTTTCGAGTCGCCCTATGTGCGCCTCAAGCAGGTCTTCGCCGATTTCGCTGACGACTGCTTCACCCCAGGTCGTCCGCTGTTGCAGGCCGGCCAGGCGTTGATGCAGAAGATCTTCGAGGAATTCAGCTTCGATGCCGCTGCCACCCAGGTCGCGACGCCACTGCTGCAGGTGCTGGAAGAGAAGCGCGGCGTCTGCCAGGACTTCGCCCACCTGATGCTCGCCTGCCTGCGCTCGCGCGGCCTGGCGGCCCGCTATGTCAGCGGCTACCTGCTGACCCAGCCGCCCCCCGGCCAGCCACGGCTGATCGGCGCGGATGCCTCGCACGCCTGGATCTCGCTGTATTGCCCGCGTCAGGGCTGGGTGGATTTCGATCCGACCAACAACGTGCGCCCGGCGCTGGAGCACATCACCCTGGCCTGGGGGCGGGATTTCTCCGACGTATCGCCGCTGCGCGGGGTGATCCTCGGTGGCGGCAGTCATGATCCCGAAGTGCAGGTAACGGTGCTGCCGCTGGCAGGATAGTGGGGCGGCAGTTGTACACGGAATCTGTGGGTAACTCTGTACACAAATTCTGGAACAAGCGCTGCAAACCTGTGGTTTCGGGCCTTTCAGGGGATTGTTCAGCTTTTCGCCAGGCAGACGAAATAGACTGGGGCTGGGCAGAAAAAATCAATGAAACCAGAGGCTTGCCCGGTTCGCTCGGACGAAGCTGGCGCGCTCTGCAGTAGTCATGCGCTTATCCACGAAAAGTGTGGAGCAACCTGTGGATAAGCTTGGGGGCAATGCTTGCAGGCGGCGTGAACCAAGGGCTGCAGAGCATTGCGCGCGCTTTGATCGTCTACTCGGTTTTGGCTGGGCGGACAGCCTGCCACAGCCGGCCGACCAGGTTGACCAGAGGCAGTGTCAGCAGGCCGGCCAGGATGCCGAACAAGGCATGGAGCAGGGTGGGCACGATCAGCGCCAGCCAGTGCCCGGCATCGCGTGCGACCCATTCGGCAGCATGATGAACGGCAGCCTCCACTGGCGGCAGGCCATGACTGAGGATGCCGCCACCGACCATGAACATCGCCGCAGTACCGACCACCGAAAGCGTCTTCATCAACCAGGGCGCCAGGCCCAGGATGCCGCGACCACAGGCCTGGGCGAACGCGCTGGTACGCTGGCTGAGGTAGAGGCCGGCGTCGTCCAGTTTGACGATCCCGGCGACCAGTCCGTAGACGCCTGCTGTCATCACCAGCGCGATGCCGCTGAGCACCAGTAGCTGATTGATAAAACTGGCAGTCGCCACCGTACCCAGGGTGATGGCGATGATTTCCGCCGAGAGGATGAAGTCGGTACGCACGGCACCACGAATCTTGTCGCGTTCGAACGCCACCAGATCGACCGCCGGGTCGGCGATGGCTTCCAGGCGCGCCTGCTTGTCATCATCCTGGTGGCGGTGCAGCAGCTTGTGCACGAGTTTCTCTGCGCCCTCGAAACAGAGGAACAGGCCGCCGAGCATCAGCAGTGGCACCACCAGCCAGGGCGCCACGGCGCTGATCAGCAGTGCGGCGGGCACCAGGATCGCCTTGTTCAGCAGCGAGCCCTTGGCCACTGCCCAGACCACCGGTAGCTCGCGGTCGGCGCGCACTCCGGTGACCTGCTGGGCATTGAGCGCGAGATCGTCACCCAGCACGCCGGCAGTCTTGCGCGCGGCGACCTTGGTCATGGTGGCGACATCGTCGAGTACGGTGCTGATATCGTCGATCAGCGCGAGCAGGCTGCTTCCGGCCATGTTGCGGCTTCCTTGGTGGAGGGTCGCAGAGCGTAGCATTGTGTTACATCCCTGCGTACCGGCTCAGACGGGCGAGCGATCCACCCACTTCGGCGCCACGCTGGGGCTCCATTCGCTCAGGGCGTCGAGCAGATGGCGTGGGCTATCGGCAATCTGCAGCATGTCGCGGTGCTGCGGGCGGACGAAGCGCTCGGCGACCAGGTGATCGAGAAAATCGCCAAGCTTGCTGTAGAAACCGTTGACTTCCAGTAAGCCCAGTGGCTTGGCGTGATAGCCCAGTTGGCCCCAGGTCCATACCTCGAACAATTCTTCCAGGGTGCCGAGGCCGCCGGGCAGGGCAATGAAGGCGTCGGCCAACTCGGCCATGCGCGCCTTGCGCGCGTGCATGCCATCCACCACTTCCAGGCAGGTCAGGCCACGATGGCCGATCTCCGCACGCTCCAGGCTCTGCGGAATGATGCCGATCACCTCGCCGCCGGCGTTGAGGGCCGCATCGGCCACCACGCCCATCAGGCCGACGGCGCCGCCGCCATAGATCAGGCGCAGGCCGCGCTCGGCCAGGTGCTGGCCAAGCGCTTCGGCCGCTTCACGGTAGATGGGGCTGGCGCCAGGACTGGCACCACAGAAGACACAGACGCTACGCAGGGTCATGAACAGGCTCCTCGACTGAAGCCGTCAAGGGTAACCGGGGCGCAGCGGCACGACCAAGAGTCAGTGGCGCGTATCAATGCCGCAGGTGGCACAGGCGTAGCTGGCGAGCAGTTGCTTGAGCAGGTCGTTGATGTGCATGGCGCGGCTTCCTGACGCGAGGACATGTGTTTCAGGCTAGTCCGCTTGCTGGCGCCGCGCCGTTAAATTGTTTCGATGATGGCGATAGACGCGCTGCGATCAGACCAACTCCATCGCACTCATGCCGGCCAGGCCCAGCAACGCCGCGCCGCAGGCGGCGTAGGTGAGGCGGTGCCAGAGCAGCGAAGCGGCGCGGCGGAACCAGTCCACCAGGCCCGCGCAGATGAAGCACCAAAGCACCGAAGAGACCATGAAACCGGCGAAGAACACCGCCAGATGGGTAGGTGTCGGCTGAGCGACGCCGATGGCCGCCATCGCGCCTCCCATGGCGGCCCAGTAAACGATGTTCTGCGGATTGGTCAGCGACAGCGCGGCACCGGCCGCGAAGGCGCCGCCAGCAGCTAACTGGACATCCTCGCTGGGTTGCGGCGGACGGTGAGCATCGCGCAGCGACTGATAGCCGAGCCAGGCCAGATACAGGGCACTGGCCAGCGTCAGCGGATAGCGAATCTGCGCACTGTCGAGCAGCAGCGCCAGCCCGGTCAGGCCGATCGCGGCCCAGGTGGCGTCGCCTACCAGTGAGCCGATCTGCACCAGCAGCGCAGGTCTGTAGCCGTCACGCAGGCCGCGGCGCAGGGTTTCGCTGAAAACGGCACCGGGAGCTGCGTTGAATACGAAGCCGAGCAGCATGGCGGCGAGGAAAAAGCTGAACATGGAGCGTCCTTACTAGGCAGGGAAAAGAAGGCTAATTCGCTTAGCAGGCAGCATGCCAGCCTGAAAAATAAAGTTTTCCACGAAGGCTGTGGGAATAGTTGTGGATAAGCTGGTGGTGTCTGGCTGTAGCGCTTGTATCACAGCGTTCTCGGCTTGCTGGTGAAGATTTGAGCAGTGAGTTTTTTCCTTTGTATACAGAGGCTTGACAGTTTTTAGCGAAGCTGTAGAGGCGCTTCGTATTTGTCCACGGCAGCTGTGGGTGATGTTGTGGGTAACTTATGTACCTATTGCTGCAGGCCACGAATTAAGCAGGCTCCAGCGCTTTGCTGGAATTTTGATCAAGGCTGTTCGAGGCGATTTTGGGTTGAGGTAGAGCGGGTTTTGTCCAGCTTTTTTTGGGCGCAGCAGCAGAGCTGAGTGGATTATCCCCGGATGCTGTTGATCATGCTGTGGATAAGCTGGTGATAGATCGCAGTGCTCGCCACGGCGGCAGGGTTCTCGGCCGCCGTGTTGGTCTTCTTCTCGGCTTATTCGCTGGGTAGCGCACTCAGTTGCGTGGAGCGGCCGAGCAGCTGCAGCGCGCGATCCGGGTAGTCGGTGATCAGACCATTGGCACCCATTTCCAGTAGTTGGCGCATGCCGGGTTGCTCGTTGATCGTCCCCAGGTACACGTGCAGGCCGCGAGCCTGGGCATTGCGAAGCAGGCGCGGCGTAGCCAGGTTCATGTGCGGCTGGGCAATCTGCAGCACCGAGTAGGACGGTGACAGCAGGTCGCTCAGCCCCAGCCAGTTCAGGGTCTGCAACAGGCGCAGCGAGACCGGCCCGCCCGCCGTCGCGACCTCCGGGCAAAGTTGGCGAAAACGCTGCAGGCTGCGTTCATGAGCGCTGGCCACGATGACGCGGTCGAGTTGGTCGTAGGCTGCCAGCATCTCGCAGAGCACGGCCTCCATGCCGACATCGGGCACCTTGATTTCCAGCATCTTGGGTGTCAGCGGAAAACGTTCGAACACCTCGTCCAGCGCCGCGATGCGCGTGCCCTGGCCTCGGTAGGGATAACTCTGGCCGCCGTCGGCCGTCCAGGTGTAGCCGGCGTCGAGCGCTTGCAGCTCGGCGAGGCTGAAATGCGCGACCTCGCCCTGGCCATTGGTGGTGCGTTCCAGGGTGTCGTCGTGGATCAGCACCAGCCTGGCGTCCTGGCTCAGCTGCAGATCCATTTCCAGCATGTCGACGCCAAGGGCAGTGGCGCGCTCGAAGGCGAACAGGGTGTTCTCGGGCCACAGGCCCATGCCGCCACGATGGGCGATGACCAGCGGGCGCTGGCCGAGATCTTCGAGCAGCGCAGGCGTGCTCGCCGGTTTGCTGATCAGTGCCAGTAGCAGCGTGACGCCGCCGATCAGCAGCAGTGGAGCGATCAGAAATCGAGTGAGGCGCAGCATGGGGCAAGGTCTCGAAACCGGTTCGGGACTTTGTGCCCCAGTAAAGGGGCATTGGCAAGCCTTGTGGCTCGCGGGGCGCCGAGCCCGGCGCGGCGAGGTGCGGCGCACCCTATCCCGTAGGGTGCACCATGCGCGGCACCGTACCGCTTGGCAGAGAGGTTACCCGCGCTCAGCTGGCCAACAACCAGACACCGGTCGCTGCCGATGCAGCACCGGCGATGCGCACCAGTGGCGCCGCCGCTTGTGGCAGGAAACGCACCAGCGCGAAGCCGATGGTGTGCAGGGCTGCGGTGGCGAAGATGAAGCCGATGGCGTAGCCGACGGGGCTGGCCAGGTCCGGCAGCTCCAGCCCGTGGGCGACGCCATGGGTCAAGGCGAAGAGGGCGGTCAATGCCATGGATACTGCCATCGGCAAACGCGCGGCCACGGCCACCAGCAGGCCGAAAGCCAGAACCGAGCCGGCGATGCCGGTTTCCATCAGCGGCATCTGCACGCCAGCGAAACCGAGCAAACCGCCGATCAGCATGCTGCCGACGAAGGTCAGCGGCAGTGCCCAGCGCGCCGCGCCGCTTTGCTGAGCGGCCCACAGGCCGACGGCGAGCATCGCCAGCAGGTGATCCAGACCGAACACCGGGTGGGCCAGGCCGGCCATCAGGCCGGACTCACCGTGCCCGGGGTGGGCGAAGGCCAGCGCGGGGGTGCAGAACAGGGCAATGGCGTAGAGGGTTTTGCGCAGATTCATGAGTTTCTTTCTCCTTGAAGGGAATCAGGCCGCGCTGAGCATGCCTTGGCGTTCGATGAAGGCGATGATCTCGTCGAGACCCTGGCCAACTTTCTGGTTGCTGAAGACGAAGGGTTTGTCACCGCGCATCTTCAGGGTGTCGCGTTCCATGACCTCCAGCGAGGCGCCGACCATCGGGGCCAGGTCGACCTTGTTGATCACCAGCAGGTCGGATTTGCAGATGCCGGGGCCGCCCTTGCGCGGCAGCTTGTCGCCGGCCGATACGTCGATCACGTACAGGGTCAGATCGGACAGCTCGGGGCTGAAGGTGGCGGAGAGGTTGTCACCGCCGGATTCGACGATGATCAGGTCCAGACCCGGGAAGCGGCGGTTGAGTTGTTCCACGGCTTCCAGGTTGATCGAGGCGTCTTCGCGGATGGCGGTGTGCGGGCAGCCGCCGGTTTCCACGCCGATGATGCGTTCGGGTTCCAGCGCCTCGTTGCGCACCAGGAACTGGGCGTCTTCCTGGGTGTAGATGTCGTTGGTGACCACGGCGATGTTGTAGCGCTCGCGCAGGGCGCGGCACAGGGCCAGGGTCAGGGCGGTCTTGCCGGAACCGACCGGGCCGCCGATGCCGACACGCAGGGGTTGGCTGTTCATTTGCTGTTGTTCCTCGTCAGGAGCGGAAGAGACGCGAGTACTGGCGCTCGTGCGCCATGCTCGCCAGGGCCAGGCCGAACACGGCGCTGCCCCAGTGTTCGGGGGAAAGGCTGGCGGCCTGCTGCTGGGCAGCATCGAGCTGCGGCAGCAGGCGGCTGGTCAGGCGCTGGGCGGCCTGCTGGCCGAGTGGCAGCACCTTCATCAGTACGGCGAGCTGGTTTTCCAGCCAGCCCCAGAGCCAGGCGGCCAGGGCGTCATCCGGGGTGATCTGCCAGGCGCGTGCCGCCAGGGCCCAGGCCAGGGCCAGGCCGGGTTCATCCTGGGTTGCGAGCAGCTTGCGCGCTGCTTCGTCCAGCTCGGGCAGGCCGTCGAGCAGTTGCCGCAGCGAGTAGCCCATCTGCCGGCTTTCCAGGGCTAGTTCGCGGGTTTCGCGGCTGGCGCGGTGCTGTTCGGCCAGCGTCTGCAGCTGTGCCCAATCAGCCTTTGCGGCTGCGCGGCAGTGAGCGAGCAGCAGCGGTGCTTCGAAACGGGCGAGGTTGAGCGCGAGCTGATCGGCCAGCCAGCGCTCGGCGCTCTCGGCATCGCTGACCAAGCCGCTGTCGATGGCCCATTCCAGACCTTGCGAATAGCTGTAACCACCGATGGGCAGCTGCGGGCTGGCCAGGCGCAACAATGCCCAGGCGGGTTTCATGATGCGGCTCCGGTGCGTCCTGCGCGGTTCGACCTCACTTGCGGACACCGAACTGGTGCAGGCGCGGGCCGTAGTTGAACTCCTCGTCACCATGATGGGAGTGATGATGACCGCCGCCGTAGGCTCCCTGCTCGGGCTGATACGGCGCCTCGATGGCTTCGACCTGGGCGCCGAGCTGCTCCAGCATCGCCTTGAGTACATAGTCGTCGGGCAGGCGCAGCCAGCCGTCGCCCAGCTGCAGGGCGACGTGGCGGTTGCCCAGGTGGTAGGCAGCGCGCATCAGCTCGAAAGGGCTGGCGCAGGTCACGTGCAGCAGCGGCTCGGCCTTGGCGCGCACGCGCACGATGCGACCGTCCTTGGCCTGCAGGCATTCGCCATCGGCCAGTGCCGGCTGGCCGCGTTCGAGGAACAGACCAACCTCTTCACCTGTGGTGGTGAAGCAGCGCAGGCGACTTTTGCTGCGCGCCTCGAAGGTCAGTTCCAGTTCAGCGCTGTAATCGGTTTGCGGCGCGATTCGGGTGTGGATCACCAGCATGTGCATCTATTCCGGGGCAATGTGCCCGGAAATAGTGCAAGTGGCTTGCCAAGGCGCAAGCGTGCCGCAGCGCGGCGCATTTCTGCACGCTGTGGATAACTTGGTGAGGCGGTCAGGATTTATTTGGTGCGTTTTCGTCTGCTTCGCACGATTGTGGTGCGCTCTGCTCGGCAGGCTTGCCTGGGCCCAGCCAATGCTTGCCACCGACCATGATGAAGCGCAGCTGCTGGATGACCTTGGCTTCCGCCGTGAGGTGGGCAGGCAGGGTTTCGGCGGGCGGGTCGATCAGCTCGGGCAGGGTGGCGAACACGGTCTTGACCACCAGATCGGAAACCACGTCGAGCGCTGCATCGCCGAGGTGCGGCATGCGGTTCATCAGCTTGAGGTCGGCGGCCAGGTCACTGGTGATGCGTTCGCGGAGGGCTGCGATGGCCTGACGTACCGGCTGTGAACCGCCGTACTGTTCGCGAGCCAGGAACAGGAACTGGCCGTGGTTGGCGGCTACCTCGGCGAGGAAGATACGTACCGAGGCGTCGATCATGCCGCGCATCTCGAACTCGTGGCGGCGTACCTGGCGAATCGCCGCGCGAAAGGTCTCGCCGACCTCCGCTACCAGCGCCAGGCCCAGTTCGTCCATGTCCGCGAAGTGACGGTAGAAACCGGTGGGCACGATGCCGGCGACGCGCGTCACTTCGCGCAGGCTCAGGCTGCCAAAACCGCGGCCACTCTCCATCAGGGTGAGCGCGGCGTCCATCAGGGCCTGGCGGGTCTGCTGCTTCTGTTCGGCGCGTGGCGTCATGCGAGATCGAGTCATTGAGCGATGGCGCACTCTAGCAAATGCGGGCAGTGAGCGTCGAACCGCATACGGCTATCCAGTGTACAAGTGTTGACTGAGTGGTGGACGCCTGCGAGCATTGTGAACACTTGTTCACTGGAAGGGCATGATGGCTCTGATACCCCTGTCTCTCGCGCGTCGTCTGCGCCGCCCGCTGCAGCCTTTGCGCTACCTGTGTGGCAATGGCTGGCTGCGCGAGGCCGATGCCGATTTCTTTCTGCGGCTCGTCCATCCCGTTTTACGCCTGAACCGGATTCAGGCACGCGTCGAGGCGCGGCGCTGGGTTGCCGAGGACATGCTGGCGCTGACCCTGCGTTGCAACGGCAACGCCCTTGGCTGGCGCGCCGGGCAGCACGTGCAGCTGCATCTGCAGCAGGATGGTGTGCGCCATGCACGCAGTTACAGCCTGACGGCAGTGCAGCCCGATGGTCGCATCGAACTGGCGATCAAGCGGCAGCCGGGTGGGCGTATGTCCAATGCCTTGCTCGATCAGGTCGGGGTTGGTCAGGTGCTGGAGCTGGCGCCCGCCTTTGGCGAGTTGAAATGGCCGGACGATGAGCGCGCGGTACTGCTGGTCGCAGCCGGCAGTGGCATCACGCCGCTGCTGGGGTTGCTGCGTGATGCCCTGGCCCGTGGTTTCAGCGCGCCGGTGACGCTGCTGCATCAGGTGCGTTGCCAGGCTCAACGGGCCTTTGTCGAGGAGTTGCAGGCACTGGCTGCGCGGCATCGCAACCTGCACCTGCGCTGGGCATTGAGTGCAGAGAACGGTGAGCGGATCAACGCGACCGATCTGGCGCAAGCGCCGGGAGCTCATCTGCTGGGCTGTGGCCCGCAGGGTTTCGTCGAGCAGCTGCGCCAGTGGTGGTTGGCGGCCGAGCGTGACGGCAGTCTGCAGCTGGAAAGTTTCACGCCCTTGCGGGCGCTGGCTGTGCGAGCGGGGGATGAGGTTCGGCTTGGCTTCGCCCGCAGCCACCAGCAGGTGGCCGGCAATGGCGTGCAGAGCCTGTTGCAACAGGCCGAGGACCACGGCTTGCGGCCTGCGCATGGTTGCCGACAGGGTATCTGTGCCAGCTGTACCTGCACGTTGCTGGCTGGCACCGTGCGCGATCTGCGAAGCGGCGAGCTGTTTGCCGAGCCGGGGCAACCCATCCGTCTGTGCGTCAGCGCCCCGCATGGGGATGTGGAGATCGACCTGTGAATGCCCGTCTTGATCGCGAACTGAGCCCCGCCGAACTGGAGGCCTTCGGTGCCGAGCTGGATGCCTTGCGCCAGCGCACCCTGGCCGACCTGGGGGAAGACGATGCCCGTTACATCCGCCGTGTGCGCGGTGGGGTGCGACTGTGCTGCTGGAGCGGCCGGGCGCTGCTGATGTTCGGCTGGCTTGCCCCGACCTGGCTGCTCGGCTCCCTGCTGCTGGGCCTGGGCAAGATTCTCGAGAACATGGAGCTGGGCCACAACGTGATGCACGGCCAGTACGACTGGATGAGCGACCCGGAGTTCGCCGGCCGTCAGTACGAGTGGGACATCGTTGGGCCGGCCGACTTCTGGCGGCACACGCACAACCATATCCATCACACCTACACCAACGTACTGGGCATGGACGACGACGTGGGCTATGGCGTGGTGCGGCTGTTCCCA
>Ga0208645_1002291_pt1 | contig 15432 bp, 12 predicted proteins | sample VirMetDEL_Sep_01_FD_184519 | JGI IMG/M metagenome (GOLD analysis project Ga0208645, IMG submission 184519) | Aqueous microbial communities from the Delaware River and Bay under freshwater to marine salinity gradient to study organic matter... | ecosystem: Environmental > Aquatic > Marine >... | reverse complement strand
TCAAGAAGGACGATAAGGCTACGGCCTGATCGACCATAGTCACCGAACTGATCGTTTGGTAAGGAATTTCAATCATGCGTCATCGTAAAAGTGGCCGTCATCTCAGCCGCACAAGCGCTCACCGCAAGGCCATGTTCCAGAACATGGCGGTGTCGCTGTTCGAGCACGAACTGATCAAAACAACCCTGCCCAAGGCCAAGGAACTGCGTCGCGTAGCTGAGCCGCTGATCACTTTGGCTAAGGAAGACAGCGTCGCTAACCGTCGCCTGGCTTTCGACCGTACTCGCTCCAAGGCTATCGTTGGCAAGCTGTTCAACGATCTCGGCCCGCGTTATGCCACCCGTCAAGGTGGTTACCTGCGTATTCTCAAGTGCGGATTCCGCGCCGGGGACAATGCGCCGATGGCTTACGTTGAGCTGGTTGACCGTCCGGTCACTGGTGAAGTGGAAGCTGCTGAGTAAGTTTTGCTTGCTTAAAAAAACCGAGCGTATGCTCGGTTTTTTTATGCGCATAGATTAGTTCCTAATTATCGCTCTGCTCTGCTCTGATCGATATCGATGTGTTGGCTTTCTGAAGGCATCTCTCTAGAACGCCAGGCCAATCGCCTTGTATTCAGCTTAAGATGACATGAGCGAAACATGGCCGCTTAAGATATCCGCTCTTCGTTTGCGGCTAATCAGTAAGCTAGGCCCGTGGTCATGGGCCCGCTTTGTGTCCGCTCTTTCAGCCACCCACGCGCGCGTTACGGTTCTTGGTGGCCGGCAGCGAGACGTCGTCGACCGAGAAATAGCCCGATAGCAGCTGATGTTAAAGCCGGGCGGTATACCCGGCTTCTATTGCTGTTAGGCCTTGTCGCGCTCCAGCAAGGGTTTTAGGAAGTGGCCGGTATGTGACTGGGGCATTGAGGCGACTTGTTCCGGTGTACCTGTTGCGATTATCTGCCCGCCCTTCGAGCCTCCTTCCGGCCCTAGATCGACTAGCCAGTCGGCCGTCTTGATCACATCCAGGTTGTGTTCGATGACTACCACCGTGTTGCCGTGGTCGCGCAGTCTGTGCAAGACGTCCAGCAGTTGCTGAATATCGGCAAAGTGCAAGCCGGTGGTTGGTTCATCGAGGATGTAGAGCGTCTTGCCGGTGTCGCGTTTGGAGAGTTCGCGTGACAATTTGACCCGCTGAGCCTCTCCGCCTGAAAGGGTGGTAGCGCTCTGTCCTAACTTGATATAGGAGAGCCCGACATCCATCAGCGTTTGCAGCTTGCGCGCCACCGCAGGGACCGGATCGAAGAATTCCCGGGCTTCTTCGATCGTCATTCCCAATACTTCCGTGATGCTCTTGCCTTTGTACTTCACCTCTAGTGTTTCGCGGTTATAGCGTTTGCCCTTGCATACGTCGCAGGGCACGTAGATGTCCGGAAGGAAGTGCATCTCCACCTTGATCACGCCGTCGCCCTGGCAGGCTTCGCATCTCCCACCTTTGACGTTGAAGGAAAAGCGCCCGGGGCCATAGCCGCGTGAACGTGCTTCCGGCACGCCAGCAAACAGTTCTCGAATAGGCGTGAAAAGCCCAGTGTAGGTGGCCGGGTTGGAGCGTGGCGTACGGCCGATCGGGCTTTGGTCTATGTCCACCACCTTGTCCAGATGCTGCAGGCCGTCGAACGAATCGTGCGGCGACACTTCAAGAGTGGTAGCGCTGTTCAGGGCGGTGGCGGTGATCGGAAACAGCGTATTGTTGATTAGCGTCGATTTGCCCGACCCGGACACGCCGGTGATGCAGGTAAGCAGTCCAACCGGAATCTCTAGATCGACGTTACGTAGATTGTTGCCGCGGGCGCCTTTCAACCTCAGCAGTTTTTCAGCGTCGCGCGGAGTGCGTTTTTCGGGGTAGAGGATCTTCACTCGGCCCGAAAGGTAGCCGCCTGTAAGCGAGGCGGGGTTACTCATTACCTCGTCTGGCGTGCCTTCAGCGACGATCTGGCCACCATGAACGCCGGCGCCCGGTCCGATATCGACCACATAATCCGCCATACGGATGGCGTCTTCGTCGTGCTCTACGACGATGACGGTATTGCCGATGTCCCGTAGGTGGCGAAGCGTGCCCAGCAGGCGCTCGTTGTCCCGTTGATGGAGCCCGATAGAGGGTTCGTCGAGGATGTACATGACGCCGACCAGGCCTGCACCAATCTGGCTCGCCAGGCGGATGCGCTGAGCTTCGCCGCCCGATAGGGTGTCGGCGCTGCGGTCCAGGGTCAGGTAGTCGAGGCCGACATTCACTAGGAACTGGAGGCGCTCGCAGATTTCCTTGAGGATCTTATCGGCAATCTCGCCGCGGCGACCGGGTAGCGTGAGCCCCCTGAAATACTCGGTGGCATCGCCAATTGGCAGCCCGGTCACTGCGGGTAGCGTCTTGTCGCCGACCCAGACATGGCGAGCTTCGCGCCGCAGCCGGGTGCCTCGACATTCCGGGCAGGGCTGGGTGCTGAGATATTTGGCCAGTTCCTCACGCACCGAATTGGACTCGGTTTCACGGTAACGGCGCTCGAGGTTGGGAATGATGCCCTCGAAGGGGTGCGAGCGTTTGACGATGTCGCCGCGGTCGTTCAGGTAGCGAAAGTCAACATTCTCCTTGCCGCTGCCGCGCAAAACGAACTTCTGCTGCTCAGGCGGTAGTGAGTCAAACGGTTCGTCGAGACTGAAGCCGTAATGCGAGGCGAGTGAACCGAGCATCTGAAAGTAATAGACGTTGCGGCGATCCCAGCCACGAATAGCACCTTCAGCCAGCGTCAGCTCGCCATTGACCAGGCGCTTGGCGTCGAAGAACTGTTTCACGCCAAGGCCGTCGCAGGTCGGGCACGCCCCGGCTGGATTGTTGAACGAGAATAGCTTGGGCTCCAGCTCGCTGATCGAGTGCCCGCAGATGGGGCAGGCGAAGCGGGCGGAGAAAATCATCTCGTCGCTTTCATCCTCTTCCTCTATCGAGGCGACCAGAGCAATGCCGTCGGCGAGCTTCAATGCGGTTTCGAATGATTCAGCAAGTCGTTGCTGCAGATCGCTCCGGACCTTGAAGCGATCGACCACAACGTCGATGGAGTGTTTTTTCTGCTTGTCCAGCTTGGGCAGCTCATCGAGTTCGTAGAGCCGACCGTTTACCCGCGCGCGTACAAAGCCCTGAGCGCGCAGCTCGTCGAATACCGCCAAGTGCTCGCCCTTGCGCTCGCGGATGACCGGGGCTAGCAGCATCAGCTTGCGGCCTTCCGGCAGTGCCAGCACTTGGTCGACCATCTGGCTAACCGTCTGGGCCTCCAGTGGCGCGTCATGGTCGGGGCACCGTGGCGTGCCAGCGCGTGCATAGAGCAGCCGCAGGTAATCGTAGATCTCGGTAATGGTGCCAACCGTGGATCGCGGATTGTGCGAGGTCGACTTTTGCTCGATGGAAATGGCAGGAGAGAGCCCTTCGATGGTATCGACGTCGGGCTTTTCCATCATCGAGAGGAATTGCCGGGCGTATGCCGATAGGGATTCCACGTAGCGGCGCTGGCCCTCGGCATAAAGCGTGTCGAAGGCCAGCGAGGACTTGCCCGAACCGGAGAGGCCAGTGATCACGATCAGTTTGTCGCGTGGCAAGGTCAGGTCGATGTTTTTCAGGTTGTGGGTACGAGCCCCACGAATCAGAATCTTGTCCAAAGCAGCCTCGCATGGCGGGCGAAAACCCGAAAGTATACGGCCAGGGGCGACATCGCGGCAAAGTAGCGAGCCTGTGCCGAGCAGGGGATGACTGCTAGAATCGCCGCCGGTTAACTTAAGCGAGACCCCACATGCATGATCCTTACAGCGAGGGCATGAGCGCTAGCGAAACCCGTGCAGCCTCCGGCTTAGCCCTGGTTTTCGCGTTTCGCATGCTCGGCATGTTCATGGTTCTGCCGGTGCTGGCAACCTATGGTATGGATCTGCAGGGCGCAACGCCGGCACTCATTGGTCTCGCCATTGGTGCTTATGGTTTGACCCAAGCGGTGCTGCAAATTCCGTTCGGAATGATTTCTGATCGAATTGGACGCCTTCCGGTGATCTATTTCGGTCTACTGATCTTTGCCGCTGGCGCTGTGCTCGCCGCAACGGCCGACACCATCTGGGGGGTGATCGCCGGTCGCGTCCTGCAAGGGGCAGGTGCGATTTCGGCTGCGGTAATGGCCTTGCTATCCGACCTGACTCGGGAACAGCATCGCACCAAAGCAATGGCGATGATTGGCATGAGCATCGGCGTATCGTTCGCGGTGGCGATGGTTGTCGGTCCGCTACTGACAAGCGCATTCGGACTCTCAGGGTTGTTCTGGGTAACGGGAGGCATGGCGGTGCTGGGCATTCTCGTCGTAGCCGTGCTTCCGCGCGCGCCTGCACACATTAGGCACCGCGAATCCGGGGTTGCCAGGCAGGCGCTGGGAGTAACGCTTCGCCATCCTGACCTGCTGCGGCTTGATTTCAGTATTTTCGCGCTCCATGCCGTTCTCATGGCCAGCTTCGTGGCGTTGCCGTTAGCGCTTGTGAATGAAGCCGCTTTGCCCAAGGAAGAGCATTGGTGGGTGTACCTCACCGCACTGGTGGTGGGTTTCTTCGGCATGGTGCCTTTCATCATATATGGGGAAAAGAAGCGCCAGATGAAGCGCGTGGTACTTGGCGCGGTAGCCGTACTGGTGCTCTCCGAGTTGTTTCTCTGGTGGTTCGGCAATCGGCTCTGGTCGCTGGTCGCCGGCATGATCGTGTTCTTCATCGCATTCAACTTGCTGGAAGCTTCGTTACCGTCGCTGATTAGCAAGGTCGCCCCCGCAGGTGGCAAGGGAACGGCGATGGGGATTTACTCAACGAGTCAGTTTCTCGGCTCCGGCCTGGGCGGCGTGCTTGGCGGTTGGCTCTATCAGCAGGGTGGGCTAGGCCTGGTATTTGCTGGTTGTGCAGCGCTCTGCGCGCTCTGGTTTGCCGTGACTTGGAGTATGCGTGAGCCTCCCTATGTCACGGGGCTTCGTCTGCCGCTGTCGGCCGGGGCTGCGCGTAATCCCGCACTCACGGAACAGATGATGGCGGTCCCTGGTGTGTCCGACGCAGTGGTCATCGTCGAGGAGGCCGCTGCTTATGTGAAGGTGGACCTGAAGGCGCTGGATCGAGCTGCACTGGATCACTTGGTGGCCTGATCGAGCGACGCCACATTGCCCGTCGACAAACTTGAGGCTTTGGGCATCGTCCGGTCGCGCCGGTTGGCCGACCTCCGGCGGTAGGGTAAGATTGCCGGTCATTGGTTGTTTCCCGATTGCGAGGATTTCAGCCAACTACATTCATGTTTCAGCAAAGGAGTTACCCATGGCCAGAGGGGTGAATAAAGTCATCTTGATCGGCAATGTCGGCGGCGACCCGGAAACCCGCTACATGCCCAATGGCAATGCGGTGACCAATATCACGCTGGCCACCACCGACAGCTGGAAAGACAAGCAGACTGGCCAGCAGCAGGAGCGCACCGAGTGGCATCGTGTCGTGCTGTTCGGCAAGGTTGCCGAGATTGCTGGCGAGTATCTGCGCAAGGGCTCGCAGTGTTATATCGAGGGTCGCCTGCAAACCCGAGAGTGGGAAAAGGATGGCGTCAAGCGCTACACCACGGAGGTGGTTGTGGACATGGGCGGCACCATGCAGCTACTCGGTGGCCGTGGTGGCAGTTCCGACGATGCGCCTCGTCAGTCTCAGCCACGCCCCCAGCGTGACTCCCAGCCGCAACAGCAACAACAATCGCGCCCGCAGTCTCAGTCGCAGCCTGCCCAGCAGCCGGCCCCGGACTACGACAGCTTCGACGACGATATCCCGTTCTAGGTCCTACCTTAGACACTTACGTAAAGATTGAGCTTGAAACCCCCGCACTGCGGGGGTTTTGCTTTTCAGCCTACGTAAAGTCTTTCCAGCAGAAGTTCAGCTATTCTGACACCAAGCAGAAAAGTAATATTTCGGGGGGGTAATGGGTATTTCAGTGCGCAGGTTCAGGGCTGTCGATGGAGAGCGCTTTTCGGTCTTAGTGGACGAAGATGGAATGCCTCTCTATCACCAGACCCTATACGCAACCTGGATGCTACGAAATGGTTCGCTCGCGGCAAACTCCATTACCAATGCGCTGCACGCGCTCAAGGCACTCTGCGCTTGGGAAGATAAGGTAGGCGTGGATCTTGAATCGGTTTTTTCGCAAAGCAAGACCCTTAACGAGAATCAGATCAGGGAATTAAGCGATTTTCTGCAGCGCTCCCTAGCTAGCGATGTAGAAAAAAGAGTCGTCTCAACCAAGCGAAAGCGCAAGGTAGTTGGTCCCAGTACCCATTATTTCAGGTTGTCCGTTATTGCAGACTACGTTGAATTTCTAGCGAACAGGATTGGAAAAGATATAACGGCTGGCCGTATTCAGGCGATGGTCACTGCGATAAGGGCAAGCCGTCCGATCAAACCTAGCAAATCTTCGGGTGATCTGGATGATGTTCATCTTCCAAGTGAGGTTATTCAGGCGTTGGAGGATGCGCTTAGGCCTGGGTCATCCAACAACCCCGCTAAGGTCTATGGAGTGCAGCTACGTAACGCATTGATGTTCACGATCCTACGCCTTACTGGTATGAGGAGAGGAGAGCTTCTGAACTTGAAAATCCGGGACTGCAATTATGCAACGAACACCCTCAAAATCGTGAGGCGTGCTGACGCCAAGGGAGACGCTAGAAAGCACCAGCCAACCACCAAGACACGACCGCGGGAAATATCAGTTATTTCCGAAGTCGTTGAAAAGATCCGAGTTTATGTAATGACGGAGCGGCAAAGGGTACCTAACGCGCGAAAGCACGGTTATCTTTTTGTCACCCACAAGGCAGGCCCTACTCAAGGCTCTCCGCTGTCGCTCTCAGCCTTCGGTAAGCTGATGGGGGAGCTAGCAGACCGAGTAGCTGGGGCTGGTTTCCATGCACACGCCTTACGTCACAACTGGAATTACGACTTCTCTGGCATTGCTGATGCAAACGGCATGACACAGGAAGAAGAAGAGAACGCTCGCTCCTTTATTATGGGTTGGAGTGAAACTTCGGGCCGTGCGCAAACTTATAATAGACGACATATTAAAGAAAAAGCACAACAAGCGGCGCTGGCTCTTCAGGAGAAGTATCTGCCGAAAAAAGCTAAGGGCGCGTCATGAATAATTATATAGACTTGCGAAAGGACGTGCGTTCAATAGATGCGGGGTTTCTAGAGGCAAAGCGGGAAACGTTTTACTCCCGTGATGGTTACCTTGTTTGGTTTAATGGCGCGACATGGGTATTGAATAAAGATACTTCAATTCCTATCGATGTCATTAATCAAACGCTTGATCAGACGTTAAGTAACAGCTTCAGAAGAGTACTGTCTCATTTCGCAAAGACGCATTCTGGCAGTCACACAGCGAACCAGTTTTCGAGATGCAAGGCATATTTCGAAAGCACCGTTGGCCTTACTCCATTTAGTGTAGAGTCGTTCATTTCCTATCGCTCTACCCTAAACAATGAAACCGAGTGGTATCTGGCAGTTATCCGCGGATTCGCTCGGCAGTGGGTTCGGTTAGGGTACGAGGGGGTTTCGGGGGAAGCAGAAAGGCTCCTTGATCAGTGGACCTTGAAGGGGAATTCCAAAGGGAATGCTGTTCGTTCAATGTGCCCGGAATCAGGTCCGCTAACCGATGTTGAGATGCAGGGTGTTGTTGCGGGGCTGCTTGACGCGTATTGCAATACGGAACTGAGTCGCTCAACAATAAGCTGCGCGATGATAATTGTTATGACTGGGCGTCGTCCTGTTCAAGTCTCAGCCTTGAAAATAAAAGACATCGCTAAGGCGCGCGGGAAATACGTTATAAATGTTCCGCGAGCGAAGCAGAGAGGGGCAGGCTGGAGGAGTGGCTTTAAGGCGTATGTAATCGTTAAGGATCTGTGGCGCATGCTGATAAAGCAGGCTTCTGCAGTCAAAAGATATTTTTCCAATATAACTGGGCAAAAAAAACTTCCTCCAAATGTGTGGAGGGAGCTTCCCCTATTTCCTGTGAAGGTCGAGAATATCACCTATGATCAGTTGGCCGCTAAACTGTCAGGAGATTTCTTGCATTTGCCTACTCAACATATCAAGGAAATGATGAATGTCGTGGGGGACACTCTTTCTATTGTCAGTGAGCGAACTGGCATTCCAATGCGCCTTAATTCACGACGCTTTCGCTATACGCTTGGTACAAACCTAGCGCGTGAGGGCAAAGGCGTGTATGTAATTGCCGAAGCCCTAGATCACTCTGATCTTCAGAATGCTGGCGTCTACGTCAAGAATATGCCCGACATTGTTAAGCGTATCGATAAAGCAGTCGCGCTCCAGCTAGGTCCGATCGCCCAGGCCTTCAAAGGCGTTCTGATTACCTCAGAAAGCGAAGCGCGGCGCGGCACCGACCCGTCGAGTCGTATCTCTAATGGCGAAGGCAATGTGGGCAGCTGTGGCAGCTATGGCTTCTGTGGGGCTCTCGCACCTATTGCTTGTTATACGTGCTCACACTTTCAGCCTTGGCTCAACGGCCCTCATGAAGAGGTACTCGCGCGACTAATCGAAGATCGTGACCGGATAGCGGATCAAACGGGCGACTACAAGATTGCTTCGGTTAATGATCGACTAATCCTTGCCGTCAGCGATGTGATTCACCGCTGCAAGGTGGCTCAAGGGGAGATCGGCAGTGGCTGAGATCATGCTATTTGCACCTAAGCATGAGAGGGATGCACGGCAAAATCTCGCGGACTTCATTGAGATGTGCCGAGACCGGCTAACAGTCTTTGGCCACGAGCTGGACTGGTACTCAGATGCTTGGCCAAAAGTTGGAAATTTTACCGTGATGGGTGCGCCGGCGAGAGGATATACGACGGAGCAAGTGCTCGATTCTAACTTCCTTCCGTTCGCCAAGGCTTATGTTCGGTATCAGCAAGGGTTGAATCCAACTAAGCTAAAGAACGAATTTAAAGCTCTCCGTTGTATCGAGCCTGCACTACTATCGGTTAAAGGCAAAGCCGATATAACCCTAGTTGACTCCGTAGTAATTGATGTTGCAGCGCAAATAGCTCGAAAGTATCAGACTACAGCTTACCAAGCAGGAGCCGCCCTGACGAAGCTGATTAGGTTTTTGAACGAGAGTCTGATCATTCCTAGCCGCATCGAGTGGCGAAATCCCATATCAAAGCCTGCGGAGATCAACCGTACTGACGCAGAAACCCGGGAAAAACGCTCAGAGAAGCTTCCTCAGAATCATCAGCTTGAAGCCATGGCCGAAATGTTTAGCAATGACCTTCAAGAGCCGCGTGACCGATTTACGACTTCCATCTTTGGGCTGCTCATGTGCGCCCCGTCTCGAATCAGTGAGGTTCAAACTCTTCCGCTACAAGTCCTTCACGAAGATAGGGATAGTGAAGGAATAAATCGTTTGGGACTTCGATTTTTTGCTGGCAAAGGGGGCGGTTGGGATATCAAATATGTGCCTTCGTTCTTTGAGGATGTTGCGAAAGATGCAGTGCGACGCCTCGTAGAGCTTTCATCGGAGGGACGCAAGCTTGCAAAGTGGTACGAAGAAAACCCGTCACGATTTTATCGACACGACGATTGCCCTGATGTTTCCGAAACAGCGCCGCTTTCTAGCGAGCAAGTGTGCTTGGCACTGGGCCTGTTATGGGCTGGTAACAAGGGACTTATCGACGCGTATTTTAAAAACTATGCACCATATGCTGCTCGTAAACTGGCCAACGAACCTCTCACACTAGCGTTTTTGAATGAATACTGCCGCAGTGAACTCCCTGGCACCTTTCCATGGTACGACGGAGATCGCAGATTAAAGTATTCCGAAATGCTCTGCTGCTATCGATGCCATGAGTTTAGGTCTGATATTAGCACTAGCCGTGTCAAGCTTTGGACTCCAGGAAAAAGCTTGTTCACGACAGATCTTAATCAAATCCCAGGCCAAGAGCGAAGTATATGGATACGACACGGTTATAAGAACCCGAACGGTTCTGACATATCGATGACGTCCCATCAAATGCGGCACCTTCTGAATACCGCTGCCCAGCGTGGCAATCTAGGGCAATTGGACATCGCCAAGTGGTCGGGGCGGGCGAACATTCATCAAAATGCCGTCTACAACCATGTGACTGAAAAGGAGCGCACCAAACTTACAGAGCGGGCGTTACCGAGTGGTTTGCCTCAAAAAAGCGAGACTAAGGCGCCGGTTACGCTTGCCGATATTGGAGCCGCGGGTGATTCCATTGCCCATGTCACCGTGTTCGGCTATTGCGGCCACGATTTTTCCATGTTGCCCTGCCAGATACACCGGGATTGCTTGAACTGTTCCGAACATGTCTGCGTGAAAGGCGATGCTATAAAGCTAAAAAATATCAAAACGCAGCGTGATGTAACTGTAATTCAGCTAGAAAAGGCGAAAGCCGCTCAATCCGCGGGCTATGACGGCGCTGACCGCTGGAGCCAGCATCAGATCGAAGCTCTGAAGCGCATTGACCAGATCATTCATATCCTAGAGTCACCAGAGGTGCCTGATGGCAGTGTGATCAGGCAGAACAATGACCGGGAATTCAGTCCGCTACAACGGGAGATTGCGGCACGCAAGAGTTTGCCGCGGTTAGCCTCTGAACCTAAAGAGCCAGAGCCAGAGCCAGAGCCAGAGCCAGAGCCAAAGCCAAAGCCAAAGCCGGAGACGTTCTGACTATGGCCAGGCATTTGACAGAGCGAGACTTCCGGATCCTTACCGACTTGATTGACGCATGGTCAGGAAAGCTAACTTGGGAGGGGCTTTGTGATAGAGCAGGTGAGGTAATCGGGTTTCGGCCAACTCGCCAAACCCTTAACGCGCATGGCCCCATTAAGTCAGCGTTCAGCGAAAAGAAAATCCAGCTAAAGGCAGGTGCGACGCCCAGCAAGCGGCCGCAGAGTCTCGCTATTGCCGAACAGCGTATTTTTAAGCTTGAAAGCGAAAACTCCCGTTTAATAGCTGAAAACGAGCGCTTGATTGAACGGTTTGTCCGTTGGCAGTACAACGCTGAAAAGCGCGGCTTAACAAAGGCGGTTTTGGACGACCACCTCCCAGCGATCGACCGTGACTCGTCTGAATAGGCGCTTGATTACCTCGTCACCGATCGTGCGGTGGTTTTTGCGCTCATTTTGAGCCGGGATCGGCGTGGCAGTAGTGCTCGGCTCTGCGAAACCTCGTTTGAGAAATTTTGTTAGTCTCCTTTGGATATTTACAAATAATAAGCGCGGTAGACAAAAAATTGAGTGTGCAAGAGCTGGTTTGCCAATTTGTTGGATATGCACATTTGGTGCGTGCACTGTCCCTGCGCGTCATTCCGATAAAGCAGCCCGCCCTTGTTCGTCCGGTAACGCGGGTAGAGGAGGGGGACAACTGCCTAGTCGTGCCCCAGCGGATGGCGCCGCCGGCAGACCACCACCTGGCACACGTCTTGTTCGCCCTCAAGCACGAGGGTATGAACATGGCCGTCCTTGCACAGGCGCTGCCCAAGCTGCCAGAGCGGGACCTGCTCGAGGCCCTGGCTGAAGCGCCTGGCGGCGCTTACATCCGCAAGGCCTGCTACCTCTGGGAAGCGTTCACCGGTAAGCGGCTTCCTTATGAGGAAAACGCCAAGGGAAACAAAGTTCTGCTATTTGATCCCGACCGCTACATCACCGGCCCTTCTATTCGTAACAGTCGCTGGCGTGTCGACTTCAATGGCCTGGGCTCTCTTCGCTACTGCGCAACAGTCGAGCGCACCGCCGACATCTGCGCGCTTCTCGATTTCGAAGTCCCCGTCAAGTCGCGAGTGTTCATAAAATCGCTTTCGCCGGGGATGAGAGATCGAGTCATACAGTTGGGGTACTTATGGCGATGTGCCGTTCCCTAAGATCAAATGGATTTTCCAGAATCTCAACAAAGCCGAGGTCCTGCTGACCATCAATGTCGATTTTTTGGTTATGTATCTAGCCGACCGCCAAGCGAACCGGAAAGCCATTGCAAATATCGGCTTGGATCAGCATGTGCCATGGGACATGCTTAAACAGCTGAAGGCGCATCAGCCACGGAGCTGGCAATACCTGATCCAGCGCTATCTGTCCGAGGGGATCAAGCAGGAAAGCGGTGCCCAGTACATGACCGTCTTCTTCATTCGTCCGGCCGGCAGCAACCCGATGGCCTATTGGTTTATCCATCTGGCGAACAACTACCGCGCTAATGATGTGATGAAGAAGATCCACTGGAAATACGGCAACAACTTTTCCCATATGCTGTCGCCTTCCAGCTTTTTTGGTTACGACGCCAATCGGGATATCGCCGTGACAGGTCAGCACGATTTGCTGCTGGATGAGCACCACTTCGACGATGCCACGGATGACCGCATCCGTGGCGAGCTTTCAGAGCTCTTGCCTAAGCAGGTCTACGAGGTTGAACGGCAACCTTTTCTGGGCCTGATGAGTGGATTGACCAATTACACCATGGCTGACGAGCTTCGTGTAAAGCAGGCGCTCGGTATGGCTGTCGCGACCGGTGATCTGCTGGCGATCGGCAAAGATGGCAAAACTAAGCGCCGCAAGGGCACAAGCATCAAATCTACTGACATTTTGATAGCGCCCCCGCAGCGACCCATCTTCTTCCTGCCGCCACTGAATAAGTATAACTCAGAAGGCTAGGCTCGGCCCGGGACAGACCAGGTAGAGTAGTTGGCCCATCGAGAGAAGATAGCTGCTATTACACTCTAGGCGTCTGGCGCGTCGATCAAATAGCCCATCCCACGAGCTGTTTGTATGAGCTTCGGCTCGAATTCATCATCAATTTTCGCTCTCAGCCGCCGTACCGCCACCTCGATCACATTGGTGTCGCTATCGAAGTTCATGTCCCATACCTGGGAGGCAATGAGCGATTTGGACAGGACTTCCCCGCGACGCCTAAGCAATAGCTCAAGAAGTGCGAATTCCTTGGCGGTTAGGTCTATGCGTTTCCCCGAGCGCGTAACCCGACGTCTCAGCAGATCCATCTCAAGGTCGAGGAGCTTGAGTATCGTTTGGTTGGGAGCATGGTTGCCGCGGCGAAGCAACGTACGGATCCTGGCGAGCAATTCGGAGAATGCAAACGGCTTGATAAGATAATCATCAGCGCCCAGCTCCAACCCCTTTACGCGATCCTGTACCCCATCTCTGGCGGTGAGGAAAAGCACGGGGACCTCATTACCGGCCGCGCGGACTTTCTGTAAAACCTGCCACCCATCCAAACCAGGCATCATCACATCTAAGATGAGCAGGTCGTATGCCGCATTAAGCGCATGCTGAGCAGCATCGGTCCCATTCAGAACCCGATCGACAGTGAAGCCCGCCTCAGTGAGCCCCTGCTGTAGGTAGGTGCCCGTTTTCGGCTCATCTTCAGCAACAAGAAGCTTCATTGAAAGTACTCCGCCTGCATTGAGATCACAGTGTGCCGACTCTCAGATCTTGCAGCCAGTACCTTACAGAAACGTAATGCCCGCATCATCTGTCTGACAGCTTGTAGCGCTAACGTCTACATCAGCAGTTGCTCCCACACTCTGCTTTTTGGCCTTTTCCATGCTCCTTTGGCCTATCGGCGCCTAGATGGCGCCTTTTTTTTGCCGGCAGGAAACAAGGCCTATTGTCAGAACGAAAAGCGCATACACGCTTTCGCTTTCGCTAACTGCTTGCCTGCATTACTGACGAAACCGTAATGTCTAGATCAGGGATCTGACAGGAACGCTCGGTTAGCTTAGACACAAGCCCTAGCCCAAGACTCTGCTTAGAGCGGTGCTGGGTAGTTCATGTCTTTCAACGAGGTAACAAGCGATGAAACTTTTCAGATTTCTTTCCGTACTGCTCGCCATCGCGGCAAGCTCTACCTATGCGATGGCAGAGGGTGGTGGTGATCGTACCTTTGCTCGTCTGGAGCAGGCTCGCCAGCTAGCGATCGCTAGTTATCAGGCTGACAAGAAGGACCAATCTCAGGAGGTAGTCTCAAAGGCAGCTTCAACGAAGCACGCTCACGCTAACTGCTAATGCGAAGCCTTATGCAAATTTAACCATGCGGCTCTGGTAACTATGGCAGCTTCTACGAACGTTGTAGCTGCCATGGTGTTGCCACTTGCAGCCTCAGTTGGAAGAACTAGCGAAGTCGTATTAGCCGCTCACATTTTTAAGCGGCATCGCCAACTATGCGACATAAATTGGAAACAATAGAAGCGTGGTCGAAATATAGTGATTGGAAGGCAGCCGCTATTAGATTTCTGATGTTCGACTTTCAATGAGCATCATTGCAGCCACATCCTTCAAATAAATCAAAAGTTCCGTCCCAAGGTAAAGCTATTGCGCAGCCTCCATACAGAAATCGACGTGGTCAGGTGATTTCTTGATCGCTTTTGATGCGTTTTAAGCTTACAAAAATGTAATCACGCATCTTTCTCAGGCATGCCATATTTACGAATAAAGGCGAGTCGCTTGATAAGACACCGTGCCCGAGCTTTTAAGATCAATTAACGCTGGCAACATCAACCCTCAGGGCTGGTTTCGGCTTGGCTCCTTAGCTTGATTGGAACGTACACATGCAACGTAAAACCTCTAGGCGAACCTTTGTTAAAGGCTTGACTGCCGCAGGCCTCCTTGGCGGTCTTGGTTTGTGGAGAGCTCCGGTCTGGGCAGTGAGTAGCCCCGGCCAGCCCAGCGTACTAACCGGCACGGAGTTCGATCTACTGATTGGGGAGACGCCGGTCAACATCACCGGCGCGGCTCGGACGGCAATGACCATCAACGGCACTATTCCAGGACCGCTTCTTCGTTGGCGTGAAGGGGATACGGTCACGCTGCGGGTCAGGAATAAGCTGAGCGAAGATACATCCATTCACTGGCACGGCATGATCCTGCCGGCCAACATGGATGGCGTGCCTGGACTGAGCTTCCACGGCATCGCTCCCGATGGCATGTATGTCTACAAGTTTCAGGTTAAACAGAACGGTACCTATTGGTACCACAGTCATTCAGGCCTACAAGAGCAGCTTGGTGTCTATGGTCCGTTGGTCATCGATGCGAAGGATCCCGAACCGTTCAGCTATGACCGCGACTATGTGGTGATGTTGACTGATTGGTCCGATGAGGATCCTGCTCGAATCCTTTCTAAGCTCAAGAAGCAGTCCGATTATTACAACTTCCATAAGCGCACTGTCGGAGACTTCATTAACGATGTGAGCGAAGACGGGTGGGCCGCAACGATTGCAAATCGGAAGATGTGGGCTCAGATGAAGATGAGCCCCACCGACCTCGCCGACGTAAGTGGCTACACCTATACCTACTTAATGAACGGCCAAGCACCCGACGGGAACTGGACCGGTATCTT
>Ga0208645_1002290_pt1 | contig 15440 bp, 34 predicted proteins | sample VirMetDEL_Sep_01_FD_184519 | JGI IMG/M metagenome (GOLD analysis project Ga0208645, IMG submission 184519) | Aqueous microbial communities from the Delaware River and Bay under freshwater to marine salinity gradient to study organic matter... | ecosystem: Environmental > Aquatic > Marine >... | reverse complement strand
TACCAAGAATGATTTTATTTGAAAATAATCATTGTAAAGATATGGGTAAGTATGATGAAGCAAGGGATTACCTGGAAAGGAAAGGATATAGTATTATTGAAGAAGGTATAGATACCTTAGCTTTAAGATGAAAGAACTCATTATTATAGACGCTTTTATTACCAACAATGTAAATGAACTTAAACTCTCTAACTTTATCCAGAGAATAAAAGAGTTAGGATTCCCTATACTTTTAGTTTCTAATACAATTATAAAAGATAGTATTTTAAAAGAAGTTGACTATTACATATATGATAGTAATAATAGATTATTTGAAGATACTTTTAAGTTTTATGAAAAATTTATTTTATTTGAAATATGTGAAAATATTAAATTTAACACTTTCCATTATCATAAGCAACCCCATGCTTTATCTGTAATGGTTAATCTTTTTAATGCTTTGAATTTTGCTAAAAATTTAGGTTATACTCATTTTCATAGAATTGAATATGATGCAAAATTAGGAGACTTAACGTTAAAAAAAATAAAAGAAACTAGCCAAAAAGTAAGTGAAAAAAATAAAAAAGGTTATTTTACAGTAAATACACCTCATAATAAATCTCAAAGGTTTCAATATTTTTTTAGTGAAATTAAATACTTTTTTCAAATTATTCCTTTAATAAAAAATCAAAATGATTATTTAGATCTTTTGGTTAAATTATATGATGATTCAAAAACTTTTCAACCTATAGAAAAAGTAATATATGATTTGATTTATTCTAATCGGGACTTATTAATAGAGGAAGTTGATGAAGCTGTAGAGTTTAAAGATAGTATTTGGAATACTGAAAGTTCACACTCCCATCTAACAAAAAAAGATAAATCTTGTAGAACTAATTTGTATAAAGGTCCTGAATGTAATATACTCTTATCAAAGAATAATAAAGATGAAATTGTAGAAAGGATAATTTCTTTTTATAAAGAAGAAGAAAAGATTAATGAAATAATTCATAAATTAACTCACTTAGGACAATGGATTTGGAATACTATAGATAAAGATATAGATACTATAATTGTAACTGAAGAAGGGGTAATTATAGATACTATAAATGTTAAGGAAGAAATTAATAATTTTGAAATTTTATCATAATGGTTGAATTAAAAAATAACGGTAAAATAAATTTTATAGTAAATATCCATTGTGGGTACGATATAGCCTTAACAGGAGGAATAGTAGCTATGCATTACTTAGCTTATCTTTTAGCTAAAGAGGGACATAATGTTTATATGTTTACTAAACCCCACTATCCCCATAAAAATATACACGAGCTTAAAAGTTCATGGAGTTCGAAAGGGGAAGGAAAAGGTACTCAATGGACTTGGGAGTCATTTAAATTTTTATATAATAATACAGTTGCTATCTTGGATCAAGATACATGGGGAGATTGGTTTGGAACTCATTGGGTAGCACGATGGATGTTATATCCTATTGCTAAAGGTGTTGAGAAAGATGCAAACATTGAAGATAGTTGGGGTGAAAATAATTATTATTTTGCTTATGGAACTCAAAAAGATTTAGTTGCTAATTCTAGAGGGAAAAATAGCCAAGAATTAATTGCAATGGATTTTTACTTTGATACCTTTAAGAATGAAAATAGAAAAGAAAGGAGTGGATTTTGCCACTTATTCAATAAACACACTAGTCCGGGTGCTGAGGGTTTTTTAAGTGAGTTAAATTCTACTAGTTTAAATAATTGGAAAATATCGGGAGCTCATAAATATTTAAATGAAGAATTTAATAAACATGAATATTTTATATGTTATGATCAGTTAAGTTTTTGGCCTCAAATAGCTGCTCTTTGTGGATGTAAGGTTATAGTAATGAATGTAAAAGATAACCCAAATGCTATTTATGACTATAACACAACCCCAGAACAATATAGATTAGATAATCCTCTTAAAAAGTATGGAGTTGCTTTTGGGTTTGAGGATTTACAACATGCTATAAATACTCAACATTTAGTAGAAGATTATTTAAAGGAAATGGATCAACAAAACTTACAAACTGTAAAGAATTTTGTTAAATTTTGGGAAAATAAATGTTATGGATAATATTACACTGGATGTATGTAAAAGTAAGTACTGGGAATTTATAAGGATTCTCAGAAATGATAAAAGAGTGTTAGATGGGTTTATAAACTCTATTTATATTACTGAAGAAATGCAAGAAAGTTATATGGGTAGCCATCATATGTTTTATAAAGTTGCTTTAATCAACAATAAACCTGCAGGCTATGTAGGAGTAATTGATGATGATATTAGAGTATGTACCCATCCGGATTATCAAGGTAAAGGAGTGGGAAAATTTATGATAAATAAATGTATGGAAATATGGCCTACAGCATTTGCAAAAGTAAAGATAGATAATGAAGCAAGTATAAAATTATTTCAATCTTGTGGATTTGAAAAGAAATATATAGTTTTAGAAAGATAATTATGCCAATTAAAAAACACAACCCATTTAAAATAGTTCAAATGTTTGAGGAAGAAGTTGCCGAATATACGGGGGCACCTTATGCTGTATCTGTTGATAGTTGTACTAACGCTTTATTTTTAGTATGTAAATATTTAAAAGTTAATGAAGTAACAATCCCATCTCAAACATACCTTTCAGTCCCAATGAGTATAATACAAGCAGGGGGTAAGGTAATTTTTGATAAAACACCTTCAACCAATCATTGGCAAGGAATTTATCGATTAAAACCATACCCAATATATGACTCAGCTAAAAGATTTACATCTAACATGTATATTCAAAATAGTTTTATGTGTTTGTCTTTTCACATTAAAAAATCTTTAGGTATCGGTAAAGGTGGTATGATTTTAACCGATAGTAAAGAAGCGGTAGAATGGTTTAAAAAAGCTAGATATGAAGGGAGAAGCGAAAAATTTTATAAAGAAGATAATATAACTTCAATGGGTTGGAACATGTATATGACACCACAAGAAGCGGCACACGGGTTATCACTTATGCAAAATTACCCATCACATGTAGAAGATATTTCAGAAGTAAATGGGTATAGAGATTTGACTGAGTTTGATGTTTTTAAAAACTGTAAAGTAGTAAAAAATGAGAAAGTTTTTAAATAATAAGTACCTAAAGTTAATTTTTAGTATTGCTATTATGGGTGCTGCTATTCCTTCGATATATCAAGATTTTACTTATGGACATCAAGGAGTTTGGACACATTACGGAATGATGTTAGTAGGTGTGTTGTATTTTTTAGAGTCATTAATTTGGACTTTAGAGGTATGGGAAAATAAGGTTGATTGAGTCATATTAAAGTCATATGAGGTTTTGGGATTCGGATTGTCCTTTCGTATCTTTATGGAGTAATGATTGATGATATGATGAAAAACGAAACAGAAAAAGGGTGTGATTTCCCGGTTGTCGAAGTTTTGACTTTGATTTTTGTAGCCGCCAAATTGTTTGGTTATGTTGATTGGAGTTGGGCATTGGTTCTCAGCCCAATTTGGATCAGCTTGTTGGCTGATGTTTGTATGGCAGCTGCGCTTGCTGTTGTTGGTTTGTTTATTAATTTTACTGCAAATAAAAAGTAAATGATTTATCAATTTATTAACGTTGCGAATTTGGTAGTGGTTGCAGTTTTGACTGCTTATGTCGCCACTACAATTTATGTGTTGAACGAATCCAAAAATTTGAAGTAATGGAAGATTTGAAATTTAAAACCGCTGGTGAAGTAGCTAATACTGTGGATCCTGATTTTACTTGTGCTAATAACAGTAATTTCCAATTGAATGTTAATGGCTTTAGAATTAGCGTTGCATTTGGTCCAGGTATGTACGTTGAGAATGACATCCGTTACTCAAAGGAAGATCCCCGAGGTCAATACGTTTGGGGTAGCAAGTTTGCTGAGGTAAAGATTTGGGATCGAAATGGTAATTCCATGTTTGAGTCGGTTCCAATGGATGAACTTGAGCGTACTGTTGAGGATGTTTGGAAATTAGAGGCTCAAGGTGGACACAATAGCCAAGTGTTTGGTTGGTGTTCTTCTGATTGTGTTGCTCGTATGATTGGATGTTTGGCAAGTTGCCCTCCACATGAGGATCCTCGAAGAGCTCTTGTGCAAATTGAAGAAGCTTCACGCTGATGCGTGGGGCTTCGCCCTTTCGTTCGTATATTTATGAGGTCCGGTTGCGGGCGTATTGTTTAATTTAAACCCAATTAAGATGTTTGCAGAAAAAATTAAAGAAGCTCAAGAGTTGCTTGCTAATGATAGCGAGTTAGAGAAAGTAGAAATTCGATTTAAAACCCCTCAGGGAGTTTATGGTTATTTAAATAATCATTTTGTTTTGTGGGTTAAGCGAGACCATTATTACAAAGATCAGTTTGATTATTCTTTGTTTGAAGGTGGGTTATTTGGAGGATTTGTGGGTCAAGTTAAGCCTATGAAGAATGGAAAGGGAATGGGTGTTAAGAGATTTTGGTTGGGTAAAGTAATGAGCCATACCATGTATTATGATCACTTTGAGCTTGAAAAAATGGTTCAAATTGAAGAGATAAAAGAAAACCCTGAACCTGTTAAGGAAACTGAAGAATTGCCGTTCTAATGGATAAATTAATGAGAGATTTGGTATTCTCCATGGATATGGATGATATCATCGAGATGTTGAGGGAACTTCGCGAACTTAGCGAAATGTCACCCAGTGAGCGTGAAATTTATGGACTTTTCCACCCAGACGCTCAACTTATTGCAGAATGTAGTAGAGAATCATTGATTTCTTCAAGAGAAGATGTGCTAATGATTTTGAATTGAGAAAATTTGTTCGTATATTCACCACGTAAATGATGAGAGACATGAATGTTTTGTTTTTACACGGCTTGGAAAGCAAGCCCACTGGTCCAAAGATGCAGTATTTGAAAGATCGATTCACAAATTATTATGCTCCTGAAATCGATTATGAAGATCCAGATGCTTACGAAGAGATCCTTGATTTGTGTATTGCTGAGGAATTTGACATGATTATTGGTTCTTCCATGGGAGGTTATTTTGCTCACGCAATAGGAACTACATTGGGAACACCAGTTATTATGTTTAATCCTGCTTTGCATTCTCGTTCATTTAATCCTTATGGTGTTGTTTGCGGTGAAAAACCCATTGACGGCGTTTGTGTGTTGGGGATGGATGATGACGTTATTGACCCTACAACAACGTATAACATGCTAAAAAACGATGAGAAATTGGCAATTATGCCTGTCGAAGGTATGGGTCATCGCACTTCATTTGAAAAGTTTGTCGAAATAATTGAATTAGTTATTCCTGAGGAAGTTGAGTAATATTTATCAGTATGATTAAACTGGTAGATTTACTCTTTGAAGAGTATCCCAAAGGTAAGTATATTCCTCTAGACGATAAGGAAAAAGAACAGGCTAAAAAAGATTTGTTTGATTTAATTCAAACAGCGTATGCTCCTATAGGGGGACACGTAAAGTTTAAGTCTCCTGATGATATTTTTGATCCTGAACTCCAATACTGGAGAGCAGCTGATATAGACGATGATCCTGAATTGGACGTCGTCTATTTTGGTAAAAAAACACCATTTGGTGTTAAACATACTGGAATAGGACACGATGGTGAAAAAGCCAATATTAAAAATCTATTAATTAGAAAATCTAAAGAATTATCCAATCCTGGTAATTATGTTGAGGTAAGTGGTGATGCTTATAGAGTATTTATTGATAGAGGAGGAGTACCTGTAATTGATGATGAAGAGAAGGTAAGAGCCATTTTGGGTCCTAAAAAAGAATTAGAATGGCACGGAGAACACCCAACAGGCAAATACCCAGGTAATGGATGGTACACTCGCACAATTGGGGGTAAAAAAATAACAAAAACTATGGCAGGAAACGTTTAATCCGCATATTTATCAATAAAATATTTATCAACAAACAATATTAAAAATGAAAGAACTAAATAAATTCAGACAATTTATTAACGAAGGTAAAGAAAAAACTAATGAAGGTCCTGGTGATGGGGGAATTGTAGATAAAATGATGACTTTTGCTATGAAAGTTTTTAAATTACCTGGTATGAACCGTGTATTATATAATATGGCTACAGACCCAGAAGCTAGAAAATTCCTTGCAATGTCTGATGAGGATATTAAAATAATGTTTGATGAGTTTAATATTAAACTTCCAAAAAACGCATTTAAAGAAGGACAAACTAATGAAATCTTTGGGGAAAAGGGAAATCAAAGAATTAAGGTGAACAATGATATGAAAATCGGTAAAGCCTTATCTGCCCTTGAAGATGCACTTTTTGAACTCAATTTCCTTGGAGTAATTAGTGATAATGATTATACTAATTTCTGGATGGACAAGTATGGTGAATTATACATGGACACTATGGGTGGATTAGACCCAGCAGTTCAAAAGAAGTATGGTTATGAAGGGCTGGATGATGTTGAATTAGATGAAAATGACGTTGCACTTGACGAAGTCATCAACGAAGCTAAGCCTAACCTCAAGAAAGCATTACCTAAGATTGCAGCACGTAACGTTGAAAGAAACAATAATATCAACTTTGATATTGAATCAATGATGGATATGGTAGGAGAAGCAGGTAAGGGTGAGAATAGTGAAGAAGCTAAAATTTTATTTAAGGCTTCAAATGCTTCTGATGAGTTAGAACAAGCTCTTACAGACTTACAAATGTACTTCGAAGATGATTTGGGTGAAGGTAAAGAAGAAGAATAAAATGAAAAAATGTGTTTGGGAGTACTGGGTAAAACCTTGGCACCAACCTCTTTATAACCAATAAAAAATGAAAGAATTTAATTTAGCAAAGTGGAGACAATTTATAATTGAAGAAGCAGCAGTTGCCGATGGTAATTTTGGCAACGATATGAAAGATCGTTATGCTTATATCAGACCTTTAATGGCTAATCTCCCTGATACAGCTCGTACTGAAACCTTAATTGACTTTATGAAAGATGGATTAAGGGAAGATGATAAAGAATTATTTGATTACGGATTTGTAGAAGCCATGAAGGAATTAGGTTTAGAAGACCAATTAATGGACGACGAACCAATCACTCCTCCTGGTCCTGAAGATATGCCTGGTGCTGATGTTTCTCCTTTCCTTACTGATAAGGAATTAGCTAATGTTTTTGTTAGAGAAGGTGAAGATTCACTCATTAACCCCGAAGCAGAAGAAATTGATGATGAGGACTTAGACGCTTCAGCTGACTACTTTGATAGCTTAGCAGAAAATGATGATGTGTTAGATGAAATTATGAATGAAGAAATTAATTTTGAAGAAGCACCTCAACTCCTTATGAAGTCTTTATATAAAATTATTAAAAAGGAAGGAAAAGAGGAAGAATTAATAGCTATGTTAAAAGCCCAAGGTTTTAGTGATGACGAGCTTCAAGATGTTTTAACAACAACCGGTCTTAATGAAGAAAAACAAATTAGTGAATCATTAGAAGGTCACTTGTTAAATCTCCAAATTCAAGCTCAAAAAATAGCTAAAGAAACTGGTGCTAAAAGACCTAAATTAGTACCTGGCAAGTTTGATAGCTACACTATGGTTTTCCCTTATGATCAAGCTCCTGGTGGAGCCATGTCTAGTGTAGGAGGTGTTAAAACTATGTCTGCTCAAGAAGAAGCGGCTTCATCTAATAGAGCAAATAATGCAGCTCTTAAATTTGTTGAATTTTTAAGAGCAGATGGATCACCTGTTGATCAAGGAGCATTAGGAGTTGATTACGCACCAGGTAAATTCATGGTATTTTTAGCTCCCTTATAAAAACAATTAAATTAAAAATATGCTATATTATTTACATCATAATGGAGGAGAAGACGGTATTTTTATTTACAATACTTTAGAAGAGGGGATTGATTTTAGTCAAAATACCCCAAGAAATTTAGAATTTTTTGCAGATAAAGATAGTCTTCAAAACAGAGTAGAAGAACTTGGAGGGGTATTCACTGAGCCCCAATAACTTGATTAACTAAAGAATTATATTTATATTAAAATAAAAAAATGTCACATAACACAAACGCACCAAAAGATTGCTTTTACTTAGCACACAATGGAACTAACGTATTTCACTACGGTGAAATTTCTAATGGTGTTCCAATTGCAACAGGTCAACCTAATTTAGAGTGGTTGGATACTAAAGAAGAATTACAAACTAGAGTAGAAGAATTAGGAGGAACATTCAATTGGCCCGAGCCAGAAGAGGAAGTAACACCTCCAACTCCTCCAGGACCCTAATTAAAACTTAATTTAAAGCATGTGGAAACCAATATACCAACCAGAACCTTGGCAACAATTCGTTAAAAGGAAAGACATTAAAGGTCTTCCTTTGATGGAGCAAAGGAAAAAATATATGCAGGAACAACTCCTGTTCGAAAATTACTTAAGTACCTTAAATACAGTTAATACTGTAAGTACAGCTGCAGCAGGAGCTGCAGGTGGACCCGCACCAAGCACCGGTGGTGGTGGTGGAGGTGGTGAAAGTGGATATGATATTGAATTTAAAGTCAATACCAATTACAATATTTCTCAAGGATATTATGATATTCCAAATCCTACTACTAGGTTAAATTTAAACTTTAGTACAACTGCGATATCAACTTTTAACTTTGAAAATGGGAATGTATGGAATGGAGATGTAACTATAGATTGGGGAGACGGTACAGTTGAAACTAAAACAGGATACGATGTAGGTGGAACCGATACTTCAAGTGCTCAGTCTAATTGGTACGGGCAAATAGGATTAGTCCAACACGATTATGCTACAGATGGTGAATACACAGTTAAAATAAAAGGACCAGGAGCTTACTATTTAAGATTCATGTGGACTCCTTTAGTAGAGCTCATCAAGTATGATCCTGCTTTAACAGAAGACTTTAGATGTTTATTTGCTTATATGCCTAGAGCTGCTACCCAAAACTTTGTGGGAGATATTAGCAATTGGGTAATACCTAGTGGTAAATCTTTAGCATATTTAGCAAGTGAAAAAAGTATTACCCAAAATATAAGAACTTATGCAAATAGAGCTACATTTGGGTGTGAGTTAGATTTTTCTAATTGGGATATTTCGGGTATAACTTCTTTAGAGGGTGCTTTTGCGGCTTGTAATGGGTTCCAAGATAGTCAAATTGCAAATTGGGTTGTTCCTTCAACTTGTACTAGTCTCGCGGAGACATTCTTTGGTCTAGGACGCACTAGTTCAGCTAATGATAGTGCCCCCGATGCTAATATAAATAACTTAGATGTAAGTAATTGGGATACTAGTGGAGTTAAAACATTTTATTATGCATTTTATCTTAGTGGATGGGGTGGAACTGGAGCTAATTCATTAGACTTTAGTAGTCTATATTATGACTCCACTAGTCCTTTTATCCCATCAGGTCCTAATGATTTTGTTACGTCGAATGCTTTCTCTCTCCTCCCATCAATAGGTGGACAGCTTCCCGCAATTCCTGATTGGAACTATGGAGGAGACACTTCAGTTCACACGGTTAATTTCCCTGGATTCCAATCAAGCGGACCTGGGAAGTGGAATTATTTCGGTCAGAGATACGCGATTTCAAAAGAAGATTTTGGAACTACTCTTATAGGGTGGGCTAATAATCCTGATTTGACTATTAATGCAGAAGCAGATGTAAGCAGTGCGATGTCTGGAACAGGTTTATTAACTGATTTCGACTATTCAGGAGATGCTAATGTTGCAGCAGCTTTAACAACACTTCAAAATACTAAAGGTTGGACTCTTGTAGGATTCACTTTCTAATGAACAATTAATTTTTCACAAAGAAAATGCGAGAGAGAGTGGGTTTCCCACTCTCTTTTTGTATCTTCATGGGGTAAGATTGAGAAATAAGAAAAACCCAGTTAATGATGTTAAAGTTTAAAAAGAGTGAGTTGTTTAAGTACAATGGTTGTGATTATGTTGTTAAAAACCTTGCTTACAAGTTACTCGAAACACGAGCGGGTCAGCGTGCTTACGATAGTGCATTGACAGTTAAACACCCAATTAAAGGTGAAATGGTTCGAATTCCTCAGAATGTTAAATTTGAAATCGTAAAGTAATGAAGCGTTTAATTAAAAACATTGCAGCTATTATTGCTGGTGGTACTCTTATTTATGGAGTTGAAAGTTATTTGATCCCGTTTAATACTGAAGATAGTGCAATTGTATTTACAGCAATGGCTTTAGTTTTGATGGGTACTGGATTTTGGGGAATCGCCAATCAAACAGTAGGAAAATGATGAAAGTAATTGATAAAGGTGGTTCCCACATCCACACAGATCAAGAAGGTGATGCTTATTTTTATGTTGGTGATACCACTTATTACATAAATGAGTTTATGATTGTGGAAGGAGGAAAACATGATGCTATTGCTTCCATTTCAAACACAGGAGGCATTGGTATTAAAATCAATGATGCTGAAGAGTATGTTAATTACGAAATCTTTACAACATGAAAAGACATTATGAATTGATCCAAGTAGGGGATGCTGATGTAGTTGCTGAGGGTAAATGTATTTACACAGGTGAGGTTTACCGCACTGCTCCTTTCAATGAGTTGGGTTGGCAGAGTTGGCGTTACTTAAGAATCCCAATTCAAGATGCTTTACCAGAGCTTGAAGCTCATGATAGGGAATTTTTGATGAGTGGTTTTTCACCTGTAGGGTGGGAGGAATTTTACGGAACAGACGACGAATAATGGACGGACTATTAATAGGATTAGGTGTAAGTTTATTTCTTACATTCATAAATGTATGTTTTATTTGGTACTCAAAACGAATATCAGGTGCTTCAGCAGTAGCTATTGTTCAAGCAGGAATGCTTGTTAAGTTTATGTTGGGGGTCATAATTTCCTTTTGTATCATTAAACTAGTTGATATTAATCTGTGGGCTTATGCGTTAACGTTAGGAATGTTTGTATGTATAGCGTTTCCAATTACAGCCTACATAATGACTCAAAATGATGAAAAAACTATTTGATATGTACAACGAAGCCTCTCAACGATTAGAGGACTTTATGTTTGAACACATTTTGCCTGTTGTGTTTAAAACTATGTTGTTTGGAATGAGATTAACTTTATTGTGGGCATTCTATTTATTGCTTACTGAAGTAGCTTTTAAATGAAAGTAGGTCAAATAGTAGAATTTTATTTATTTGGGGCTAAGGAAAAAGGCATATTATCTCAAAAAAATAAAGATAAAACTTGGCATATTAAGGTAGGTGATGTAACTTACCCCAACGTACAGACATTTAAGAAGCTTCCCAAGAAACAAAAAGACGTACCACCTTGGTATATTTTAAAAAGTAAAAAATGAAACGAGGTAGACCAAAAATTGATGATACGCCACCACCTAGACAATTTACTAAGGTGTATAGTTACGATGATGGTGCAACAGAAACTTGGCACTATAATTTAGATAAGTTTCCTAATGGGCCGTTCAAGGTGGAGATGAAATACTCCACGAGTCATATGAGTTTTGAGGAACAAAACGCTTTATTACCGAAAACCCAACGTAAGTACTATAATCCTGAAAATGATAAGTACGTGGGTTATGGCAGAGCTAAACAATTAGGATTGATATGATGTTCACCCTCGGAAAATTTAGCTCTTTAATCCCAATGTTCTTTCTACTTTGGGGTACTGGTTATTTTGCTCCTGACCCCAAACCTGAAGGGGAAATCAGAATCGAACCAGTGTATATAGAACCTATACAAGTAGAACATATTGAACCTATTTGTATTACAAATGCTTTAATTCAAGTAGAAAGTGCTGGGAAAGATAGTGCTTATAACGCTAGTGAAGATGCTGTTGGTTGTTTACAAATTAGACCTATTATGGTTAGAGAAGTAAATAGAATTTTACGTAAACAAGGTAAAGAACGTAGGTTTGAGCTAGAAGATAGGTGGGATAGACAACTATCACTTGAAATGTTCCATATTTGGAGAGAATACCATCATCCAAATAGCACAGATGAAATAATTAGTAGGAACTGGAATGGTGGTCCTAAAGGTTATAAAAAAGAATCAACACTTAAATACTGGAGGAAAGTAAAAGGCCATATGGCGTCATATTAAAGTCATATGCAAATTTGGGATTTAGAGAGGACTTTCGTATCTTTACGGGGTAAGGTTGCGGGCGAGCCGAGACCGATCATTCAAATTAATTAAAATGTTAGAGTTTTTGTTAAATTTAGTTATTGTTTTTGTGGTTACTGAAGCTGTTGCTGTTGCCACTAGTGGTTTGTTGCTTTACTTAGGTAATGATGATGCAACTGCCAAAGAGATGTTTAAATTTGTTTACCCTAACTTGAAAAAATAATTCAAATGCCTAACACCCGTTACACAGAGGGTTACTTGCCCAAGATTGCTTATCACATGTTTACAAACAACTTTGATAAGATGTTGTATTTTTATGACCGCCAGATTGAAAAATATGGTGAGATGACAAATGCTCAAAAAGAGCGTGTCACTGAGCTCCACAATGAGTTGGTAATGGATCAAGCGGTTCAAGAAGCCCAAGATCAGTTTATTACTGATTTTAGTTTGCCAACTGAAAGTGGTGAGTTTGGTGTTGATGAATTTTACATTTAATATGTTACAGGTAGCATTTATAGGTGGTTTAGTTGTTATGGTGATTATGTTTACAATTGATGAATATAAAAATTTTTGATATGAGTTTAGAAGATAAACAAATTAAGCAAATGATTTTAGATGAGTGTAATCAAACACTTAGTAAAATCGATAAGGTTAGAGAAGAAAAAGGTGATCGTTATGCAGTTGGTTACCTTAAAGCAAGTTTAAAGTACATTAAATCCCTTGCTCAAGATGCCTAACATGAGTTACTGCCGTTTTGAAAACACGATGGATGATCTTCGTGATTGTTTGAACCACATTCACCACAAAGCGGAAAATGATTTTGACGAACGAGCACGTCAAGCAATGATTGAATTGTTTAGGGAAATTAGTGAGGATTATGAGGGTGATGTTGTTGGGTATGCTCAAAACCAGTATTGATATGAACGATAACATTCTTACCCGAAATCTAATTCGACTTGCAGTGTTTATTGCTTCACTCATGTTTTTTGTTAACATGATGAATGGGCAAGTTGTGTTTATTACTGATAATCAATACAATGCTGATTATACTGTTTTTGTGACAGATAATAGGTATGAAGCAGATTGGATTGTGTATATTACAAACAATCGTTATGAGGCAAAAGGGGGTATTATGTATGTTAGTAATGATCGTTACACTGCTGATTATTTGATTTATTTTACAGATAATCGTTATATGGCGGATCGAAAAATTTATTATACAACTAACAAATATGAAGCTAAACTAAACCTGTAACAAATGAACCTAGAAACTTTATACGATTTGATTGATGAATTACTTACTATAGACATGGTAACAGATGCTGAATTAGGAATGCATGTGAGGAAATGGTATGAAAAAGAAAACCAGAGTGATGATGAGGATTGGGATGATTTGATGAATGATGAAGGTACATGGGAGGATGATTGGATATAAAATAAAATAAAATGGCAAATATTTGTACAAACCGAATTTACTTTTACGCTGATCAATCTGCTATTGACTGGTTTGAAAGAGTTGTAAATAACCTTACCGATGAAGGTTTTATTGAACAATTTGGCTCCGAAGGACCAAACAACATAGAACGAATTGGGTGTAAGTGGATTACTAAAGATGATTGGGATCGTCCAGACGAAACCACATATTACCTTGGATTTGAATCCGCTTGGTATCCACCTGATACAATGATCAAAAACATGGTGGCTCAACTTCAAGAACACGATGAAAGTGCTTATGCTGATGGACGTTATTGGGATGAAAATTTTGACCCAATTGGAATCTTCCAATGCAATGGCCCTGACACATGGTACTCGGATGAAGCATCTGTTGAAGTAGATTGGGAAAATGAAATGTATTGGGATGAAGAAGTAGAACCTGCATTTGACGAATTAGAACTATAATAAACCAATAAAGGAGGAGGGGTGATGGTGAATATGAATGTGACGGGTAATAATCCAGCGACGAGAAATGAATAATATAATCGAATTGATACGTGGAACACTTCTGTTCCTACTGGGTCAGTGTTTTGTTTTTTGGCAGATAAATGGTCAGTTTCTGTCCACGTGGATGAAGGAACATCCGGTGGTGGTTTCGTTTCTGGGTGTTCCAATAAGTTACATCTATATTTATGCGACGAAAGATCTAGTAAATGCCTTCAATGGTGATCTATGGCCTCAAAGGCTAATTGGTTTCTCGATGGGAATGATTGCATTTGCGTTTTTAACGTGGGTACATTTTCAACAAGCAATTACACTTAAAACAGCAGTGACGCTGGCGCTTGCAACAGCAATCGTTGTTATCCAAATTGTATGGAAATGAAACACTTAGACTACAATATAAAAAATGGAGTTGTATTCTTTAATGTCCCTAAAAGTGAAGAGGATAAAATTATTAGTTATACGCTTGATGGGAATTTATTTTACCATGATAGGATACCTTCCCATTACTCTGGGGGGTTCAGTATGACTCACACTCTAATTCCTATATGGGAAAAAAACCCATCAATGAATTTAGAAATTAAGTGGCATACCTTTAAAGATAATAAGAAAATAAACACTGAGTTATTTTACATTCACCCTATGAAAACGGGGGGAAGTTCAATTGAGAGTGTTGGATTTGATTATGGTGTAGAGTGGGGATGGTTATATAAATGGGGTACAAATGAGAGTTTTGAACCACATAAATCATCTTTTTATTTTACTCAATTAGATTATCTTAAAGATAAAGTTTTATTTACTAGTGTAAGAAACCCCTACAATAGGATGGTAAGTTTTTTTTATAATCTTATTAGTTTACAAGGGTACATTAAACAAATTAAAACTAAAGAAGACTTTAACAATAAATTAAAGGAACTAATCAAACAAAATAATGAAGGAATGGTTCCATGCTATGACTTTGTTTACCATAACGATAAAAAAGTAATCCCCCATGTAATAAAAATGGAGGATGGGTTGAATGAAGGATTTGATAAATTAATGTTTGAATATAATTGTCCTGTGAGATTAAATAACACTCATGTTAATAAAGCTCCCTCAAAGGAGAAAAAATGGGATGTGAATGATATTAATCCAGCGAATATAGATCTGATAAATAAACGGTATGAGAAAGACTTTGAATATTTCGGTTACACGATGAAATAAAGGACGATCACTACGGATGCGACGGGGAAAATCATTAACCAATCACCCCGTTCAACCAAATTATACTTAACCAAAATGCTTAACATGAGACAAAAACTGACGATTATAGGGGAGGAGCCTATGAATTGGCTGGTGAAGGATGAGGATGGGAATGAGGGA
>Ga0208645_1002289_pt1 | contig 15442 bp, 15 predicted proteins | sample VirMetDEL_Sep_01_FD_184519 | JGI IMG/M metagenome (GOLD analysis project Ga0208645, IMG submission 184519) | Aqueous microbial communities from the Delaware River and Bay under freshwater to marine salinity gradient to study organic matter... | ecosystem: Environmental > Aquatic > Marine >... | reverse complement strand
TACTCTCTTACCACCTTTGTATCTTTTATCTTCTTTAACTACTCTTCTTATTTCGTTTAGTAGATATTCTGCTTCTTGGTTAAGGATATCTTCTAATGTTTCTTCTTTACTTGCTTTTACTAAATCGTGTGTAAATAAACCTTCTATACTAAATCCTTTTGTTTCACCTGATTTAACATAATCATTCCATACTTCATCGTTATCTACTTTAAACATACCAACCCAAGTACCAACAGGTAAATTAAGACCGTAGGAGTTAGATTTATCTAATTTGGATGTCTTTATCCAACTTTCTACCAAAGTAACACCAGATACTTTCTTATCGTGTTCTAGGGTTGATTGTGCTTGGTATCCTTTCTTTAGATATCCTTGTGCAAGTTTCTCTATTGTTTCAGGTTTAAAGAATACTTCATATGGTTGTCCTTCACCATCTATTCTTAATATCTTTTTATTTGGTATAAGAACTGGTCCTACTACCAATCTTTTTTCGTTATCTATTCTTGAGAATTGTATTTTTTCTTTATCAAACCAAACAAAGTTACTTTCTATTGCTGGTTCTTCTACCAATGAAATAGCAAATACTTCATCTAAAAAATCATCATCTATGGTTAATTCAAATAGTTTCATACTAATTTAACAATTTTACTTTAATTTATACTACTATCCAAAGGATGCAGCAGAGTTAGTTCTTCTATCCAATGCTTGTGTTGAAGATACTTGTGTACTTACTACATAAGCTTGAACTGGTCTTTGTGTTGATTCTGCAATCGTTTGTGCAATCTGTGCTCCTGTATCTCCACTAATAGCACCAGCAGTTTCTATTTGTGGTATTGGTGTTGAAGGAACAGAAGTTCCACCTCCACCACCTCCACCGGCTCCTTTAAGATTTGTTCCTGGTGGTTTAGGTACTTTCTGTGATACAATCTTTTTAACATTCAATAAACCAGCAGCAATAACAACACCAGCAGCAATTGCACCAAATGGTGGTGGATATGTTGCTAGAGCAAGTGTAGCACCTTGGTATGTGTTAATCGTTGCTTGTGCGATTGCTAAAGCTTTACCAGCAACAGTATTAGCACCAACTGCTTCTGAAACTGCTCCAAGAGCAGAACTGATTACTTGTAATTTAGCTTGTTGTTCTTGTAATGTAATCTCTTTACTTACCTCAGCTGATTGAGATTCTAAATCTATTTTTTCAGTAAGTAATGCACCTGTAATTTTATTTGATTGGTCACCAGCAGTTTTAGCAGCCTTTATAGTAGATACAGTTGTTAGATTATCAAACTGTTGTTTTATCTTTAACTGGTCACCATAAAATTCTGAATCTAATGCTGATAAATCAGTATATCCAGCAGCTATAAGAATTTTTCTTTCTTCTTGATACCTCATCTCTCTTTCTTTAAGAGCACGAGTTCTTTCATCTAACAAACTTAATTCTGCTTCTAATTGTATTGCAGCCGCTTGTTCTCTAATAGCTTTTATTCTATCAGCTTCTCTTTGTGCAGCATCTATTCTTTTCTGTGATTCTTCTTCAGCTACCTTTGTTAATTCTTCTTGTCTTTTTATCTCATCATCATAAGATTCTTGTAATACTGTTGATGAGTTTCTACTTGCTTCTTCTATCTTATCATTACTAATACCCAAGAATTTAGCAAATCTATTAAATCCATTACCAACTAATTCTAATAAATCAGCAAACTTCTCAAAGATTGGTAATGCTACTTTTTCTATTACTGCAAATACAGGTCCTAATATCTTACCAAATGCTGCTGATATTCTGTTAAGAGTTTCTTGACCTTCACTTGTTTTAGTAAGAGATTCTCTCATTGCAATAAATGCACCAGCAATTGCTGTTACTACTGCAATGATTGGGTTAGCCATAAACACTTTCATTGTTCCTCTTAACCCATCAAGAGAACCACCTACTAACCCGATGATACCTGGTTGTTCTGCTAATGCTTCTGTAAATCTACGAGATGCAATCTCTACATCTTCTTGTCTATCTCGTAATTCTTTTATTTCTTTTTGTAATACTTTAAATTTCTTTGCATCTTTGACAGGGTCTAACTTACCTAACGCATCTTCTGTTTCACCAATAGCTTGATTAAGTGTATCAAATGCACCAACAGAAGTTTTTACTGCTCTGTTCATTACATCTACATCTTGTACACCTCGTGTATCTACATCAATTACTGCGTTATATGTTACTGTATTTTCTGCCATTACATTCTTCTAAACATATTTTTTACACCTTTCCAATTTCTTGGTATTTCATATTTACCTTTAGCCATATCAATTTCTTTGGAAACATTGTAAAACTTATCTTGTTTTAATAAATCTATTACTTGTGTTATCATACTACTATAACAATTTTACTATTATCTATTGGTTATCAAGTGAGTCATCAATTATAGGTCCTAATAATTGTAATTGACATTCACCTGTTTTTAAATTATATTGATTGATTGCTCGTAAATGATAGTGGTTACCTCTAAAGAAAACTATATCATTTAATTCCATATCTACATAATCTGCAAATGGTATAATTGCAGAACCTTCAATCAATCTTGTTTTAGGGTCATATAACAAACTTATATATTTACTCCAATATTTTGAATATAAAGAATCTGATGGAATACTACCTAGTGATGCTCCCTCATTAAAAAACAAAAGAGAATCAGCATCAGATGCTGGAACTTCTTGTCCACTACCTGTTGAATAGTGGTCCATATATGGATAATAATTTATAGTTTGTATAAATGTACTTGATACACCTGTTCTTGTTTCAAAAGTATAAGGTGTAGTTTGTAATTTACCATTATAGAAATAAGTTCTAGGCCTAACTTGTGCAGGGTCAAACTCTTGGTTTGCTATAAAGGTTGGTATGAACATTTTATGTATTGCCATAATAATATATTTTTAAGATTCAGGTGCTCCTCCACTAATACAAGTTCCACCACCATCAGTTGATAATACAACTCCATTAGCTCCTATAATGTAAATATCAGGTGTAAAGTCATCAACCATATACTGATAGGAACCTAATGGATTATCTCCATTTGCATCTGAATAGATAGTATCCCCTACATCGGGTGTGCTACCACTACCATTATGATAATAAGTAGATTGTCCCATAGCACATACTGCAACTGTTGTGTTTGCAAGTGATGCTATGAATGGTGTTAGTGGTGTTCCAGCAGAACCAGTTACTCCACTACCTGCTACATATCGTAGAGGAGATACTCCAAATCCACTTTTAACTTCTAATTTACCATCAGAGAAAAAGTTTTGTGTATCTCTAAAATAAGATTTACCAAACTCTCTATTATTTTCTTTGTTAAAGTTTTGAGCAAGGAAATCTACATCTAATGTATCACCAAACTCTACTTCTCTTACACCCAAGTTGTTTGCTGGTGTAACAGATATTCTTTGGTTTAAATCCATATAATTATCAAAGTTTTTAACCTTACCTTGTTTATACCAATTGTTAAATGTTTCAATGATAAAATGTCTTGGTTTAGTTTTACTTGGATAAATCTGTAAATTAAACTTCTTTTGTACTGATGTTAAGAAATCTAATAAAGTAATACCACTTGTTCCAAATGGCATATTGTTACTAATATTGATTGGTAATAATTCACCAGTTTCAAATAAAGTTTTTACTTTTAATCTACTCTCTTCATTTCCTTCAGGACCTACAATTACATTAGTTGTTCCTGTTCCAATTGAATCAAAACCTAAATTAAATTCATATTTGTAAGAACCAGAATTAAAAGTAAATTCAGTTTCTTCTGTTAAAGTTAAATCTACATCTCCACTACCATTTAAAACATTTTGTTTTATTACTTGATTCATAAATGGTAGTTCTTGTCTTTGCCATCCTGGTGCAGAACCACCAGGTGTTTTATCTTGTCTATATAAATAAAGTTTAGGATATACTGTATTACTACCTGTAATTTTCATATTAAGTGTTAATTCAACTAATGCAGCTGATGATTGAACTGCAGATTGACCAAAGTTTGGTTCATATTGAGAATTATTATTAATATTAAAAGAACCATCATAATATACATTTTCAAACAACAAAGAACCTGTTGCTGCACTTGTAATAGTTACAGGTGTTCCACTACCACTAATAGGTCCAATTTCTATTTGACCTTGTGTTTCTAAATTAACACCACTTATGATAGGATATTTTAATCCTCTATCACAAAGAACATAAGTGTTATCAAATCTTGATTCTGATAAGAATGTTGATTCGTATGTGTATTCTGTTTCATCAAAGATTGCATCAACAACTTTATCCAATCTAATAGCAGGTTTATAATCTTGTGGGTGTAATCCACCTTTCAATGATGTAGGTCCAAATGGTCCTATCTCACTATAATTTATACCTAAAATATTATTTGGTAATTGTGCTTGATAAGCGTGTTGTTTACCACTATCAGTTAAGGTATATACAATCTCACCACCTAAATTATGTCCATCTACTGATGAGGTAAATATTTGATTTCCTAAATGTGAATTACCATCATAGGCAGAACCACTCCAAGAATGTAATATATTACCTCCTGAAAAGATATGATTGTATTTATCAAGTGTATTTAATTCGTTTAATGTAAGTGATTGTAAATCTCTTTTGAATGAAGATAATAAACCATAGATAGAAACTTCATATGATTCTACATATTTGTTTTCTTTTAGGTTTACTCTTTCTAACTGCATATATCCTTGTGATACATAAAAACCATCAAAATCAAATTGTGCAATTACCTTTGTGTTTGTTTTAAATAGATAAGGTTCATCTATTGATATATCATATACATGCTGAAAGAACTCATTATTCCTTTTTGTACCAGGTATAGTAATCTGTCTAGTAAAATCACTTGGTAATTTACCTATGTCAAATAAACCTGTTACATTATTGGAAAGAAATATTGTTTCATCTTGAAATAAATCTAATTCTGTTCCTCTTGCAATAAGTTTAAATACCTTATCTCTTCCACTTGTAATAGCCATATTAGAATATTAGTTTGTATCCTTGTCCTTGTGTAAATTCAAAAGAATATTGAATTAACTTATCAACAACATGAGTTTTTATATTAAATTGAGATGTATCTAACGCTAATGGTCTTACATAATCATTTGCTTCATCATATACCCAATAAATCTCTTCACTTGACATTAGTTGTTTAAATATATCATTATAATCCTCAGATATGTAATCTGTATTTACTGATAATTTTAATGTAGAATCTGTAATATAATTTTGTATTGATGATTCATACTTTTGATATGATAATGAATTACCACTCCACGAACCGATTTGAGGTTGGTATCTGCTCCTTTGAGTTTTCATTGATTGTTTACTAACCAAATTAAAATTAAAGTAATCAAATTGACCGTATCTATTTTTCCATTTTATTCTTATGTTAGGATATTTTTTAGTACATTCTTTTGTAATTGTAATGTTATCAGTTACTCTTGCATTTATATCGTTTTGATTACTACCACTAATTAAAAATATTGTGTATGAATCTTCTGTTGTAGATAATGGAAAATCTGGCTCTGTTGGTAACCAAGGTATCGTTACAACTGAACCTGATGAGTTAGATGTTGTAGAAGGTAATACTACTGATTGGTCCTCACCTACATTTGATGAAGAATAAATTGCATAAGTTGCATCTTCATCTGCTCCTCTCCATACCGATAATCTACCATAGTTTCCATCAAAGAATGATTGTGAAGCAGGTCCATCAGTCATCAAAGGCCAGAATGTAGAATTATCTGATGGTTGTGATGCAATAGTTTCTTGGAATATCTTATATCCATCTATTGCTTGATAAGTATTTGACCTTACATGAGAACCTGTAATGAACGAACCTGTTGGATTGTTTTTATATTGTACATATGCATCAATAGCAAAATGTTTTACCGAAGAACTATCCTCTGCTCTTAAATCTGTAAATGTACTTGCTAATACTCGTGATACATCAAATATACCTCTACCATTTGGGTTAGGGTATTTTTGTAATGTATAGTTAGCAGTAGAACCACTCTCGGTTAATGAACCTGTCCAATAATACAATTCAGCAACATACTGAAATGAAGATGATGCTCTTAATGCTGCAGTGCTCTCATATTGTGTAAATACAGTAGGAGATTGTGCTAAATTGATTTGAGCAGGATTTTGTGTTATTGATAATGCCATCTAATCTTTTTAGTAATATAACAATAAAATAAGTAAGTATATTGGAAGTTATCCTTTTACGGTAAGATTCCATATCTTATCTAAATCAGCAAAAATATCATCAAGTAGTTCAGCTGATTTTGTATTCATTGCTTCATCTTTAGCTTTGATAAATTCAGGTGATTGTGCTGCTATTTGTGCAAAAGGTCTAGCTTTCATTAATGTTTTACCATTTTTCTTTGTACCAAAGTGAACATACTTTGCATAATCAGGTAATTGAAAGTTTAATCTAAATGTAATGTTACCTCTACTATCTTCGGTAACCATAGTTTGTATTCTATTTCTACCTGCAACTTCTTTAAATAATTTACCAGTCTTATATGCTTTAGAAGAACCAGTCTTGTATCCTTTATAAGGAACACCAGGATTTATAGCCTGTAAAGCCTTATCCTTATAAATCTTTGCTACATCTTTTAGTGTTTTCATTAGTGTCCTACATATCTACTTTTAGTGTTTTCATATGATGCACTTACTGCAGCTGCAGATAATGCACTTCCATATACATATGCTTCCCCAACTACAACCTCTCTATCAACACCCGAATCAGTTCTTGATATATTAACCTCTGGATTATTTAATTCAGTAGTAATTGTAGAAATAGAGGAAGATGCATACAATGCTCCATCAATATATAATAACCCTTGTGATGTGTCTTTATCCCAAGTAAACACAGTATGAATCCAAATTCCAGTTCCAGGAACTGTATAATCAGGCGTTGTGTTATTATTAGATGTACCATCGTAATAAACACCTTTTGCTGTCATATTACCTGTACCAGAATATCGTATTTCAAAGAAATCTCTATCTCCTCCTGCACTTTCATCTCCTAAATTTATTAAAGGTTCATAACTGTTTCCTTGATATCCATTAGCATATGACCAGGCTTCTAATGAAACCCCATTATCTACCCAACTAAATGGGTCTAAATAAGAAGAAGATGGTAATATAGAACCAGTATTTGAATTATAGTATGAATATATTGGGTCTGTACATTCTTGAGTATTAATTATTTTTCCATTAGAACTTGTAACGAAATATGAAAAAGATTTATCTGAATAATATCCATCTACTACTGGTGTAAATAAAAACTTATCTTGATATATAGTATTTCCTGTTCCTAATGTTGTATTTTTTTCTATGTAAAATGGTGTAGATGTTTGAGAACCACAAGCAGAAGCAGTATCAGAGCCAGTATATAATAAAACAGATTCAGAATATTCTTTACAACTACCAGTAGGGTAATATATGATTACTATACCATCACCACCACTACATCCAATTCCTCCAGGAGGGGTTGCTGGAAAGTCTCTTCCACCTCCACCTCCACCACCAGAGTATCTATCTCCATCACCAGAAAAACCACCACCACCATCTTGACCGTATCCTTGTTCAATAGATGAAACACCATCTCTAGCGGCTCCACCACCTCCACCAACTCCTTTACTTGTAGTTAACCAAGAAGGTGAAGTGTAGGGTAATGTTACAGTTGTTCCTGTTCCACCATTACCGGCTTTATTACTAACACCATTACTACCATTACTTGTAAAACCTCCACCACCACCTGCCCAAAGGCCAGAGTTAGTTCCACCAGTAAAACCTGTTGCACTATCACCACCATGAAGATATAATGGGTCAGCCACAGCACCATATCCACCTTTACCTCCGAGTGATTTTAATCTATCTGTTCCTGTATATGGTCCTCCTAATATTTCACTATAATCTCCATTTCCACCATTATAAGTTCTTAAAGGTGGACTGACATTATCTGCATCAGGTGGAGCACCACCAGCACCTACTTGTATAGAATAAGTTCCTTGAAATAATTGTCCTGTTCTATTAATAACTGCGGCTCCTCCACCACCACCTCCATTACCAAGGTTTCCTGTACCATCCCAGCCTCCGCCGCCGCCACCTCCGATGACAACTAATCTTGCTCTATTGGTAAATCCTTTTGTGACAGTAAGTTGAAATGTTTCTGTTGTATTAACATCTGCACAAGCAAATTCATGGTAAGCCCACCCTTCTGAACCTGATGTAAAAGAACCACTAACACCACCGTTAGCAGTCACTTCCATACATTCACCTGATTGCATATGTGTGGTTGGTATAAATCTCATATTAACTAAAGAATTGTCCTGTTACACCATATAGGTAATTACTATCAAATGTTACAAATGTAAGAATATCTTGTGAATTGGCTTGTGAAGGTGAATATCCTACACCTCCTAACATTCTAATTGAGTTACTATCTATTGATGCGGTTGTATTATTTAATGTTCTTACTTTTAATGATATTGTTTGACCAGGTATAATATTCGTTGCAGTAAAGTGTGTATCACTACCTGTTGGTAAAGTTACAGTAAAGAAATTACCTAATCCACAATCTATACTTGCAGTTTGTGATGCAATTGTAATTGCTTCTACATTACCATTTACTGAACCGCTAATTGTTTGGTCACCAACAAATGTATTATTTGTATCTATTCTTGCATATGAACTTGTTGCTGCAATTAAACTATTGACTTCATTTTGTAATGATGCAGTAGTTATTTCTATTTGTGTTAGTCTATTATCATTACTTGCAGTATATAAATCTAACTGATTAAAATGATTATTAGCTGATTGTGTATAAGCATTAAACTCAGCAGTTTCAACAAAATCTACTGAAAGAGATTGTGTAAATGATTCTAATGAACTTAATCTATTATTTTGTTGTGTTTGTTCTACTTCTACTGATGAGGTATATACATCAAACTCTACTTCACTTACAAAGTTTGCATCTAATGAAGAACTAAAGTTTTCTAAATCAGTTATTCTTGTATCAGCAGATTGTGTGAATGAATTGATAGAAGTTAATGAACTATCAGTAGATGAAGTAAATGAATTTATTGCGTTTAACGAACTATCTGTTGAAGATGTAAAACTATTAATACTTGCAAGAGAACTATCAACAGAACTCGTGTAAGTACCCAATACAGAGTTCCTAGCTTGTTGTGATGTTTCAAATGATTCTAAACTATCTAATCTTGAATCTACTGATGTAGAAAATGGTCCTTCTAATGAGTCTAATCTACTATCTACCGATGCAGAATATGTTGTTACATTACCAATACCATTTACAGTTGATGAACTAATCTCACCACTTACATCTAAATTACCTGTATTAGTTTGTGTTCCTGTTACACCTAATGAACCACTAATTGTAGTTTGACCTACAATAGTTTGTGTATCAGTTATTTCATCACCAATAACATTACTACCACTTGAGAATATTACAGATGCAGATTCTTCGGTTACATGAAGTAATCTTGTATTAACTGTATCAAAGTTTGCAATATTAGCTGATATATCTCCATCAACTGTTACATTACCTTTTATATCAATAGAACCCGAATGTATGAATGAACCACTTACATCTAAATTACCATTTAAATCTGTGTTACCATTTACTGTTAAATTATTTTGAACTAATAATTTATTATCAATAGTTACATCATTACTTGTTGCATTAATCTTTACACCAATGTTATTACCTACACCATCTTGTAAATTTATATCACCACTTTGTGATGGTAAAGATTGTGTAGAGTTAGCTAGGTTTATAATCCCATAAAAGGATTGACTAATAAATAAATCTTTTAAATTACTCATATCTTTATGTATATTGCCACTTTCTTAGTGCATCATCTATTTTATTGTTATCCCATCGTTCAGGTGTTGTATCCCAAACTTTAGGTGTTGTCCATAATTCACATAGAGCACAATCACCAAAATCTTCATATGGTATTGCTAATACTGGCAATCCATAAAAATCATAATCATCTCTACCAGTAACTTCCTCTAATATTTCAAAACACCTGATATTATCATAACTCGTAAGATAAGTTTCAGGTTTACTATCAGGTGTATAGTTAGTAGCAAATACTTGTCCTATACTACCTGTTGTGTTCAATACTGCATTATACAACTCATCAGTTTCACAATCCTTTACTTTAAAGTATTGCCCCTTAGGGGCTATCAAAAAAAAAAGGCAACGATTTTTATCATTGTGAACAGTCAAGGTAAATTCTGATGACCATCCCACCAGACCGTTGTTAAACCGGTCTGCAAAAGGGGTACAGTTTATATCAGAGTTTATTTCCATTCCATAATTACTCTTTTGAGTATATGCAGTTAAATCGTTTAATATACTTAATGTGTTAGCATGTATATCAACCACATCATCAGTCCCATCAAAAGGAACAATCTGTTTATTTGTTCTTTCATCTGACATTTTGTCATCTCTCATCACCTTTGATTTATCAGCAACTATTAACTGAACTTGATACTCTGTTATAGTAGGTCCAAAGTTAGCATTTGTAATTAACACATTACCAATTGGGTATTGTGGAAATTCAGTTGCATCAAAATTGTATATATCACCTTGAGTTACCTTTGCAATACTTGGATGATTCTTCATTATTGTTTTGAAGTAATTCAAAGTATTGTAATATAAAGAAAAGTTTTCTGCACTATTCTTTACAATCTGGCTTCTTGCTGGTGTTTGTGATGGTGTGCTCATATCTTATAATTGTATTCCTCCAAAGTATTGATTTGCTTGGTCAGGGTAAATCATTGTTGAATCACCTGTACTTTCGTTGTATTCAGGTACATTCGTATTGTTTGCAATCAACCAATCTTGTAATCTCGTAGAATAATAATCTGCGTTATTCAATGCTTTGTTTAAGAGGTAATCTACTTCTGTTTTACTTGGAGCAATACCAGTTTCACTCTGTTGTTTCACTGCTCCATTTGATTTAAATTGTACTGAACTAAATGGAATATATTCTACACATCCATACCAAATCAAAGTAGGTTTCACATAATCTTCTACAAGTGTTTGATAATAACCTGTAAAAGCTGTTTGTGATTCTACATCATCTTGTAATTTATTGTAAAGAACTGTTCCTAATAAATTCAGTATGTATTTTTCTTGTGCTGTTCTAATAAATGGTAGAAGAGCATCTGCATCAATTGCACCTCCAAGAGGTGTGTTCTTGATAATATCGTTTCGTGTAATTAATAATCCAAATGCCATAATATTTTATTCATCTTTGTAGTATGATTCAAAACCAAAATCAGTTGGTCTTAGAGGTTCATACTCTTCGTTAAATTCTTGTTCGTTTTCTACTTCTTCTCCTTCTCCACCTTGTAAGTTATCATCTATTGAATCTTGTACATCTTCTATACTCTCATCAGTTTCTTCTGCTGTTGTAGAAAGGATTACAAGAGGTGTAAGTTGTTCAAAATATAATTCTGATATATCGATACCACCAACTCTAAATGCGTTGTATATAGAGTTTATAATTAAGTTTTGGAAAGGGAATATAGTCATTGTTTGCATAATAGAATATGCAGTTTTCATTTCTTCCGATTGAGATGAGAACCCATTATTTGCAGTTCTAATACCAAATAAAAGTGGTGATACTATTCTGTGAGCTACAAGGATTCTATCTTGAGCATATTCAGCAACATACTGATATTTCTCGTGTAAGTTCTCCATCGGTAAAGTATCAATGGTAGGTTTGTTTATTGCATCATCATTAAATGATACCATAAATCTACCAGCGTTTCTTGTACCTGTAAATTTAGCTTCTAATAAACTTTCTATTGTTTGTCTTTCTTCAGGTGCAGGAACTCCATTGTTAAAGTTTACCATTGCAACTGGTAAGAAACCATTCTCTATATTGTTAAGGTGTAAGTTAGATAATTCTGCTTCTGAAAATGAGAATTGTAAAGCTGATATCCAATCAGGTAAAGAATAGTAATATCTGTTAGGTTCGTATTCTTTTACATATAGTATTTCTATCTCTTCATTAGATGAACCGAATGTAGGTATAAACTCTTTATCTTTTTGTTTTCTTGTATCACTCCAATCAACACAATAGTAATAACCTTCTACTTTCTTCATACCATAAATCTTTTTAGCACGAAGGTTTTGTACTGGTGTGTGATATAATTTTTCTATCTTTGTGTGTGATTCATTCCATATTACTTGGAATGCAGCATTACCATATAATTTTAAATCAAAACTAACTTTTCTTAAATCTTCTGGTGGTACAATCTTATCTAGTGTTTGTTGTTTATCTTCTTCTTTTGTAAATAATCCTTTACCATATACTAAATCTGCAACACCATCTACACACGCTGCATTAGTTGTTGAAGTGTTATATGCTTCTGTTAATAAACCAAAATAATCATCTTGGTCTAATATCCCAACAGGAACCCATTGATATCTTGTTTTAATATCTTCTAATACAATAGGTACATCTTGTCTTGAGAAGTTTATTACATTAAATTTACCTTGTTCTTTCATAATACTATTTAAATTACAATATATTCGTTGTCCGTTACATTAGATACAAACTTTTCATTTTGTGTTGTATAATTTGGTTTATCTATTGATTGAGAACCAAACACTTGCATAGAACCGTAATATATCGAACCACTATTACTACCACTAATCTCTACTTTAAACTCTTGACCTGTTTCTACACTACCTTCTAATGATTGTGAGAATGTAAAAATATTCTCATAAGGATTAAATGAATAAGAACCACTTAATGCATAAGAAGATGTTTGATAGGTTAACATATCTTCTAACTTTAATGTAAATACATCGTTAGAACCTGTATTACGAGTTCTAACAACGAATTCATTACTTTGTGAGATGTAGTATGATAGCATAATTATCTAATCTTTACAATATAACAACTAAGCTTTAACTTATCATCATTGAGGAATAGGCATAAAAAAACCCCACATTAAGTGAGGTTTTCTTATTTTGTGCTCTGTAAGGCTTCTACTAATTATCTCTTATGAGTAGACAATTGTAGGTTGACCACTTAGGTTAGCAAATGGGTCAGTTGTTGTTGAACCAGATAAGAACGCCGCTGGTAACTTTTCTTCAGCCATCATAGTGATTGAGTAACCATAAAGGTCTCCCAATGCTCCACCTGTTTGAATAGTTCCTGCAGTTAAATCTGCTCCATGTTCTTCTCCAACTAATAATGCATCTCCTGAGTTTGTCCAAACGATTATTTGAGGTCTACCATAAGCTAATAACTTTAACTGAGTAGTCATTTCATTTGTCAACTTCTTTAAATTTAAAGTAGTTTCTTGAGAGAAGAATGTTGTTCCATTCTCTCTTGATGAATTAACTGTTTCAGTATAAGCAGAGGTTCCTTTGAGCTCGTAATAATATACAGTAGTTCCAGTCAAGTCTGTAACTTCACCACTACCATTTTTTGTAAATGAACCAGATTCAAAGTTTATAAAGTATACACCTTGTAAACCTCCTACTGAATCTTTACATACTTCTTGCCTTCCGGCTGTTAGATTACAACTCATAGTTTCTCCTTTTAGTTATTAGTTAATTATTAGTATGCCCCATAATAAACGATATCTTGTCCAATACCGAATTGAGTTCCAGCAGTATATCTCATAATGATTCTATAATTTTGTGAACCATCTAGATTTGCCATATCAAGTACTCTTACTTCGTTGTGGTCTGATAAAAGTCCAGTACCGAAGAATAAGTTTGATTTTTGTGCTGCTACAATCTTGTCATCACTCATACCAGGACATAGAACGATTTCTATACCTTGGAAGTTTGATGGCTTCTCACCAACATTTAATTGGTTGTTGTAAGAATTATTTGATAATGTTGAATTACCAGATAATGCTGATTGGTAAGCTCTTGCTACTTTAGGTCCAACATAGATTACTAAATCTTCTTTACCATATACAGCAGAAGGGATAGTATTATATACTTCTGATAGTTTCTCTAATACATTTGATGATGTAATAGAACCTGAACTAATTTGTCCACTTGAGCTTAATGCTGGTAATACATCTGTTGCACCACCTACTGCTACTGAAGCAGAAAATGCAGTTTCAAATCCACCGAACTCACCATTTGTAGTAGATACACCACTCCAAATATCTTGTTCTGTTTTTTCAGCAACTTTTCCACCTACATATGATACTAAGAAATCATTAAAGTTTCTTGGGATTTCATCAAATGCAGAGTATCCAAGTTGTAAAGCATTCCATGAATCTACGAATTCTGATTTACATAGTTCAAGGTTTACTTGTAGTTCTTTTGGCTCAAGAATTCTTTCAGAAATAGTTACAGTACCACCTTCAGTAAAATCACATGATGCATCAGCAACGATAGATGCAACATCTACCTTTTGAATCACTTCTTTAAACTTTACATTAGGTTTGATAGTAACTAACTGATTGTCAAGAGTTCTGGCCGATAACAAAGCTGCTGCGATGTAATCTGCAGCTGCCTCTCCAGCGTAAGTACTATTACTAATAGTAGGCTGGTTTAGGTTTTGTTGTTTTCTCATTTTGTTTTTTCTCTTTTAAGTTAAAATTATCTATACATTTTTGAAAGTACTGAATTTCTATAATTCCCTACTTTAAAATTGTTTTTCTTTTTTGAAAAGAATGCTCCTTTTTCAGTAGGTGCTCCATCTAATCTTTTAGATTCTAGCTCCTCTTCTTTTTTCTCATCCTCTTCGAGTTCTTCTTCTTCTTTTTTGATTTCTTCGAAATACTTTACAAGTTCTTCGATTCTTTCTTTCATCTCTTCAATCTTCTCCTCGTGTTCCTCTAATTTAGTAGTTAAGTTTACAATCTCTGCATCCTTATCAACCACCTCCTCATCAACTGGAACGCCTGGTTCTTCTTCAAGAGTTACTTGTTCAGAAGGTTCAGTCACCTCACCTGTTTCAGGTAATGATTCTACTTCTTCTGTTGATACATCAGCTAATTCTTCTGGTTTCTTCTCCTCTTCAGCTTCTATCTCAACATTTTCTCTTTCCTTGATGATACCACCTTCAGTAAAGATTTTAATTCTGTTGATATTTCCACTTTCATCTTTTAATTCTAATAGGTGTTCTCCATCAGGAGCTGGGGATTTAGTACCATCTTCCGATATTACTTCAACCGATTCACCTACATCAAAAGTAGGAGATTCAACTAGAGTTCCATCAGCTAATCTTGCTACGGTAAGTTTTTCCTCTTTATTATCTTTTTCTAAAGATAACATAGTCATAATCTTACCTAATACTGTGTTTGAATTCATAGTTTTCTCTCTTTTTTTTAGGTTATATTAATTAATATACATATATAACAATCTTT
>Ga0208645_1002280_pt1 | contig 15486 bp, 16 predicted proteins | sample VirMetDEL_Sep_01_FD_184519 | JGI IMG/M metagenome (GOLD analysis project Ga0208645, IMG submission 184519) | Aqueous microbial communities from the Delaware River and Bay under freshwater to marine salinity gradient to study organic matter... | ecosystem: Environmental > Aquatic > Marine >... | reverse complement strand
CTGCCTCGCCAATTCATTCTTTCTTAATCTTAATTTCTCTGCTTTCTCTGCTGGGTTCATATTTCCTACTCTCCTACTTTATGTATAAATATTATTTTATTCTTATATCATTTTTTATTCTTATATCTTTTTTTATAATTATTTTTTATAAAATTCTCTAATAAATCTATATAGATTTCTATATTATATTACCAGTCATTTCAAGTAAATTTTCTTCGGTAATCACTCGTAATTTTATTGGTTTTATTGATTTTTTTTAATCTTTTTTATAATTATTAATTAATTTTTATTAAATTCTCTAATTAATCTCTAATTAATCTCTAATTATTTTCTTATTTATTATTAAATAATATGAAAAATATAACTGAAATTAGAAGAAATAATATGAATTCTAATAGATTAAAGGGGGCTTATGTTAATAAACAAAAAGGTTTATTGAAATTTGTTAGAAGTCAAACCAAGAAAGGCGATATTATACATAATGAAATTATTGATGAATTGATAAATAATAAGTATTATAATATCATTTATGAAAAATATATGGAAAATGAAGATATTGATATTGAAGATATACCTGAAAAAGACTTTGATCTATTACAATATTTTGATTTCACCCATCCTGATGAGTTACCTAATAAATATAAAGGTTTTACAATACAAGAATTAAATTTATAAATTTTTAATAATAAAAAATAGTACCTTTTTCATATTTTTTTAAATTTTTTAAAAATATTTTAAAATATAAAAATAAACTTAAAAAGGTACTTTTTTTTTATATAATCAAATTCTTCTTTTTTTTGTTAAATTTATCTTCTTATTGGTATGTTTAGATTTACTAAAATCAAATAAGTCCTTACCTGTATAATCTGCTGGAATATTCATATTAAATACTTTGTTTTCAAAATTAACCTGTTTCTTAAAATTATTATTATTATTCTTCATGTCTTATTAATAATAGATTAGATTTTTTTTATCATCATTCTTTATTTTTACTCTTAACATTTTGGTACATAATCCTTTAATTTTATAAAGTCTATAAAAATATAAAGATTTTAAGATTTTGTACTCGTTTTATCTCCCTCATTTTTATATATATATGATATGATAAGCAATTTTGTTATTATTATATTATTTTATTACCATTTTTTTTAAAAATACCTGTTTTTAAGGTATATATCTTAAAATTTTGGCGAAATTGATTGATTTTCATTCTATATAGTATTTTTCGGTTCTCATTCTATATAGTATTCTTTTGGGATTTTTTTAATACCTGATTTTTTGACATTTTTTAGTATAGTCCCAAAAGTATCCCATATTATTCGGTTTTTGATATTGTCCCAAAAAAAATAGGACACTTTTACAGCATTCTCATAGAAAAACCGACGAAAATACTTTTGCTTATATCCTCAGTTTTTTTAGTGGGGACAAAATCTCATTTTACAAAATACCTATATTATAAGGTAGTAAATTATTTTATGAGAATTTGTCCCCACTATTATAAAATGGTAATATATAAAAGTTGTTTCCGTCGCAAATACCACCATTCCGCTAATATTCTACGAAAATTATTTAAACATTTTAACTTATTTTATTATAAAACTAATGATTGATATTCAAAAATTACCTGATGATGTTTTAAATGGAGTTTTTAAAAAGAGATATAAGGAAGTTGATAATAACTATAAGTTTAATATTTTTAAAAATAAGTTGATTAAACATTTTGAAACATCAAATTTAATAGATATTGAAAGTAATATTGAAAATTATTTTTTGTCTATTAAAGATTACTATAATACTAACAAGTTTAATGAAGAAACTATTAGTAAATGTAATATTAAAAATATTGAATATTATGATATGATTAATAATAGTTATTATGAAGATTTTGAAGTAGGCGTTGAAGATGATGATGATATTATAGTTGATTTTGAAGAATTTAAAAATGAAATTAAACTTAAAAAAGATAATATTAATTATCAGTATTGGGAAAAATTAAATTTATCTCATATAATTAATTTAGATAATTTTGATAGTTATATTAATTATGTTAAAAATTTAAAGGACTTTAATAATTTAAAAGATGAATTTAATGATATTTTAGATGATATTGGTTTTTATCTTTCAAATAGTAAAGAATTTGATAAATATAATCATAAATATAATTTTGATTTATTGGAAATATTAAAAAATTATATACTAAATTATGATGGTTTTATTAAGTTTAATACATCTAACCATATTATAGGTATTGATGATGAAATAGATAACAAGGTATATAGTTTTATACAAAATATAACTACTTATAGTTTAATTATTGTTGTTTTAACAGAACATTATTTTAATATTTACAATCAAATTAAAAAAAAATAAAAAAAAATATAGTTAAAATAAAAGATTATCATAATCGTTATAATATCAAGGTATTTAGACGAATAAATAATTATTTTTTTATAGGTTTAGTAGATACTGATATGTATTTTTAAATAATTCCTTATGTTTTTTTGACTTACTTAAAAATAACAATTATAAATTAATTACAAACAAGTATTATGAGTAATACTGGTAAAAAACAATTATTTAAATCTAATTTTTACTTCTTTACTGATGCTGATATAAATGTTTCTAATTTTGAAATTGATTTTAAAAGTAATTTTACAGGTTTAAAATTTAAATTATATGTAAATGATTGTAAAAACGATGATAAAAAATTATCATATAGTCTTTATATTAATACTAAATGCGATAAGGATTTATTTAATAGTATAGTTGATTTCATATTTAATTTTACTAATACTAAATTTAATGTATTTTATAAACATTTAGATAATCCAAATAGTACTAAAAAATATGATTATAGTTATATTATAAAAGTTGAAAATAAAGAACCTAAAAGATGGTTATTTATAGATGAAAATGAAGAATAACTGATATAATACATAAAGCAAAATTGATATAAAAATTGATTGTTATATTAAAATAATCATATTGTATATTTAACTAACTATGAAAAATAGAGCAAATTATCTAATATGTCTTATGGAAATATTATTTGAACTAAATAAGATTAGATATATACATTTAATTAATAAAGGTAGTATTTATAAACCAGATATGAAAAATAAAGATTATTTTGATATTTTTGATACAATATGCGAAAATTATAATTATATTCAAAAATTAATCAACAATTCTTATTATCAAGATGATATTGAAATTAAAAGTTTTAAATATGAATATACTGAAACTCATTCATTTATTAATAGAAACCTTTACGAATATAAAAAAGAGCATATTGATAAGCAATATAAATTAATTGAAGATGCTTTAACAAAAATAATAGAACTAACAAATATATATCAAGATTTTTATAAAGATGATATAACAGGTGAGAAATTTTATAAAGATTATCAATATCAATATAAAATAAAAGAGGGTAATGAATATGAAACATTTAAAATATATTATTGTTTAGGAGAATTAGATTATGATGATATGAAAGCAATTAGTTATATAAGCGAAAAAGAAATTGATATGTTAATAAATAATAAACCTAAAATAAACAAAAAATTTTTAGAAAGTATAAAATCAATACTAAAAATTCATTAATGTATCCAAAGATGAAATATAATACTAAATTGAATATTAAAGTATATTTTAGGTATAAATGAACTATATTTTAGGTATAAATGAACTATATTTTAGGTATAATTAAAGTATATTTTAGGTATAAATGAACTATATTTTATGTATAAATAAACTATAAAATACCTTATCATTTTGATAAGCATTTTTATGCGTTTTTAATAAAAAACAAAAATATCGGTGAATAATAAATGATTAACGAAGATACAATTTATTATATAGATGATTTGACTGGTGAAAAAAAAATATATTATGGAAACTGGAAACAATTACAAAATGAGGCAAAATCTAAAATAGATAAAAGAAATATCAATATAATTAAAAAAGATAATTATTTATTAGTTTATGAAGATTGAATAAGGTTAAATAATATTTATTTTGTATTTTTTTTGTAGTATATTGATAATATTTTTGTAGTATATTGAGAGTATATAAAAGGTCTAATTTGAGTATAAAAATAGTATATAAAAGGTCTAATTTGAATATTATTATACTATTATTATACTATTATTATACTATTATTATACTATTATTAAAGTATTTAAAATGTATAAATGTATATTAAATAAATATTTGTTAATATTAAAAGATGAATAATATAAATGATTTTAAAAATGATTTTTACAATTTGATGAGAATTGAAGATATATTAGAAAAATATAAGATAAGCAGAGCAACATATTTTAATCTTATAAAAAAAATAGGTTTGAAACGAGATAGGACTTCTAAATTATTAAGAACTTTTAATATTAATTTATCTCAACAAGTAGAACAAATTAGATCTAATTTACCAATTAAAGATATATATGAAACTGATGAAAAATTAATTTACGATAAACAATATGTACCGAGAAATACTAAAATAGATGTAGAAAAACAAAAACCAAAACCAAAACCTAAACCTAAACCAGTAGAAAAAAAACAAATTGAAGATCAAAAACCAGAAGATACTAATAATAATAAAAGCGAATTATTAAATGCTATTAATCGCAGTACAAAAGTACGAGAAAAGTTGCTTAATAAAAAAATTAATAATTAAATAGAATAAAATGAGTAAATCAAAAGTAATGACTATGGAACAAATGAAGGAAAAAAACAGAGATGTAATACTTACGAAAGAAGAGTATGATGCTGTTGTTAATCAAATTGAAAGTTTAAATACAGATTTAGAGCAAATGGCGGAAAGTAATGAAATGAATGAAACAAGAATTTTATATTATAAACAAGAAATAGAAAATTTAGTAGCAAAATGTAAAGCATATAAAGCAAAAATCAAAAATCAAGAAGATTTACAGAATGCTAATGCTGAAATCGCAGAGCAAATGAAGCAAAATAAGACTAAATTAATGGATAAATTAAAAAATAAACAGAAATCTAAATATGTTAAGAAATCAAAAGAGGAGTTACAAGCAGAAATAGAAGCAGAATTCAAACAATATCGCAAGACTTATGAAAATGAAATTTAAAAATTAATCTATCATTTATAATTAATAATGAGTGCTATTTCAAAATTAACAAAAGACGAAATGATTAATTATTTATATGTAAGAGATTTGATTAGAGGAGGCGATGATAATATAACTGAAAAATTAGATTATACTAATATTATGTTATATTTATTACCATTTATTTTAGTATTAATATTAATACTTGTTATATATTTAATATTTATAAAACATACTAATAATAAACAAAATACAAATGAAAAAAAGATTTTATAATTAACTTTTTTAGCAATTTATTTTTAACATAAATAAACATTTACGGATATTTTATTCACCATATTGCGAGTAATTATATATATTTTTAAAATATTGCTATATATTAGAGTAGAAATACTAAATATTTTTAATATTTATTATGAGTTTTGATGTTAAACTAAATCAAGAACAATTTGGAGATATAAATGAAAAATCTTTTTATAACATTTTAAAGCAAAATGGTATTAATAATATTATAAGAACGGACAAATATACACCTTATGATTTTAAGATTAAATTAAATAATAAAATAGTATATATTGAATTGAAAACAAGGACTATAAGCAAAGAGGAATATGATACAACTATTTTAGCAAAAAATAAGATTGATTTTTTTAATGATATACCTAAAAAAAATAAAATATTCTATGCTATATTTGGATTTATTACATATACAAAAGAAATGGAATATTACTATATCAAGTATGATAAGGATTTATTTAATACTTATCAAAAACAAGTAATATTCAATAAGGAACATTACAATATTCCTATTACTGATTTGCGAGAAATTAGCGAATTATATTACGAATTAGGTACTTAATTTTTATATTTTCATAAACTTTTATGAAAAATTCAAGGTGCGTTTAAAAAATCTTTCGGTAAATTATTATATCTATAATAAAATAGTACTTATGGCGAAATCTAAATATACTATTGTAAAAAGTAAAACTGGTAAATCTAAAAATGTTGTTGTAGCAGGAAAGAAGAAAGTATTATACAAAAAACAAGGTTCTATGAAATTATATGTATTATCAAAAGGACGAATGATGAATTTGGTTAAATATAAAAAGATGAAAATGAAAGGTGGAAATGTAGAACAAGATGGGGGAGCAAGAAGAAAAACAAGAAAAACAAGAAAAACAAGAAAAACAAGAAAATAAATTAGTTAAAAAATAAATATAAATTATTTTTATTTTGTATGTATCATTAACATTTTTAAATTATATTAGGCAGTTAGTAAAACATCATTATTAATCTCATAATATTTATTTTCAAAGATAATTTCATATTCTTTTAATTGAGATTTAATAAACATAAAAGATGATTTCATTTCTAATAAATCCATTATTAATTCAGTAGTTTTTTGTTTATATATTTTTGAGAAACTCTTATGATTTTCATTTAATATATTAATAGAATTACAACAAGGACATTTATATGTTAAATTAATAGTTTCATCAAATTCATCAATATTTAATTCATAATTGATATTATTAATACAATTATTACATATTGAATTGATACAAGTATTACATTTATTATTATCATTATTATTATTTAAGCATATACAACATTCATCAATATTATTCATTAACTTAATAAAATAATATATATTTAATTGAATTATAACAATAGCAATTTTATTTAAGAAAAGACAATATATTTATTATTTATACTGGTATTATAATATGTAAAAATATCAATAAATATACAAATAAAATCTTTAAAATATCTTATGTAGTTTTTACCCAATAAAAATAAGACTATATTAATCTATAATAATTTAATTATTAATCCCTTACTATAATGATAATGATATGTAAAGTGATATAAAAAAATAATGTTATATATAAATAACGAGAATATATTTTAATTAATATGTCAGTAATGGTAGATAATACTAATCAATATGAACTAAAAGAGAAATATGAAGAAATAGATGAAGATACATGCGAAATTTGTTATAGTAATAAAAAACATAATAGTACTGATTGTAAAACTTGTAATAAAAAAATCTGTTTTGAATGTTTTTATAAATATGATAAAAGTATTTCACTTCCAACTGACATAGAAGATAGATTAAATGACGAAAAATGTTATATATATCATACTTATAATTGTTTCTTTTGTAGATCTAAAATTGATGTCAATATAGGGAATTTTGATAATGGTAAAATGGGTAAATTAGTTAATAAACAGATAAACGAAAATATTAAAATGATTGAAAGAGCGGAACTTCTTGAAACAGAATTTAAATGTGCTGGAACTGGTGAGAAAATTGAAAATATACAAGAATATCAAACTATTATAGTTGAATTAAATAAATCTCAAAGAGAAAATGCTGAATTAAAATATAAATTAGAGAAATTTGAAGAACTAACTTTAAAGTTTGATAATCTCATGACAGCATATAATAAAAATATTGAAGATTATAATAATCTTGTAAATGAAACAAATTTTTTAAAAACCGCTTATAAACAAATAGCAATTTTTAATGAATATATATGTAATCAAAGAGATAATTATAAAAATACTTATGTAAATGGTATTAACGAAATTAAATCCAAAAATAAAAATAAAAATCTTGATAAGTTTATTGATAATAAATTAAAAGAACTAAACAAACAAACAACAAAAACAGAATTAAGTCTTGAAATTGAGTTTAATAATCTTGTAAAAAAATGACTTATTTTTATCTTGTATAAAAGTATATAAAGAATATTGTTGTATATATATGTAATGACTGATATTAAAGAAAATCAAAATAAAGAAATTGAAAAAACAGCGGAGCAAATTAAAGAGGAAAAAAAGCAAAAATTAAAGGAATATAGGCGTAATTATTACAGAGAGTACTATAAAAATAACGAAGAACAACGAAAGAAACATAATCAAAAAACATCATTAGCAAAAAGTAAAAGATATGAAGAGGATAAGGAATTTAGAGAGAAAGCAAAAAATTATAGTAAATTTTACAAGTATCAAAAGAAAGTGGAAATTAATGAAAAATTAGCAAAGTTAGAATTACTTGAAAAGATTTTAGGAAACAATATTGATATTCAAAATAGTAAAATATCGGTGAAAGCATAGGTACTAAAAAATGATTAATGTTTATTTTTTTTCTTATATAAAAGTATATAAAGAAAGTAGTTGTATATATATTTATAATGATAGATAATATAAATTTGCGAAAAAGATTAGACTATACGCAAAATTTAAGTAAATTGGTATATGACAAAGTAGATGATAATGGTAATAAAATAAGTTATGATTGTTATTATACAATAAAGGATTTATTGAAAAAATACAAAGATACACCTGATGATGTATATAAAAATAATAAAATATTTATAATATCGCAAGATTTAAATGATGAAGCAACATCTAAATGTTTTAATATTATCAATAAAGCAACATTAGATAAAGTACTTTTAAATAATAATAGGAATTGTTATGAATACATAACTAATAAAAAAAATATATGGTATAAGTTGCCTATTGATATTGAATATCAATTAAATAAAAAACCTGATGATGATACTGAAATAAATAAATTGTTAAAAGAAATTATTAAAGATATAATTGATTATCTAAATGAAAATTTAATTGATGCTAATTCTAAAAAATTAGATTACGAAGATTATTTAATAACAAACTCATCTGGATATAAAAATGGAAACTTATTTAGATATTCATTTCATGTTATCTTAAATGTAATCTTGAAATGGGACATAGCAAAAGATATAGGTAAAATATTAACAGATGAGGTATTTTCCAAATATAATACTAAATATGCTGATGATAATAATAATAATATTATTGACCCATTAATATATTCATCATCAAGAAGTTTTAGAATGGTTTATCAATCCAAAAGAGGAAGTGATAGAATTAATAATCCCCAATATGAAAATGAAAAACCGAGTAAATATCTTATTGGATTATATGAAAATAATACTGATATTACTAAATACTCGGTTATATCTAAAACTAAAACTGATTTTGATACAATTACAAATAATATAGAAGATGAATTTGTTAATAAATTAGAGGAAATTAAAAAAGATTTAGGTATTAACGAAAACAGGGATTTTACAAAAGAAATTTTAAGTTTAGATTATATCAGTTGTTTATTATTTACAATACCTAATAACATTCAAAAAATTCAAAGAAAGGAATGGTGTAAAATTATTGGTAATATTTTTGGAATAGTTCAATTAATTAAAAATAATATCAAAGATGTTGAATGTTTTAGCGGTTTTCAAAATAAAATGAATATAGATGATATTGATAATCATTTTATAAATGTAATTACAAAATGGACTATTGAAGGATATGATAATTATATAAAAAAAAATAATATTTTCAATACCTATAATGTAGTTAAATTAAAATCAAAAGCAAAAGAAAATGGTATTAAAAATTTCTCAAAAATGAATAAACAAGAATTAATAAATAGTTTAAATCCTGATAAAATTGTTAGAGTACCTGATGAAAAACATTTAGAGGAAGTTAAAAAAGTATGGAAATCATACAATAATGATAACAATTTTAAAGCATATGAAAATTATTATAAAGTATCTTTATGGAGATTAGAGAAACAAGCAAGGGTTTTTAATTCTAAAATTACTAAAAATTGGGAAATATATAACTTAATACCAAAACAGATTAATTTAGATAATCAGGATTTTTATGAAAATAAAGAGTACCCTGATTTTGGAACTAATAAGTTTATTGATGATACTATTTCGTTCATAGTAATATATTTTCAAATTTTTATGGGAGGAAACAAGACTGGTTTTAGTATTGATGTATTATTTTATTATATGGAAAAATATAATTATTCAGTATTATTTGTATTACCAAGAGTATTACTTACTAATTCAATAACAGATAGAATAAATAATGATGAAAGAAATGAAGATGGAGAATATAAATTCTATTCATATATGAATTCAAAAAATCAAGTTGATATGGAAATATTTAATGATGAATATAAAAATAAAAGAAATATTATCTCATTACCAAGTATTCATAAACTTAAAAAAGAAAAGAATTATGATATATTAGTATTTGATGAATTAGATACAAGTTGCGACTTACTTTTAGCAGATATATACAAAGGCAATAAAATAAAGGTTGTTAATACATTAAATAGATTAATTGATAATTCTAAAAAAATAATATTTTTAGAAGCATTACCATCCCCTCGTAGTATTTATTTTACTAAATATGTATTAAATCGTAAAAATAGTAATAAATGTTTAACATATTTATCAAATAAATTAAGATTTAAGCAAAAATATATATTAAGAGCATCATATAAACATTATAATAAAACCCCAGTAAGACTTAAATTTTTAGAAGAATTATATTTATGTCTTAAAAATGGTTTGAAAGTAAATGGTTGTATCACTAACAGAGATTTTGCTAATAGTATAGGTGAAGAATTAACTAAACGAGGTTTTAAAATCCTTATTATAGATGCTTATAATAAATCCAAAAATTCTAAATATTGTATTGATGGAGGTAAAAAAATAACAGAAGAAAAATTTGATGCTGTATTTTGGACGACAACAGGGGCGGTTGGGTGGAGTGAAGAACATAAAACATATTGGAATGTTAGATTTGGATACTATCAAGCAGAAACTGGAAGATATAAAAATAGTATTTCAGTTAATATATTCTTACAATCATTAATGAGATGTAGATATACTAATAATATTGATAATGATGAATATGAAGAAATGTCTAATGAAGATGATGATAAAGACAATATTGATATTAACAACTATTTAGATAAGATTGATAAACAATATAACGGAGATTTTACATTAAATGAATGTTATAAAAACTTAGATAGTTCAATTCATCATAATTACTTATTCTTATCATTACCACCTAATTTAGAGAAAAATATGACTTTGGATAAAAATACTATTGCTAATAATTTTGATATGATTAAAGATATTGATATTAAAAATTTAAGTAACGATTTACAAGGAATAACAAATGTAAATGAAATTAATAAAATTATTGAATGGGAAAGCAAATATATTAATGGAATTGTCAATAAAGAAATTATTGAAGTTTATAATGAAGATAATGGGGAATATATCAATAAAATTAAATACTCTACAAGTAATACAAAAGAAGATGCTGATGTATTTTGTATAGATTATGATATAGTTGATAAATGCGAAAAAACAGATTTGCTATTTGATAAGGAAACATATAATTTTATTAAAGAAATGTATATATTAAATACATATTTAAACAATATCAATTCTAAATATTTTGAAGACTATTTACGAGAAACTATTTTAAAAATTGGTAATATTTGGGAAGATACTGATGTTATACGAAAGTTTAAAAATAATCAAACAGATATAATTGATAATAAATTAACAGAAATAGATTATGAAATTGATAAGGAAGATATTAAAAAACAAATAATAAACAATCATATTACAGATCATTCTTTATTTGAATTTTCTAAAATTTTAGAAAGAGATAAAACTGGTAAAGCAGATTTAAAATATGATACTATTAAAATGTCTAAAATTGAATATTTATTTATAACATATACTTATTTTAATATTGATAAAATCTTTGATACTTATGACGATTATATTGATAATAAAAAATTATACGAAAATAAATTTGAAAACATAATTGGTAATTTATTGAATAATAAAGTTAGTGGAAAAGTTATAAGAAATCTAATTTTATATTATCATTACAAATTAAATCATTTTAATATACAGGGCAAGTTAAACTATGTATATTATACTATAAAATTTATAAATGATGAAATTATTGATTTAGATAGTTTATTTAAATCTAAATTAGAATATAAATATGATAGAGATGGTAATAATATTGGTTGTAATTTTACTGATATTAAAATTGATGGTATTAAAATATTAAATAATGAAAACAAAATAACTGAATTGTATAACGAATATTTGCTAAAAGAAGGAATAAAAACACCATTATATATTGGTAAAACATCAAGTATAAATAAAGATTTAATTAGATTTACTAAAACATCAAAAAGTAAATTAGAATTTCTATTATTTGATTTATTTGGTATTAAAATTGATAATTTTCATAATAGAAAAAAAACAAGAAGAGAAGGTAAGGAAATAAAATTTTACGATTATTTAATATATTATGATTTAAAAGATTTTAATAATGAAGAAGCAGAAAATATATATAATCATATTGAATATTTCAATTTTAATGAAAGATTACAATTGATACAAAATCAAAAATTAGAATTTATACCTGAAAGCGACGAAGATACAGATACTGATACAGAAACTGAAAATAATAAAATAAGTTAAAATGTTTAAATAATTTTCGTAGAATATTAGCGGAATGGTGGTATTTGCGACGGAAACAACTTTTATATATTACCATTTTATAATAGTGGGGACAAATTCTCATAAAATAATTTACTACCTTATAATATAGGTATTTTGTAAAATGAGATTTTGTCCCCACTAAAAAAACTGAGGATATAAGCAAAAGTATTTTCGTCGGTTTTTCTATGAGAATGCTGTAAAAGTGTCCTATTTTTTTTGGGACAATATCAAAAACCGAATAATATGGGATACTTTTGGGACTATACTAAAAAATGTCAAAAAATCAGGTATTAAAAAAATCCCAAAAGAATACTATATAGAATGAGAACCGAAAAATACTATATAGAATGAAAATCAATCAATTTCGCCAAAATTTTAAGATATATACCTTAAAAACAGGTATTTTTAAAAAAAATGGTAATAAAATAATATAATAATAACAAAATTGCTTATCATATCATATATATATAAAAATGAGGGAGATAAAACGAGTACAAAATCTTAAAATCTTTATATTTTTATAGACTTTATAAAATTAAAGGATTATGTACCAAAATGTTAAGAGTAAAAATAAAGAATGATGATAAAAAAAATCTAATCTATTATTAATAAGACATGAAGAATAATAATAATAATTTTAAGAAACAGGTTAATTTTGAAAACAAAGTATTTAATATGAATATTCCAGCAGATTATACAGGTAAGGACTTATTTGATTTTAGTAAATCTAAACATACCAATAAGAAGATAAATTTAACAAAAAAAAGAAGAATTTGATTATATAAAAAAAAAGTACCTTTTTAAGTTTATTTTTATATTTTAAAATATTTTTAAAAAATTTAAAAAAATATGAAAAAGGTACTATTTTTTATTATTAAAAATTTATAAATTTAATTCTTGTATTGTAAAACCTTTATATTTATTAGGTAACTCATCAGGATGGGTGAAATCAAAATATTGTAATAGATCAAAGTCTTTTTCAGGTATATCTTCAATATCAATATCTTCATTTTCCATATATTTTTCATAAATGATATTATAATACTTATTATTTATCAATTCATCAATAATTTCATTATGTATAATATCGCCTTTCTTGGTTTGACTTCTAACAAATTTCAATAAACCTTTTTGTTTATTAACATAAGCCCCCTTTAATCTATTAGAATTCATATTATTTCTTCTAATTTCAGTTATATTTTTCATATTATTTAATAATAAATAAGAAAATAATTAGAGATTAATTAGAGATTAATTAGAGAATTTAATAAAAATTAATTAATAATTATAAAAAAGATTAAAAAAAATCAATAAAACCAATAAAATTACGAGTGATTACCGAAGAAAATTTACTTGAAATGACTGGTAATATAATATAGAAATCTATATAGATTTATTAGAGAATTTTATAAAAAATAATTATAAAAAAAGATATAAGAATAAAAAATGATATAAGAATAAAATAATATTTATACATAAAGTAGGAGAGTAGGAAATATGAACCCAGCAGAGAAAGCAGAGAAATTAAGATTAAGAAAGAATGAATTGGCGAGGCAGATGAGAGCAAGACGAGGAGAGGAATTACGAGAAAAGCAGAGAGAATATGTAAGAAGAAATAGAGAGAAGGTAAAGAGGGAAGCAGAGGAATATATACAACAAATAGCAAAAGAAGAAATTAAACAAGAAGTTAAGAAACAAGTAAAAAAAGAATTTAAAAAACAAGAAATTAAGAAGGAACAACCAATAGTAAGAATTGAAAAGGACAAAGGAGAATTAAAAAGCAGAGCGGAAAGATTAGGAGAGAAGGGGGTAAATGAAAAAACAGCAAAAGATTACATATATAAAATATCAGTAATTCATAAAGAATTTACAACAGAAGAATTAGATAAGGAATTATTACAGAAAATATTTTTAGGAAAGGGAACAGATAAAGATGAGGATAAATTATTAGATAATATGAAATATATAAAAGATGTAGATGCTCTTATTGAAACAATAACTAATAAATATGAAAATCTACAATCTCGCAAGGGTTATATATCACCATTTCTAACTTTAACGAGTTATTTAAAATGTTTAAATAAAATTAATTATGAAAAATTAAGAATAAAATTTGAAGAAGTAAATAATGAAATCTATGGAATTAGAAAAGAGAATATAAAACCTGAAAATGAGAACTTAATAGACGATTTTGATGAGAATACAATAATAGAATTATCAAAAAAATTAGGAACAGATGATAAATTAATTTATTATTTCTATACATTACAACCACCAAGAAGAAATGATGATGTAATGAAAATAGAAATAATAAATGAAGGGTATGATCCTGATAAATTAGATAAAAAGAGAAATTATGTAGTAATAGATAAAGACAATACAGCAAAAGAACTAATTTATTTAAATTACAAAACAAATAAAATATATGGGAAACAAAGCATATCAATAGTGAATGAAACATTAAAACAATCAATTAAAAAAGATATAATACGACATAATAAAAAAGAAGGTGATAAATTATTTAATTATAGCAGAGCAGATACATTTGGAAAGGCAATAGGGAGAGTATTTACAAAAGTATATGAAAAAAAAATAACATTAAATACAATAAGACATAGTTATATAACTTGGGAAATGAGAGAGGTAAGGAATGTAAGATATTTAGAAAATCTTGCTTTATTAATGGGACATTCAAAAACAGAACAACAATTATACCGAAGAATATAGATTAGAGTGGTAATAAATTATTTTTATAATTAATAATTAATAATTAATAATTAATAATTAATAAATAATAAATAAAAATATTTTTTTGTTATTAAAATGGTCTCGGTTGCTACTCTCCTACTTTATGTTAATGTTAGATATATATAGCACTTACGCTCCTACTCTCCTACTCTCCCACTCTCCTACTCTCCTACTCTCCTACTTATCATTATAACAATTGTTATAATGATAAGTAGGAGAGTAGGAGAGTAGGAGAGTGGGAGAGT
>Ga0208645_1002279_pt1 | contig 15491 bp, 16 predicted proteins | sample VirMetDEL_Sep_01_FD_184519 | JGI IMG/M metagenome (GOLD analysis project Ga0208645, IMG submission 184519) | Aqueous microbial communities from the Delaware River and Bay under freshwater to marine salinity gradient to study organic matter... | ecosystem: Environmental > Aquatic > Marine >... | reverse complement strand
AAGGCGTTGGTGTATGGTAGCGATAGTGAAAAAGACGCGGTCAAGCAAGAGCTAGCAGCCATTGGCGCGTCGAACATTACTGATGTGCTGCAATGGACCGAGTCAGGGGCAATGGCGCTGCTTAGATCAAGCGACATCCCCATGCACGTCCAGAAAGCAATCAAGAAAGTGAAGGTGACGCCAAACCAGTACGGCAACGCAATTGAAGTTGAGATGCATGACAAGCTATCAGCCCTGCGCGTCCTAGCAAGACATCACGGTTTGATGGAACCCAATGCGGATAGTGATAGTCGGCCCAGCGTGATTGGCATCAACATGACAGGCCCAACAGCAACAACCTATGAGGTGATAGAAGATGGCACGACAGAACCAGGACAAGAGCCAGAGGACGAGCCAGAAGAGAAGAGCCAGGACGACCAGCAAAACTTATTCTGATCAGGTCGGCGGGTTAGATCTTGATTTTTCTTCCGCGCCGACAACCTGGAACTTCCTGAACGACGATTCGTTTGTACGCGGCCTGATGGGGCCGGTAGGATCGGGCAAGTCATACGGCTGCGCCGCTGAGATCATGCTGCGCGCCGTGAAGCAGCCACCGTCGCCGAAAGACGGCATCCGCTATTCTCGGTTCGTGATTGTGCGTAACAGCTACCCTGAGCTGCGCACCACAACCATTAAGACCTGGCTTGAGCTATTCCCGGAGAACATCTGGGGTCCGATGCGCTGGTCACCGCCGATCAGTCACCACCTACGCTTACCGAGTCGCGGGGATGCCCACGGCATCGACTGTGAGGTGATCTTCATGGCACTTGATCAACCAAAGGACGTCAGGAAGCTGCTATCGCTAGAGCTGACCGGCGCTTGGGTCAACGAAGCCAGAGAGTTGCCGCTAGCTGTCGTGCAAGGTCTGACACACCGGGTCGGTCGATTCCCGACCAAGTCAAACGGCGGATGCCCTTGGCGCGGTATCTGGATGGACACTAACCCGATGGACGATGACCACTGGTGGTATCGCCTATCGGAGAAAGAGCCGGTGCGCGGCAAATACAAGTGGGAGTTCTTCAAGCAGCCAGGCGGAGTCATTGAGACGCTACCTGATAATCCTGGCGGCATACCGGCAGCTGGTAAGTTCTGGAAAGTGAACCCGGTTGCTGAGAACATCCAGAACCTACCGCCTGGCTACTATGATCAGCAGCTCGGTGGCAAGAACCTGGACTGGATTCGCTGCTATGCCGGCGGTCAGTATGTGTACGTCCAGGAAGGGCGTCCGGTCTGGCCAGAGTATGATGACTCAGTCATGGCAGCAGAAGACATTCAAGTCGACCCGACGCTCCCAATCCACATTGGACTCGACTTTGGTTTGACACCAGCTGCGGTCTTTGGGCAAAGGATGACATCGGGTCGCTGGAATATCCTCAAGGAAATCGTGACCGACGATATGGGGTTGGAACGGTTTGGTTTGATGCTCCTCAATGAGATCAATGTGAATTATCCGAAGCAGGACATTCTAGTCTGGGGCGACCCTGCTGGCCAGAAGCGTGATGAAATCTTTGAGGTGACTGCGTTTGATCATCTGAGAACTCTGGGACTCAACGCCAGGCCGACAGCATCGAACGACTTTCAGGTGCGTCGAGAAGCGGGAGCCATGCCGATGAACAGGTTTATCGACAAACGTCCAGGGCTGCTGGTCCATAAGGATTGTCACCGGCTACGCAAATCCCTGGCTGGTGGTTATCACTTCAAGCGTGTCGCAGTTGGTGGAGGGACCGAAAGATTCAGAGACGCACCAAACAAAAACGAGCATTCGCACGTCGGCGACGCATTCGGGTATCTGCTGCTTGGCGGCGGAGAACATCGAGCCATGACCAGGGGATACGGCGGCAGATATGGAGCAGCCGGTTCACAGCATCAAGCACAGGTGGACTTTTCGCTATGGTAGAGCCGCAAGTCATGCAGGACATGGTCAATATGGATGGGCTAATCTTCCTGCCGTTTAGCTCATCGCACTTAGAAAGGATCGGCCTGGCGAAGGAAGACCAGGTCGTCTTTGAGTCGCTAAGAGACATTGACGAGCGCCTCGGGTCCATTGAAGAGTCTGGCTGCGCATGGACTATCTTTTATCAAGGAAACCCGGCGCTTTGCTATGGATTTGAGTACAAATGGGATGGCGTCATTGAAGCCTGGCTGCTGCCAGGTAACGTCTCTTTGCGACACGGTGTTCTTTTAAGTAGAGGCGCAAGGCGATTGTTTGATAAGATTGGACCATATCTCGGTTTACATCGTTTGCAAATTGTAGTAGATGTCAACCGCGAGAAGGCGGTTCAGTGGGCCAGGTTCCTGAAATTTGAGAGGGAAGGTCTGATGAGGCGATACGGCCCCGAGGGTCACGACTACTATATGTACGCGAGGTTATATACATGAGTGGATTGTTCGGCGGCGGTTCCCCTAAAGCGCCAGACACTTCAAAACAGGAAGCGATCCAGGAAAAGCAAGAAGCCAGGGTTGCTGCGCAAGAAGCCGAGGAGCAGCGCCGACTTGCTGCGCAAGTGCGCGCCCGTCAAACTGGCGGAACTCGATCACTACTTTCTCCCGAGCGTGAAGATGCGCGCAAGGGGCTAACCACTAAACTAGGAGCATGATATGGGATTCGGAGGCGGAAAATCTTCACCACCACCTAAGCCAGAGCCGGTTGTAGAGCCAGAGCCAGAAAAGCCAACAAAGCGTCAGCAGGATGACTCTGCTGCATTGCGGGCGCGCCGTCGTAGACCAGCGACATCGCTGTTGTCACCAGAACGTGAAGGTGCGCAACAGGGCTTGCCTCGGAAACTGAGCGGTGGCCAGTAAGGTCAACGAGGCCGGCAACTATACCCAACCTGGGATGCGTAAGCGGATGTTTGAGCAGATCAAGTCGTCAAACGTCCAAGGCACTCCAGCTGGTAAGTGGTCGGCCAGAAAAGCTCAGCTACTGGCCAAGAAGTACAAGGCCAAGGGTGGCGGGTATACGTCGTGAAAGAATCGCAGAAGTCGTTGTTTAAGTGGACAAAGCAGAAATGGCGAACAAAGTCAGGCAAGCGCAGCTCGGACACAGGCGAGCGTTACCTCCCGGAGAAAGCGATCAAAGCGTTGTCTCCACAGGAATACGCAGCGACAACCCGCGCCAAGCGCAAAGGTGGTGGGGTTGGTTCTTCTGTCCCGCAACCAGACAAGATTGCATCCAAAGTAAGGAAGTACCGTAATGCGTAAGGAACACAAAAATCCTGACGGCGGTTTGACTGAAGCTGGACGTCGTCACTTTGAAGCGAAGGATGGCGGCGATCTCAAGCGTCCGCAGCGCAAAGGCACTGACGGTCGCCGGGTATCGTTTGCTGCTCGGTTCTCTGGCATTAATGCCAAGATGAAGAACGAAGACGGCAGTCCAACTCGATACGCTCTAGCGTTAAAACGCTGGGGCTTTTCATCACCCGCAGAGGCCCGCGCTTTTGCTAAACGAAACAAACAGGAGGCTTGATATGCCAATGACTGAGAAAGGTAAGAAAATCAAGACTGCCATGATGAAGAAGTATGGCAAGAAGAAAGGCGAAGGTGTCTACCATGCGTCAGCGAAGAAAGGCACTATCAAAGGTGTAGAGAAGAAAGGATATTGACATGGGCCGTATGACACCAGGCGAGATCCTGAAGCGTCAGGAGAAAGCTGACGCACGAAAGGAAAGCTGGCGAACCATTTACGAAGAGTGTTATGAGTTCGCGTTGCCGCAACGTAACCTGTACACAGGACACTACGAAGGCAAGACGCCTGGTCAGAACAAGATGGCTCGGGTGTTCGATTCAACTGCGATCAACTCAACGCAACGATTTGCCAACCGCATTCAGTCAGCATTGTTCCCGCCTTACAGAGCATGGTGTACGTTGACTCCAGGTAATGACATCCCCAAGGATCGTCAGCCTGAGATCAGGCAAGCTCTTGAAATCTACTCTGAAAAGATGTTTGACGTTATCCGCCAGACAAACTTTGACGTGGCGATCTCTGAGTTCCTGATGGATCTATGCGTAGGCACAGCCGTCATGCTAATTCAGCCTGGCGATGAAGATGCACCTGTTCGCTTTACTCCTGTGCCGCAATACCTTGTCTCCCTGGAGGAAGGGCCATACGGCTCGGTCGACAACGTCTATCGTAAGATGCGCATCCGCGCAGACGTGATTCAGCGTCAGTGGCCAGATGCGGTGATCCCTCCGCAGCTGCAAGCACAGATTGATCGCAAGCCAGAGGCTGAGATCGAGCTGATCGAGGCGACTGTCTACAACGATGAGATCGAAGAATACTGCTATCACCTGATCCATCCGAAGCACAAGGAAGTGGACCTAGTCTATCGGACCATGAAAGTTTCACCTTGGGTCGTCGCTCGGTTCATGAAAGTGCCAGGTGAGGTTTATGGACGTGGACCATTGGTCACTGCGTTGCCAGACATCAAGACACTGAACAAGGTTGTTGAGCTGGTACTCAAGAACGCATCACTTGCTGTGTCAGGTGTATATACAGCAGCTGATGACGGCGTACTGAATCCTCAGACGATCAAGATCATTCCTGGGGCGATCATTCCGGTTGCGCGTAACGGTGGGCCGCAAGGCGAATCGCTGCGTCCATTACGCACAGGTGCTGACTTCAACGTCTCGCAGCTAGTGCGCAATGACTTGGTGATGTCGATCAAGAAGATGCTGTTCGACGACTCCCTGCCACCTGACAATATGTCAGCCAGGTCAGCAACCGAAATCGTGCAGCGCATGAAGGAGCTGTCGCAAAACCTAGGCTCGGCATATGGCAGATTGATCACAGAGGCAATGACCCCAATCGTGCGTCGCGTATTGTCTGTGATGGATGAGCGCGGGATCATTGACTTGCCTTTAGAGGTCAATGGCCTTCAGGTCAAGATCGTTCCAACATCTCCACTTGCTCAAGCTCAGAACATGGATGATCTAGAGAAGGTCTTGCAGTTCGGGCAGATTGCACAGCAATTCGGTCAAACCGGAGCGGTGGCTGTAAAACAGGAAGCGATGCTTGATTATGTCGCTGTCAAGATGGGCGTCCCGCAAGAATTACTCAATTCACCGGAAGAGAGAGAGGTCATCATGGAGCAAATGCAGCAAGCAATGATGGCACAACAGGCAGCAGCAGCCGGTCCACCACCAGAGGGAATGTAAATGGAAGGATGGGATTCAATGCGGCCAGCGGATAACTCCGGTCTGGCCAAGAGCAAACTCGCACAAGATGAACTAGACATTGTCTTTGTTCGTTGTTTTTCAACAGAGGCTGGGGCAGAAGTTCTGGCCTATCTACAATCGATGACCATTGATCAGCCGTCCTGGTATCCAGGCGAAGACCCATCACATGGGTTTGCGCGTGAAGGCCAGAACAGTATTGTGCGAGAGATCTTGCGTCGTTTAGAAAGAGGAAGAAACCAATGAGTGATGAAGCAGTCATGGACGCACCGGCTGAAGAGTCAGGTTCGCTATTAGCTCCAGAGGTTGGAAGCAAAGAATCCGATCAACCGGCAGAGATGCCACACCTTGAGCAAACAGAAGAGCATCAGGCTGACGACGCCATTGAGTGGGGCGACCGTCCAGACTGGATGCCAGAAAACTTTTGGAACGATTCAGATGGACCGGATCTTGAAGGTCTGTCTAAGTCATACAATGAGTTGCGATCAAAGTTTTCACAGGGCCAGCATAAAGCGCCGAAGGACGGCAACTACGACACCAGTTCACTCAAGGATAACGGGGTCACTGATGATGATCCTATGCTCAAAGATTTTATGTCTTACGCAAAAGACGCTGGCATGAGCCAAGACCAGTTCAACACGTTGACCAGTATGTATATGCAGCACATGGGGCAGCAGTTTGAGCAGATGGAAACAAACGCTGAGGCGGAGCTGGCCAAGCTCGGGCCAAAAGCTGACAAGCTAATCAAGAGTACCAATCAGTGGTTGGGCAAGATGGCATCGTCAGGTGCGATGACTGAAGATGAAGTGGAGGCTATGGTTAAGCTGGGATCAACCGCAGCCGGAGTCCGCGCACTGAACAAGATCCGCGAGTCATACGGTGAGCGCACAATCCCTGATGTAACGGTCCAGGAGTCAAACCAGTACACCCGGGCCGAGCTTGATGCGATGGTTGGTGATCCACGATACAAGACAGATCCCGCCTATCGGGAGAAGGTCGAAGGTCTGTTCATGGAAATGTACGGATAACGTATCACCTGGGGGACTCATACGTCCCCCAATCTCTTTTCCCCTCTAGCTTTTTTGTTATATTCCAATCAACCGACAACTCTTCTTGAGCCGGTCACCTGATCAATGCGGCCCGCCTTGGACAACCGACACAGGTTTTACCCAAAAAATTTGTAACATGAGGAAAGGAAACAATGGCAGTTTCTATCAATAATGCCTTTGTCACCCTGTTTGACTCAGAGGTAAAACAAGCGTACCAGGGACAGCGTCTCCTGGCTGGTGTTACCCGCGAGCGTTCAGGTGTAGAAGGTTCGACAGTTAAGTTCCCTAAGATTGGTAAGGGTTCAGCAACTATCCGCGTTCCACAGACAGACGTCACTCCACTCAACGTCACTTACTCACAAGTGACTGCGACAATGGAAGACTACATTGCTGCGGAATACTCAGACATTTTTAACCAGCAGAAAGTCAACTTTGACGAGCGTCAAGAGCTTGTACAGGTTGTTTCAGGTGCTATCGCACGTCGTATGGACCAGGTGGTTCTCGATGCGTTGACAGCAGCGTCTTCTCCATCAACAGTTGCAAACACAGTTGTTTCTTCTGGGTCGCCAGCTGCTTCTGACTTAAACGTCGGTAAGTTGCGCGCTGCCAAGAAGGCGATGGATGCAAAGAACGTACCAGCTGAAGGCCGTACTATTCTTGTTCACGCGAACAGCTTGTCTTCACTCTTGAGTGAGACGCAAGTAACTTCATCTGACTTCAACACTGTTAAGGCGTTGGTCACTGGTGAAGTGGACACGTTCCTTGGCTTCAAGTTCATCACTCTTGGTGATCGTGACGAAGGCGGCTTGGCAATCGACGGTTCTTCTGACCGTACATTGTTCGCTTTCCACCGCGACGCACTTGGCCTTGGTGTTGGCATGAACCAGACATCTCGCGTTGACTACATCCCTGAGAAAACTTCTTTCTTGGTTGCGTCAATGTTCTCAGCTGGTGCGGTAGCGATCGATGACGAAGGTATCGTCCAGATCACTTGCCGTGAATCATAAGGAGGCTTGAACAATGGCATACTCAATCACAGGCTTACAGCCTATCGGCGGTCAAGCAAAAGCTGGTAACGCACCACAAATGTGGTCTTACACTTCAGCTGACGCTATCGCAACAGTCAACACAACTGGCTACTTCAATGATGCAGCCGACGTGTTGAAAGTTGGTGACCTGATCTATGTGTATGACTCAGCAACTCCAACAGCATCGCTTGTTGTTGTGTTGTCAAACACTGGAACAGTCGTTGACGTATCTGATGGCACTGCGCTGTCAGTTGCAGACGCTGACTAATCGAATCGGCTCCCCTCCAGGGGAGCCTTTTCTACATGAGGTGATACATGGCATCTGGTGATACCAAACTGTCCATCTGTTCGGACGCATTGATTCTACTGGGGGCATCGCCTCTTTCGTCGTTTTCGGAAGGCACTGACGCAGCTCAGATCTGCGACCGCCTATACGACGACCTCAAGGATTCCATCATCGCGTCGTACCCTTGGTCCTGGTCATTTAAGAAAGTGCAGCTGGCACGTCTGACATCGACTCCGGTCAATGAGTGGAAGTATCAGTATGCGTTACCTGGTGACCGCATTGCGGGTGTACGCGCAGTGTATGCATCAACAGCTACCGGCATCTCTCCAATCCAATACGGCTGGGAGATCCAAGGCGACAAGCTCGACTCAAGTGAAGAAACAATCGTGGTGGACTATCAGTTCTCACCTAACGAGTCGGCACTACCTACCTATTTCGTGCAGCTGCTGAAGTACGCAATGGCGGCTGACATTGCTGAGACAGTGACTGATCAGATCACAAAGGCTGACTACTTTGAGCGCAAGGCGTTCGGGTCACCTGGAGAAAACCGTCGTGGTGGATACTTCCGCCAGGCAACATCAATTGACGGGTCAACAAACTCTGTCGATGCAATTGAAGACTACACTCTGACCGCTGTGAGGTTCTGATGAGCCGCGTCATCCAGGTGCAAACAAACTTCACATCTGGCGAACTCGATCCCAAGCTCAGAGCCAGGATCGATCTTCAGCAGTATTACAACGGCTTAGAGACAGCGACAAACATTGTTGTCCAACCACAAGGTGGCTTTACCCGCCGAGACGGTAGTAAGTACATTGCAACGCTACCGACCCCGACAAACGATGCAGTGCGCATGGTGCATTTTGAGTTCTCTGTCAACGACAGTTATATGCTGATCTTTATTGATGAGCAGATGTATGTGTTCAAAGACGGCGTACAGATCACGAACATCAATGGCTCGGGGAATGACTTCCTTGCTGTATCAAGAATTACAGACAGCATCATCCCCGAGATGTGCTGGGCGCAGTCAGCGGATACGTTAATCATTGTCCATAAGGACATGATCCCTCAGAAGATCGTGCGCGGAGCAACTGACGCATCCTGGACAATCTCTGATTTATCCTTTGACTTTACGCCTCAGTTTGCGTTCAGCATTAGCACTGACGTCAGGACATCAGCCGGGACGCTGACTCCTGATGCAGCTGAAGGCAACATCACGCTCACAGCCCAACACTCAAACTTCAGTGCATCAGACATCAATCAATACATCAACGTCACCCCGCAGGGACGAATTCGCATTGTTGACTTCATCAGTAATACTGTGGTGAAGGGCATCTCTGAAGTGCCGCTGTTTGACGACTCAGTCATTGACGCAGCTGATTGGGAGGTTGAGTCAGGCTATGAGGATGCTTGGTCAGCGACAAGAGGCTGGCCACGCAGCGCAGTATTCTACGAAGGACGTTTATACTTTGGCGGATCGGACTCCCTGCCTTCAACCCTGTGGGGCAGTCGCGTGGGTCAGTTCTTTAACTTTGACCCAGGCGAGTCATTTGACGACGCAGCACTTGAGGCGACGTTAGATACAGGACGTTTTAACGCTATCATCGACTTGTATGCTGGTCGTAATCTTCAGATCTTTTCCACCGGCGGTGAGTTCTACATTCCGCAAACCCTGGGCGACCCGATCACTCCAAGCAATCTGTCGGTCCAGGAGCAAACATCGCATGGTGTGAAGCCTGGCATCCGGGTTGTCAACGTCGACGGTGCAACGGTATTCGTTCAACGCCAGGGCAAGACGCTTGCTGAGTTTATCTTTAGCGACACGGTCAACGGCTACATCGCCACCAAGATTTCTTTGCTGTCATCGCATCTCTTGAAAGACCCAGTAGAGATGGCAGTGCGCAAAGCCACGTCAACAAACGAAGGCGACCGACTCCTGATCTTAAACGATGAAGACGGGTCGATTGCTTGTTACACATTGCTGCGATCAGACAACATCATTGCTCCAACAGAGTGGACGACTGATGGTACATATCTGTCGATTGGAGTAGACATCGCCGATACTTACTCAGTCGTGAAACGAAACATCAACGGAAGCGATGCGTACTACGTTGAGATCTTTAACGCAGACGTGACCCTTGATTGCGCTAAGACTGCGACCGTAGGCAGCAGCACAGCCTCTGTAAGCGGACTTTCTTTCCTGGAAGGGGAAACGGTCAAGATCATCCGTGACGGCGTTGTAGAGCCAGATCAGGCAGTCTCAAGCGGAGCGATCACATTTGAGATTGCAGCAGAGGAGTCGTATTCGATTGGCCTTAACTTTACGCCAACGGTGACTACCCTTCCTGTTGAGCCGAGGTTGTCTTCAGGCAACATTCGTGGGTTCAAGAAACGTATCCTGGAGATCAACAGCGAACACTCCGAGTCACAGGCCGTGACGGTCAATGGTGAGCAAGTTGCGTTCAGGGCTTTTGGCGAGGACAATCTAGACCGAGCAGTGCAAGCGTTTACTGGCGTCAAGAGAAGTGGACCGCTTCTTGGTTATGTGAACGAAGGCAAGATTACAATCACACAAACAGTGCCACTGCCAATGAACGTATTGGCTCTGGACTACAAGGTTTCGATAGGACAGTAGTATGTCAAAGTTGATGATCATCGGTGCAATCGCTTCTGGAATCTCAGCAGTCCAGCAGATTCAGGCTGGTCGCGCACAGGCAGCAGCTTACCGCTCTCAAGCCAAGCAGGAAGAGCTGAAGGGCAAACAATCTGAATTGCAATACCGTCAGCGTGGAGTAGAGACACTGAGGGGTGTGAGGCAAAATCTATCTGCTGTAACCGCTAGGGCAGCTGCCGGGTCAATGGACCCATACTCCGGGTCGCCATTGTCATTGAAAAATTATGCTGTTAAGACAGGCTATGACGAATACTACTTAGATCAAGAAAACGCAGCTCTTGCATTAGCAATTGGTGAAGTCAATCGAGATCAAAACCTAATGGCTGCAAAGCAAGCTAAGCGTCAAGGCATGATGAACGCAATTGCTACTATTGGAACCACGGCAATGACTATGAGTTCAATTGGCGGGTTCGGCTCAACTACCACTACGACATTACCAGGCGGCACACTTCCTGGTTACACAACAACAGGGGCGCTATCGTAATGGTTATGCCACGTTATCAGCGCAGAGGAATCGGAATTGCTGGTATGCCGGCAGTCTCTACTGTTGGTCTGCAAGAAGCTGCGCGTACTAGCCAAACGCTTGCTTCTGCACTGGATCGAGTTTCTGGATTTGCACTCAAGCGGGCTGCCGAGCAAGCCGAGATAGAAGGTGCTGAGTTTGGCGCACTAAATACGCCAACGCTTGATGAGATCAAGACCAAGGGCAAAGCAGCAATCCCTGGGGACAAGACAACCATCTATGGGCGAGCCGCTAGAGAACAAGCGCTTGCAGGGGTGCTGACTCATTTTGAAATGGAAGCGAATAGTCAGATTACAGATCTGCGCATTAAGCTGTCCAAGGAAGAAATTAGTGCTGAACAGTTTAGGGACGGGCTGCAAAAACTTAATGCAGGGCTGTCTGGCGTTTTATCTACCATCGATCCTGCTGCGGCAAACGAGTTACGCAAAGCAATCCAAACAACAGGTAACTCTTCATACCTGACAGCTCTAGCGAAAGAGCAGGACATGATGCGCAAAGACATGGAAGTCATTGCAGAAATCAGGATGCGCGAATTGATTGATGGCATTGATGGCCAAGTGCCAGGGATCATTGAAGACATCGTCGCTGCTGGAGACACAGTCGGTCCAGATGGAAAGATTGTGTCGATTGACGACAAGATTGAAGACATCATTCTTCCTCAACTTGAGCGTATGGCTCTAGAGCTTTCCGATCCGGAGTTCTACTCCAAATACGCAGACAAAGTGCGTCAGCGAGTTAGTGACGCCAAGGTCAACACAGTTGTCGAGACGATTACCCAGGACACGTTAAACTTGCTTGAAGATGACGAGCTAGATCAAGAGCGCTCTTTTGAAGACAACCCAAGGATTAAAGCAATCTATGCAACTCTTTCTTCAGATGAGCGTAAGGCCGTTAGAGAGCAAGTTGATGCGTTTGTTGACGAAAAGTATAGAAACCAGGACGCAGATTTAGTCAGAGCAGAGAAGGCTCGATCAAAGAAAATCCTAGATACATCGATTGCGATATACCAGGCTATCGAGTCTGACGATGAAGAACAGATTCAAACCCTGATTTCTGAGATGAGCCGACTTGATCCAGACAAGGCTAGGTCATGGGAAAAGGTTGCGTCATCGGGCGGAGCGACTGCTGACGACATAGATATCGTTCAAACTTTGAATGTCGAAATGACTAATGGTCGCATGACTGTATTTAGGCTTAATAAAGCGCTTACTGACAATCTGATTACCCGAGATACTTACGACTCAATGTTTAGTCGGTTTAGCGCAATGACAGACAAGCGTTATGGTCAAGGGAAGCGATATTTGAAAAACGCAATTGGATACCCAGAGTACGATTCTGTTGCCATGGGTCCAGTTCAAAGGACTGCTGTTCGTGACCTGGCAGCATTGGAAAATGAATATCTTGCTATTAAGCAGCAAGCGTTATCGACCGGCACAGCTCCACCAGACCCATTTACCTGGTTTAAAGAAAAGGCAGATTCGGCAAGCATATACGATCCAGCTCAAAGAGAAGCCGATCTTGAGGTCATCACTGAGCAGTTCAATTTCAGTGAATTTGAAAATTATGGTCAGATGCGCGCTAGAGCAAACCGGATGTTTCAGAATGGCAATATTGAAGAAGAAGATTACGCAAGGCTTGAAGAAGCGTTTACTAACTTCCAGAAGTACAACATGGAATATGGGGAGTTTCAGCAGTGAGCAGCTTTGATGGATTCTGGGATACCGTGACAGGTATGGCTAATGGCCGAGACGATTTGATGCTTGGACCAGACGGCCAGATTGCTCGCAAGAAAGAGCATGATGCTGCGATGATGCCAACAACAGATGAGTCAGTGACAGACGAGGCTGTGGTTGAGGGCATCATGGGTGTACAAGATCCTATGCAAGAGCAAGCAGAACAGGCGTTTGCTGAAGGTATTGAGAAGCAGGAAGAGTTGGAACTTGTCCGTCTCGGGTCAGGGCTAATTGGGCTGCCTATCTCTGCTGCTCTTGCTGGCGCCGATCTTGTGTCTCTTCCTATACTGGTTGCCAAAGGCGTTATAACCGCTGAAGAAGGGAAGATTGCAGAAAACCTGTTCAAGCAATTTGAAAACGTCCCGTCGGCATATGTTGGCGCCAGGTTAAAAGATGTTGTGGCTGACATGGGATATTCACAGGAAACGGTTGACGCATTTGGTGAAGGTTATCTTGCCGGGGAATTGCTTGCTGTTACATCCAGCGCATTACCAGGACTCAAGCTATTAGGCAAAGGTGTATCTAAAGTTCAGGAAGGAATCACAAATTATGTAGCTGGCGCTGAGGGCAGGATTGCGGAACGTGGGGCTGGCACAGTATTACGGTCTGGTTTTGATCCAGCCGAGCCAGTAGATGAGGCGATTGTTGGGGTTCAGAAGCTGTTAGGCAAAACCGAAGACGATGCCTTCTATGTCGGCATCCGGGAAAGCGATGAAGTTAAAACTGCTGCACAGACTGAAGTAAAATCTATCGCTGAAACCAAGGGCAATTTGCGGCCAAAAGTTGATGATGTTGCAGACTACTTCAATAATCAGCATCAGCAAATTTATGGCAGAAAGCTAAATCCACAAGACGACGCTGACTTCTCATTGGCAGTAACAGATACAGCAAAGGAAATCAGATACCAGCTTGGTCAGGGTACTTCAGGCAAGGGTTGGTATGACAATGACGTCAGGCAAACATTTGAAAATCTATCAAATATACCTGGCCTAGAAAGGCTTTCAGATGATGAAAGTCTACGAGTTCTTTGGACCGCATTGGCTGCTCCAACATCTATTGGGCAAAAGGTTGACCCAGGCAACACCAAGGCTGCTACAGCTGCGCTTCTTGGGTATTTAAAAACAGGTGTTGTGCCAGTAAATCCTCCAGCACCAGGTGCTGTAACAGAGGGTATAAAAGGCGCTGGATGGGGAGCGAAACAGAAGTCAGTAGCTGCCGGCATGAAGGTGATCAAGTACCTTGTCGAGACGAAAGGAGTTGACGGGTTTGCCGATTGGTGGTTATCTCCGCATACTCTTAAAGAGCTGACAGACATAAGGAAAGCTGCCGGGTTAAGTGGCGGCCCGAGTGGCGTAGGTGGAGGTAAAGATAGTCTGCACCTTGGGTCGATGATTCTTGGTGACAAGACAGGAAAGTACAGCTTGAACCTTAACGGGTATCAGGCGACTACAAAAGACTCATGGTTTAGTCGATCATATAACCGTCACTTTGGCAGTATGAAAAACCCTGATGGCAGCCTAGCCGAGGCGCCTAGAAACCTCCAAGAGCGCGCTCGCATGGAGGAGTTCGTATCGAAGGTCATCGATGAGTTAGAAGGCGGTGATCTATCAGAACAAGATACTCAGGCTGTGCTTTGGTTCTTTGAGCAAAACTTATACACTGATCTTGGCGTACCTTCTCGACCAGGGTCTTTCTCAGCAGCATCGGAGAAAATACAAAATGAGTTACGATCAGGAGTTCGCGGAAGCGATGAAGTTGAAGCTGGAGCTGAACAGGCAAGCGAGGGGCTTACAGACTTCAGAGGTGTCGGAGCAAAGCAGCGTACCGTCAGATCAGGAAGGCGGCCCGGACCTGCGGGAGCAAGCGATAGCCAAAACATTGGAGCGACATCCGGGCCTTACACGCGAGCGAGTGCTGAAGGGGATGAAGGAAATGGGCTTTTAGTCTTAAACCCAGACCCAGTATCTCAACGTCAATATGAAGCTGCTGGCCTATCTGTGCCAGCAATTAAAGAAGTTCCTACGACAGAAGCAGCAGCATACAATCAAGAGATGACTGCCGCTATGGCCGGTAGATCTGATGCAGCGCAAGTTGAAATCAAGACGCCAGACGAACTAGCTGAAGCCAGGCTATTCAGAACAGAGAGCGGAAGCGGTTTTGCAATCAAACCAGACGGCGATATCGTTGCTGTCTTTGCGTCGAAAACTGAGCCATCTGGCGGTGGTTACTCAATGCTGCAAGCAGCTGTACAGGCCGGTGGCAGAAAGTTAGACGCATTCGATACATACCTCCCTGCGATCTATGAAACAGCTGGATTTAGGCCAGTTGCTCGGGTTCGCTGGAACGACGAGTATGCTCCGCCAAACTGGAACAAAGCTGATTTTGCTGACTTCAACAATGGGGAACCCGATGTAATTTTGTTTGTGCATGATCCAAGTTACTTTGGCGGAAAAGTAGATGTCCCGTCATTTGATGATTACGATGAAGCAGCTAAGATCCAAGATGCAGAAGTTCAGCGAATTGATCAGGCTTCAGGAGGCAATCAATGATCGAGCAAAAGCTACAAGATAAGATTGAAGACGTTGCAGCTGTCGCTCTTCAAGATAGCCTTCAGCAGACTGAGATCCCAGCAGAAACGCTAGAGCCAGTCGAGACTGTTGCCGCTGAGCCGGTCGAAGAAACCATCATTACCGATGGCGCCGATCGCACTCAAGTTGCAGGAATTACCAGCGCGCTTAAAAACGTCATTACCAAATTTGATAAAAAGGTCGAAGCAGCAGAAAAGAATGTTGTGCCTGGCATCTCCCCAGAAGCTGTCTTTCAGATTGGCGACAACATCGTTATCAGAGAGATCGATCCAGTTCAGGCACAAGCTATTGACGAAGCCTTTGGCGGCGAGTACAGCAAAAGCCTTAATCTACCAGCCATCCTTGAGGCGACTGGAGAGTTTAACGCAGCCGACTATTTTGCTCGATTCAAAGATGCAAACG
>Ga0208645_1002274_pt1 | contig 15510 bp, 23 predicted proteins | sample VirMetDEL_Sep_01_FD_184519 | JGI IMG/M metagenome (GOLD analysis project Ga0208645, IMG submission 184519) | Aqueous microbial communities from the Delaware River and Bay under freshwater to marine salinity gradient to study organic matter... | ecosystem: Environmental > Aquatic > Marine >... | reverse complement strand
AACGGTCGGAAACCATCCGTCCGCGTCCATTTGTTCGTAGGTTAAAACGTATTGTTGCCAAGACTGAGGAACGAAATCTAAAATCTTGATTTGTTGACCTGCCGATTCAATTATCTGTTGGCTGATGCTGTCGGCTTCTTCTTGCGTTAGCCCGCCATCTTCGACGAAGATAGTTAAAAGCGAATTTAATTCCGCCCCGTCCGCTTCGATATGAACTGGAACGGTTTCTTCTTCGGGTAAAGCTAAAGCACCGTATCCAGTACCAGGATGGATATATTCGGTCGTATATTTGTCGGTAATGTATCCTTCACGCAAATGGGAGGGTCTTAGAAGCCGCATAAAAGATCGGTTTAAGTCCTCAAGCAATAACGGATTGCATAACATATATAGCATTAGTAGATCCCGTAATGGTCGTTAATATTTGTTTCGATGCCGGTGCGATTTGCGGATTGATCGGAAGCGTAGATGATGACTTCTTGGAATGTTCCGTCCCAGTTGCTTCCACCGCCGTAAGCCCCGATCTGTGGAACGTTGGTTGTCTCAACCACTGCTGCGGTTTCAGCGGTTGCCGTTGGAGTTACTGAAAACGCTGCCCCGTTCTTGAATCCGCTTGCCGTTGATGCATCGACCGATAAGGTTATTAATTGCTGGTCGTTTGTGGGTGCCCCATCATCTATCTTGCTGACACTGTCATCGTAACTAATGTAAAGATTTGATGAGTCAATAAATGGGACGTAAATCCGCTCTGCTGTCTCACTAAGCGTTACACCAAAATGACCGCTAGACGGCAGCGGTTTAGCGACAATCGAAACCATGAGGTTGTTAAGTACGGTCAGCGGGTTGGTCGTTATGTCGAGATAATCATCAACCCCATCGAATTCTAAAGCAGCCTTACCGCCAGCCGTATTCGTAACACCTGCACGAATCAGTAGAGGTTGGGCTGCGGCGGTGGCTTGCGTCGCATTGTTCCCAGAGGCGGACTGATCGTACCATGTGGTGCAAAATGCTGACTCTGCGGTTTGACTGTAATACGCATCCTTGCCATTTGCCGCCCATGCCTCAGCAGCAGATAACACGTATGGTTTAACGCTGACATTATCTACAGTTAGCGTTGCTGAGTTCGTTGCATAAAACCTAAAACGATTATTTACCTTTGATCCATAATAGTATATGAGCGAATACGTCCCCGTGGATGTGATTTGCATATTAGAAAACGACTTTAGAAAAGTGCTGTTTATTTGCAAACCAGCATTAGTGAAGTCGGAGCAGGTGACAACATCGAAGGTAACGACAATCGCATCCCCCGCTTGTTGATCGTCAAGCGTGAACTGGGACAGAAGATCCAGACCTCCGCCAGCGTCAGCAACTGCTTGTCCGCCAACAATTGTGAATCCGGTCAGACTCCAGCCCGTTGATCCGTTAGAGAAATCACCATTAGTTAGTTCCTCCGCACCTGCCGTTCCCGCAACAACCTCGCCCGCATAGAAATCCTTCTCCGCATTGTCACTCGCACGACGCAAACGGACAACGGGACCGTTACCGATCTTGCGGAGCGAATAACCTGCGGCAGCACCAGCATATTGCTGAAGCAAACCAAAGAATCCGCCCCAATTAGCAGTCGATGGGGTCGCTGCGATTCTACCCGCGGGCGTTTTTGCGTTTCTTCTATAGGGTGTCGACATCTATTTAATCCGCCAATTTTTCCGCGATTAGTTTTAAGAACCAAAGACCAAAAACCAAAACCCCCAAAATCAAAAAGGGGTTTTCCATTTATTCTTTATCTTTCTTCTCCGCGTCTTTGGCAAAGATAGCGGCAAGCAAAGCCGCCCCCGCTGCAACAATCAAATTCCAATCGGGGTTCGTGGCCGCGTCGTTATCAAATAGTTTTTGAATTTGCGGGGCCAATACTGCCAAGAACGCGACGATTCCCGAAACCGTTGTTTTGTAATTATTCATTTTCTTCGATTCCTTCTTTTTGATTTTCTTCGATGGTTTCGATTCGGTCGTATAGTTTTTCGACTTCTCCCGAATCTTTTAATTTGAAACCGTTCTTCCATTCGGTAAGTTCCGAAATCTTTAGATGGTTATCTATAACCAGGTCGTAAAGTTTTGGCGGGGCTTGTCCGTTTATCGGTTCCTTATCGTGCCGGTGATTTACCGCGTCGTTCGTTTCGGTAACCTGCTTTTTTATCTTCTTTTGGTTTATTGCGTTAAAAACGACCGTCGCCAAAGTTAAAGCCGCCACAATGACTTCGGGGCTTAATGAACTTTCCATTTCGTGTTTTGCAAACTTGCAAACCTCCGCTTATTTTCAGGTCGGACAATTTCGAACCGTCCGCGGATGGGGGTTCGATTTTGGGTAATTACGAATCGTTTGATTTGTTGGCCCGATTTTATCATGTTCTTTTTCGTGCAAATCGACGACCTGGCGATTTGTCAATTTGTGAACGTCCAAACGATGGGGCGGGTTTAATAGGTGTTTTCTTAAAGCAGCGGTCGAAGGGTAACCGGGCCAAGTCCACCGGGAAGAAATCTTTTCGTCGGGCCAAACCTTTTTTGGCTTGGGTTTCGCCTTCGTTATTTTCGAAGGCTTAATTATCTTTTCGAATTGCTTAAATTCGCTTTGCTGCCCGTAACAATGGCCCCCAAACATTGCGACGGCTAAAAGCACGACGCAAAATTTCATTTTTCTAAATCCTTTCGGCGAAGTCTTTCGGAACTTCTAATTGTGTCGAATCGTAACAAACGAAAACCGAATATCGGTCTAATTTCATAATCGAATCAAGAAACCTTTTTGTCCAAAGGTTCCGCCCGTTGTTTTGCCAATTCTTCCAGCTATTCCAGTGGACGGCATGACCGGTCGATTCGTCGATTCCATAAAGAAGGGTTGAATGTCCCCCGCCCCTTCGGTTCCGGTATTTGTCGCAAACGGGTTTTTCGAAATCGCTATTCCAAGCGACCCCGGTTGCTATACAACATCCCGCGTGCAACAAATCAAAAGCCAAACCCGCGTCGGTTACGCGCTTTGAACCAGGCATTTTGAAATTAAGTTTTTCGTTCGCCGACGCGGGTTTGTTTGGATTGTATCGCGACGGATACGGCCATTCTTTTTCAAGACAAATCCCGCTGGCCGCTGCTTTTTGGCCTCCCGAAAGTGTACTTCCGCGGTCGCCTTTAATTCCGTCAAACTCTTGCGAAATGTAATAAGCCGCGGCCCGCGAAAATACCGCTTGCAAAGCGTATTCCTGGACCAAGCAAACTTGGAAGGCGTGGCTTAAAGAATGGCCCTGGCAAGAACCTTGGTTTCCTTGGTCTTGCCAATTTAACCAGGGGTTCGCGTAGGGGTTGAATTCAGGATAAGACGCTTTCGCCCTTTCCAAAATTCCCACCGGGTCCAATTGTTCCGAAAGAAAATCGTAATCTTCGTCGCCGTGTAGATAACCGAAATGGCGTTTTTCTGGCAATGTCATTTTTTCGCTTCGACTCCCGCGGCGGCTTCGTTGAAAAAGTCGACCCAAATATTAATGGGCGTCCCTGCCTTAATTCCGGATTCCATCCCTTGTTCGAAAACCGCATTATGCCAATCGGCCCAAGCGGGGTAAGGTTCCAAGGCTTTCCGAACCCAAACCAAAACATTGTAATCGGTCGCGTTTTTTTGCTTGTCGTCGGTATAGATAACCTTTAATTCGGGAATCCCTTTTAAGTAATTCCCCGCGGCTCTCATAATGTCCGCGATTTGTTGGTTATAAATCGGGGCTTCGTCAAAACTGACTTTCCCGACCCCCAAAGCGTTTGGCCCGTTATATTCTTCGGGCTTGGGGTTTGGTTCGGGATTGGGATTTGGGTTTGGTCCTGGTTCGGGTTTAACTTCGCCTTCGACGTTTACCGTTTTGGTTCCGATAAACCTTACTCTTTGGTCGCTTCCGATAGCGATACACTGAACCCGAATTTTCCCCGCCCAATAACAAGGCGGGTCCACTACTAAATCGGCTCCGTATTTTGTGCGAATAACATTTAATTCCGGTTCGGGGAATGGGTTTAAGACTTCCCACCGGATAACGTCGCCAGGTTCGGTTTTTTCGTATATGAAATGAATCGCTTCCCCTTGCGTTACATTTTCAGGGGCCGCGATTTGGGCAAAGCCCGAAGCGGTTACAAGACAAAACAAAAACGCAAAGATTAGGCTTTTCATTTTACTAGGCGAATATTTGAATTATTGAAAGAATCAGGTTTAAGAGTTTTTCCCAATCCACATTTTCCCAGTCGATGGCCCCATTTTCGAACGCTTCGGGGTCGTCCCAATACAAATCGGCTTTGATTTCAGATTTCGCGAATTCCACGAATCGCGGTTTATTCAATCTTCTTTTGATTCGGAATTTCTTTAATCGGCTTATGTCGGATTTGTCGACCGCTTTTCGGGCCGCGTCGATAAATGCTTTATCTTCTTCGGTTGCTCCCGCAAAATACTCCCCTTTAAGTATTTCGACTTTGGGGCGGTTCCCGGTTTCGGGGATAGGTTCTTGTCCGAAGGAAGGGACGCAAAACGCCAAAGCGATAAGTAAAGCAAAGATTCCGTTTTTCATTATTTCGCCTTTATAAAAGAGACGGTCGGGGCTTTTCGGGGTAAAGGGTAACCCGCCCCGACCGTTCACGCATTTACAAGAATTCTGATATTAATTCGGTTCCGTGGGAATACAAAAAAAACTAGAACCATTTTTTCGAGTCTGCCAATTCCGCGACCCATTCTCGAAGATCCGGATTATCAATTAAAACCGCCGAAAGAACCGCGGCCAATTGGTGAACCAATGCTTCCTCTTCTTCTAATTCGATTCCCAAAACAGAAAAAATAACGTGTAAAATTTCGTGTAAAAGGGTATCTAAAAGGTCGTCGTCTTGTAAATCCTGGTTAATGGTTATCGTTTTGCCATCAGCCGAAAGTCTCCCGTAATCGGTGATTTCGTCCATTTTGATTTTAACCCGACGCCCTAAGACTTTGATAATCATAAAGCCCCCAACAAGTCGGAAAGATAACTTTTCCCGCCCAAAATCGGGATATTGATACCAAGGAAATCGCCAGATTCCTGCACGATTTGTAAATGGTATCCCTGATTGTGATTAAAGTTTTCTGAATGGTGCCAATATTTACGGGTTTGACATAGGCAACCGGGAGACCAAGCCGACCAGTCTTTACCGTGGGCGTTTGACGCGGGGAAATAATCCCTTCGGTGGGTATGGCCGTAGACGACGTTACAGCCCCAATCCGAAGCCATTTTGGAAGCATGATGTTTCGACGCCCTTTGCGGATGGGTAAACGCACATTTCCCAAGCATTATCGACCCGCTGTTGTTTTTAAGCTCTCCGTAAACCTGGTCGCGTTTGAAATATTGGATTCCCCGTTTTTCAAGGAATGTAAGATTTTGCGGGGCCAACAATTCAAAGAGAAAACGCGAATCCAATTGATGCCGAAGGGTTTGGGAAATACACCATTTTTCCACCCTCATATCGTGATTCCCTTCAATCGCATAAATCGACGATTCGGGACAAATGGCCTGGACGGAATCCCACATTTGATTCGCGGCGTTTATATCGTCGGCATAACTGGTTTCGACTTCGGCCAAATACCCGAGGGTTTGGTGTTGGGCAAGCCATCCGCCCGCGTCGATAATGTCGCCTAAATGAATTAATTCCCGCGGTCGGAGTTTTTCCAGGTCGCCGACAAACGCGGCCCAAGCGTCGGGGTCTAGGCTTGCCCCGTGGGTATCTCCGAACGCGACCCGGTAAAAGGATTTCTTCCGCTTGCCACGGGGTTTTTTTTGCTTGGGAATTTGGAACTTTGAAACCAAACCATCTTTGTAGATTTGTTCTAGTTCCTTATTGATAAGCTCCGCGGCTTTTAGTTCCCTTTGGGTTTCCTCTAATTTCTTTTCTAATTTTTGGATTTGTTGATTTTGTTTGTCGGCCCCCGCTTTTTTTCTAAGCGTCATTTTCAGCCAATCCTCTAATCCCAACGCCAAACGCGGAACGACTTACTTTTATTTCGGGGTATTCCTGAAGAAAGGCTTTATAAGCCGCTGATAAAGAAAATTCGTTTTCTTTGTATCCTTCGACCAAATCCAAAAGGTCGGCTTTTTGTTTCTTATTTAGCTTTTTGTGCCAGGCTCGGTTTGGGTTTGTCGCCAAGCAAATATCGACGGCTTTTTTTCTTAAACTCATTTTTTCCGAATGGGGTTTGGTTTATCGTTCCCCCCCTGTCTTTCCAAAGTATAAGAAAAACGCGAACCCCCCAAGATAAAAAAAACTTGGCCCCCGATGGGTTCGCGCTAGATTTGCTAGTTTTCCCTTTCTATTGCTTGCAAATGCTTTTTGGATAGCAATTTTTGCCGATATAGAATTTTTGCGGTTTCCAAGCGGGATTTGCGGGCCATTTTAGCGACCGCGTTTAATTTGAACCCCTGAAGCCGCCACCGCTTAACGCTGGCATCCAAAGCGAATTCCCTTATTTGGTGCTTTTTCATTGGTTCCCCTTTGATATTGAAAAAACCTTGCCATGCCCCGCCACGCCAAGCCCTGCCATGCCCTGCCTTGCTAGGCCATGCCGCGCCGCGAAAAAACCTTGCCCTGCCCTGCCTCGTCGCGCCATGCCGCGCCATGCCCAGCCCGGCCTTGCCCCTCCGCGAAAAAACCTTGCCTGGCCTTGCCTCGTCGCGCCTCGCCGTGCCATGCCGGGCCTTGCCTCGCCGCGCCAATCCCCGCCGCGAAAAAACCTTGCCCTGCCCCGCCACGCCCTGCCCCGCCAAGCCGGTCCCCGCCGCGAATTAGTTTCAATCTATCTTGTAGGTAAACTTACCGAAACCGATGGCCCTTCCGTCGCAGATCCCTATTCTTGAGGAATGACGCAAAGCGTTGTCTAGCATATCATCGGTAACCAAATCAGTAGCGACTTCGATTTCAAATTGAACCGACCAATCTTCGAACCTTGGACGGGTTCGCATAATGCTACTTCTTTGGTTTCCCACCACTGTAGTCCAGGAAAACTCGTCGACCCTTTCCATCAAACCTTCAAGTTCTTTTGGGCCTTCGTAATCTAAATCGGCGTCGCCTAAAACACTGACTCCGGTTTCAAATTGCTTTCCGTCTTTTGACTTTCTCGCACCTTCAATCAACATTCGGCGAAGGTTCGAAGCCGGAATTATCGGCTGACCCTTCCTCCCAAGGTACAATCCTGATTGAAATTCCAATCTCGCGATTTCCTCGTAATCCGCATCGACTTTCTTTCTCTTTGATGTTATCGAAGAGATTTTCTTTTTCATCGGATTCAGCGGATTCACGCACTGATTGTTGTGCTGCAATAGTGGGGATACCCCTCTCATCTGAATATTGTAATTCTTGAACACTCTCGACTCCTTCCGCGTAACGCCTTCTACGGGTCACGTCTGTAATCGCATCATGGCATTGATTGCAGAGTATTATCACGTCCTTCATTTTTAGCTTATTGAGCCGGTCCAACTGGTAAGCGTAGCTTGATGCGTGATGGCATTCCAAGCGGTATTGTTCCGCTTTCACTTTGCACGTCTCGCATCGGTTGCCCGCAAACTTCATTCTTTCGGCTCTAGCTTCTCGATAACTTGGACCGTAGATATTGCCCATTTGCCATTATGCTTTTTAAGTGCCGCCCCATCTCTGCCAAGAGGGTTCAGTCCAAACCAGGACTAGAATTTTTGGGGCGGCGTAAATGCGACTCCCTCTTGGCTGTCTCGATATTAGCGTTTTTTAATTTTTGGTAAAGGTCGGTTTTTCGTTTTTTCGTATCCCTCAAAACCGAATAATTCCCAAATTCCCGCGGGGTCTTATAAGGGGGTCGGAACCCCTCAAATTCACCATAAAGACAGACCATCGGGAAGAATGGAATTATTATATATTTAATTATATTAATATTATTAATACCTTATTTTTACCGCATAAAAGCCGCTTCGAATCTTTCCCAAATCGGCGGGAAAGATTCGGGAAAGATTACAAAGATTCGGACCATTTTTGTAATCATTCCGGGAAAGATTCGCCCCAATTGGGAAAGATTAGGGAAAGATTCAACCGGTCGCGACAAACACCAAACCCGTTTTTGTGGAACTCGGTTTTTCGACCATATCGACCAATTTTTGTTCGATTAGCGAATTTAAGGCTTCGTTTAAGTCTTTCTTTCGGAACCTCCGGAACTTCCGCAAAATTTGGGTTTTGCTCCGACCGGCTTTGGCGTCCGCGATATATTCCCGGATTTCTTCCAGATCCCGTTCCCATTGCGTTTTCCCGATTGCTTCGGCTTTGTGGATAATGAACCTGGCCCCGTAATTCGCTAAAGCGATTCCGGCGTTTATGTCGTTAATATCTATTTCGAAAGCCTCAGTCGGATTGTGACGGCCGCAAGCGATAATCAAAGCAAACTTAACCGCTCGCTCCGAAACTCGCGACCAGATGGCAGCGTCGGCCGCCTGTTCGCCGATTCTCTTATCTTCGATTTGCTCGCGCTGATCGTCGATTCTCTCTTGGGCTTCCGTGCTTAATTTGATTTCTTTTTCTTCGACCATCGCCAGGTCGTTTTCGGCTTGAAATTGCGCCCACCGCTGACAATGTTCGATTATCCCTTTGGGTATTTCCTGCCTCTTTAATCCTTTTCGGCTTTTCTGATAATCTCCGGAAACGACCCAAAACCGAGCCAAAAGCCCGTCTGTAAGGTTTTGTTTCGTCATTCCGTCAAAGAATGTTTCTTTAGTGCTAGATCCGTAAATGATGCAATGCGGGTATTCGATAACGGGGTTTCGGTCGGCATCGGCGTAACAAGTCGCGACATATTTGGGGCTTCCCGCGGAAGAATACAATTCCAACAAAACTTTATTGATTAGGGCCAAATGGTTTGAACCCTGGTTTTTCTTATTGATGGCTGAAAATAGATGGCCGATTTCGTCCAGGGGAAAAAGCGAACACGGGGCTTTTTTAGCTAATTGATTCAAAAGCCCAGCGTTCGACCCGATAGACGCTGGCCCGTGTAGTTCATCGGCCCCGCATTGATGAAGGATTTTATTGATTATTTCCCGCGGGTAATTCTTACCGCTTCCGCTTGGGGCGATTGCTGCAATATAGCAATTCCCCCGAACCCCGCCTTCGGTAACCGTCTTTCGGCCAATCAAAGCGGCGACGGTACATAAAGCCGCCCCCAATGCTAATTCGCTTTGTGGGTATAAAGCCGAATCGCGGATAAAATCCCGAATGGCCCCGACTAAGCCTGGAATTTCGAAATCGGGAAGTTTTGGAATCTCCGCTTTGGGGGGTTCTTCTTCTTCTTTTACATCTTCTTTCCAAAGAACATTAAAATCGAAATCGTCGGTTTGTGTGGTTTTGATAATCCCCGCGGGTTTGGTTTCCCTTGGGGTTCCCTTGTCCCTGGCGTTTTTAACGCATCTCCCTAGCTCGTTTTCGTTTAGCGGTTTCGCAAGCATCTTATTCCATAATTCCAGCGTCTCCATAACCGTTTCAGTTGTTAGCATTTCCCCGCTATCGCCCTTAAGAGAGAACAAATGGCCCGCCAGGTTAAACGCGGTGCTATTCCTTGCCCCCTCTAATGGCCGGTCGGCGTTCTGAATGTAGGCTTCGCCCCGCTGTCTCAAATCTGACCCGCTGCCAATCTGAATAAAGGTTTCGGGGAACCTTGGCTTCGGGGTTTCCGGCGTATGCTTTTGGATTAATTCGGCGGGGTCGAATTCGTTTACTTCTTTCCCGAACTCCGGAATAAACATTTCGGTAAAGGTAAAGAATCGCCCGGATTCGTAGATTTCCATTTGCCCATCGCCAATATCGAATCGGTGTCGGCAAGCGTCCGGAAGTTTCCCTTTACAGAATATTTTTAATCCTTTTAGCGACGGGCTTATTTCGGAATAGCTCAAAGCCGCGTTTAAGATTTCTTCGGCCCAAGGCTTAAAGGTTTTGGTTTTCCTTGTAACCTTGGAAACGGAATTATCCAAGTCGATACCAAAGAACCCGTCCCCCTCTGTAAAGACAAACGCGACCCCATCCACGTTTCGTTTTTCGTAAATGTCTTTCGCTTCGTCGTATGTCATAAAATCAGCGGGGCGGTCTACCCCGGACGATTGGCCCCACTTGTTTAACGGAACTTTCCGCCCGTCTTTCATTTTCCAAATAAGCCATTGCTTTAATCCCTTAATTTCCATTCCCCTAAATCCCTTTTTTTAACTCCGATTCGTCCCAATATTGCCCAAAAACTTCGCAACCGTCGTCACAACTACCGGCGATTTCGTCGCCTTCGTTCTCATTGTTTGCATTAGCTAAAAGCTGAACTGTCGTCGTGTGTTTTCTAAATATCTGTCTTTCTTCCCCCGCTCCGGTGTTTTTGTAAAGTTTTTCCATTCGTTTAGGAAAATCAAAAACTTCTGGTCGTTCCTTTGCGATTCGTTTTAATTTCTTAAATGTCTTTTTGTAACACCAAACGCAATTCCCCAAATAATTGGGAATCCCTAATTTGAATGGTTGTTTATCCCACCAATCATCGACTGCTTTTCTATCCCAATTCGAATTCACCAAAGGATACCAAAACTTATATTCCTTTCTCTTGGCGTTCATTCGGTCCATTTCATCCGAGCGGATACCGATACAAGTCGTGTAGGTTCCCCAATTCCAGCCAATTGATTTCAAATAGGATTGCATCGCGTTTACCTTCAATTCGCGAGTACAAAAAAGAAATTTAGGGTTTGGTAATCCGTATTTTTTTATCGCTTCTTCGAACGGTTCCCCCTTGCGGCTTGCGGTTTCGTAATCAACTATTTTATGCGTGCAACCTTTCCTTTCCCCGTGATGGGTGACCGCTTCCAACCAAACAACATTCCAACCAAATTCTTTTTCGCAATTGTGGACGAACTCCAAAGTTTCTTCGGCTTCCTGCCCCGTATTAGCAAAAGTGATAACGATTTCGTGAGTGTCGCTAAATTGCTTAATTATTTGGTGACACATTTTCCCCGATGTTTGGCCCCCGCTAAAACTTACCGTTATTCGCTTCGTTCCATACGGCGGTTCTTGAAACCTTTCTTGCGGTTCCATTTCTTCAAATAAAAATCCCATTCCCCTAAATCCTTTTTCGTAATTAATTAAAACGGAATATCATCGTCGCTATAAAATTGTGATAACTCTACCTTCGGTATCTCTTGGTCGAATTCTCTTTGGGTAACCCGCCAAAATCCGTTGTCGCGTTTCGCGGTTATCTTAACTGGCTTTCTTGTCCCGCCTTCATTAAAAACCGCCAGGGCGTCCCAAATGCTATCGGGAAACATATTCGCGGAATGGTCGGCCCAAAATTCTTTCGCCTTCTTTAACGCGAAACCTTCGTGTTCAATACAAACCCATTCGGAAATTTGCATAGTGTCGGCCAAATTCCCTTCTTCTTCGTCTTTGTAAACATAGTAATCGACCCGCATTGTGTCGCGTTTCCCTTCGGCTTTCGCTCGATTGAAATTCCAGCGAACATCGGAAACCCGATATTCCCGCGCATCTTGGGGAAACCTTTTAAGGATCTCCGCGGAATGGTCGGCAGTCGCTTCGTGTTTCGGCCCCGGTTCTTCGTCGCTAAATACAAAATGGCAATCGGGGCAAACCCTTACACTAATCGAACAAACCGCGTCACATTTGGGGCAAGACTTTTTCGGGGCTTCCCCTTCTTCGTCGCTTTTACTTTTCTTGCGTCCAAAGTCGGGGTCGTCTAAAGCTCCGTGTCTTTGCGTATTCTGCCCGAAATCCAGAACCAAACAGTTTTCTTTTCCATCGTGGGTTCGCAAACCCCGCCCGACCATTTGAGCAAACAAACCCGCCGAAGTCGTCGAACGCAAAACCGCCACACAATCAATTCGGGTCGCGTTAAATCCGGTCGTCAAAACATTTACGTTTATCAAATACTTAATTTCCCCCGCCTTGAAATCGCGAATGTAAGCCGCCCTTTCTAGTGGTAGGGTTTCCCCGGTTATCAAAGCGACCGGTTCGGAAGTCTTTGTTTCGAATTCCTGTTTTACTTTTTCCGCGTGATTAACTCCCGCACAAAAAACCAAGACGCTTTTTCGGTCCCTGGTCGATGACAAGATTTCTTCGACCGCTGCGACCGTGATTTGGTCAAATGCGGATTCCATCCCCCGCGTCGTAAATTCCCCGCGGGCTTTTGGTAGTTTGCTGGAATCGACTTCGCAATTTGTTTTTTCGTTTGTCAATTGCGATAGATAACCGGCTTTGATTAAATCGCTTATTTGGGCTTCGTAACAAATCCGGTCGAATAATTCGCCTTCGGTTAATTCGCCTTCGCCGGTTCTAAATGGGGTCGCGGTTAAACCGATAACGAAAACCGTTTTATTGATTGCTCGAATGTCGGCTAAAAATCTCCCGTACATTGTGGTTTGGTCGTCGGGGATTAAATGGGCTTCGTCTACGATAACCAGGTGTCGCCGGTCCAATAATTCCGCGTTTTTGTAAATGCTTTGAATTCCGGCACAAACAATATCCGAACCGGGTTCTTTTCGATTCAAACCCGCGGAATAAATCCCTACTTCGCAGCCGGTTAAACCTTCAATCTCCGCGGCGTTTTGTTCTAACAATTCTTTTCGATGGGCCAAAACAACAATTCGCCCATCCCACCCGATAGCGTCTTTAATTAGCTGCGCGATAACAAGGGATTTCCCCGCCCCGGTCGGTAAGACGATTAGCGGGTTTTTCTTATCCCTGCAACAATCCCAAGCGGCCGCGACCGATTCGCTTTGGTAATCTCTTAGCGTGATTTCTTTTTTTGTTTTAATTGGTCTGACCCTAAGCGTTCGGTTTCTTCTTTTTGTTTTCATCATTTCCCCTTTTTGTAAAAACCCCGATTTTTAAGCGGAATCGGGAAACCGCGAAAATGCGATATTAAAAACGTATCGCCCGTTGAATGTAAAACGACTGCAACATGCCGGACAGATTTACATTCTTTAGCTAAGTTTGACCCCCCGAAAGGTAAACACCGCCAAACTTAACACCTGAATCCCCGACGGCCGGGGCGGTTTTTTATAAAAGATTTCAACGCGGGATAAACCGCGGAACTCAGTTTGTATCGGCTTTGGTGTTCTCTCCGATACTTGAAAGCAAAACTTACTAATCATTCCAGGGGCTTGCGTTTGTCGTTTCCGGCTTGGATTCAACCGGAACCGATGCAACCGAAGAAACCTTTTTAATTTCGTTAGTAAGTTCTCCCGTATCGCTTCGCGTTCGCGTTACGACTTTCAATAACAACGGTTTGTCGTGCAATTCTTCGGAACTGGACGGGTTCAAAATTCCGGTAGCTTTCCGGATTTCTGCCAATCGTTGATTGGCAATCTTTACCGCGGTTTTGTTTGCGTTCCATAAATTCAAACGGTCCCAAAGCCGGCGTTCCTTAAATTCCCCTTCCACAATCTGAAAAGTAAATTCCAGGTAATAACCTGTTTTCGCTTTCGTCTCTTTCTTTTCGCTTTCCACAATAAGCGCGACATAATCGCCTGGGGTAATCGGTTCGAAATCGTCGTTTTCGACTTCTATAGAAAAATCCAAATCTTCGAAATTCACCATAATAAAATCCCTTCCTCAATAAATGGGTTCCAAAACATATTCGGCAACGGCTTCGAATTCGTAATTACAAGCCGGACAAATGATAAATTCGCCTTCTAAATTTCGAATCGACTTTAGGCCGCTTTTACATTGCGGGCAAAAATAGCGAATCCGATATTCGTCGGGCGGTTCGATTAAAATTTTGGGTAAGATGCTCCCGCGGAATTTATCCATTGATGAATTCCCCATATTCGAAACCATCTTTTGACATCGCGATTTCCTCCGGAAGTCCAATCCGGTTTTTCGCTAAATGGCTTGGTCGCTCCGTCGTGTAAATGATTCGTTCGCCCGTTCCCTTCGCCAAGTTTCGTTTTCGGTTAAAACCTTCGTCGGTCGTTTTGTTGTAAACCTTGAAATTACAAAATAAAACTTCGTCGCAAAATTCCTGCACTAAAGAACCAACCCCGTAACCTTTCGAATTAACGTGTAACTTCGGCGCGTAGCGGTCGTAAGATTCCATTTCCGGCGATTCAAAACGCTTTATTGAACAATGGGCCAAAAGCAAAACATTAATTCCGTTTTCGATAACATTGTTCAAAAACAGAATAAGTTTCTCGAAATACTCTGTCGCTTTGTCGTAACCTTTCCCGTAAGGAATGTCGGCGATTGTTTCGAAGTTTCCTCCGGCGTCTTTCAAAACCTCTTTGTAAATTAGCTTTTCTAACCAGTCGACCGAATCAATAACCAGGGTTTCGAAACTATGGTTTTGCGCTTCGGTTCCCCCCATTTCAATAATCGGTTGCCAAGCGTCTAAAAGCGTTTCGCATTTTGGAAACGACATTACCGCCAGGTCCGAAAGCCCATCTTCGATATTGATAAAAACCGGGTTCGGCCATTTCGCGGCCCAACTGGATTTCCCGATTCCTTGAACCCCATAGAGAAGCGTTCGTCGGGCTTTCTTTTTTTGCGTTTGTTTTACTTTGTCAAAAATACTCATTTCTAAATTTCCCTTTTCTAAAAAAAACTGAACTTGTTAATCTTCTGCTTTCTCTCGGATCTCGTCACACTTGCGGATAATCCACCGCTCAATCTCCAAAAACTGATCATCAGTACAGTCGATGACAACTGTGTTCCCTTTGTAGTCTCTGAAATAAAGACGATCAAAGTCGACGTAAAAAAAATCGAACTTTGTCAAAACTTCTTGGGTAACTTTCATAACTAACCTTTCTAAAAAAAACTATCTCGATTCCTAAACAAAATAATCGAATTTGGATTGCTTCCTTTGTAATCTTTTTTGTCGTCCGGATGGAATAACGCTTTCCCCCTTTCTAGTCGGCTTTGTAAGATTCTCTTTTTTTCTTCGCTCCCAGGCGGGGCGTCGGTCGGCTTGCCATCTAAAGGCGGATTGAAATTATTATCGTTTCTAAAGTAAGCAAGCCAATCATTTACCGTTTTAAGTTTCTCTTTATCTTTCTTTGTTAAAATGCTTTTTAAGTATGATTCGCAGTCTTTCCCGCATTTGTGTGATTTGGAATTAAGAACGTAATTCAAATCGAAGTTTTTAGTTTTCCCACAATCACAAACGCAAGCGACGAAAAGACGCCCGTTAACCGCTTCGGGTTTTTCGACAACAGTTAAAAAGCCAATCTTCGAACCGATAGGAAACCTGGCCGCGTAAACCCTCCGGCGATTGTCTAAGGCTTTTTCCCTTCGCTCTCTTTTGATTCTGTTAATTCTTTCTTCTTCGCTTTCCAAAACTGGATTCCCTTTTTCTTCGGTTGCGATTTCCTTAATTTTTTAATTCGTTCCCATCGCTTGGGAAACTTTTCAACGAACCAAAGCCCCGATTCGACCGGCGACAAATGCCAAAAAAATTTGTGGCATCCCGCACATAAAGCCTTTATGTTTTCCGGT
>Ga0208645_1002273_pt1 | contig 15522 bp, 24 predicted proteins | sample VirMetDEL_Sep_01_FD_184519 | JGI IMG/M metagenome (GOLD analysis project Ga0208645, IMG submission 184519) | Aqueous microbial communities from the Delaware River and Bay under freshwater to marine salinity gradient to study organic matter... | ecosystem: Environmental > Aquatic > Marine >... | reverse complement strand
ATCTACAATGACAAGGTTATCAGGGTTCTGGTACAAGAAAGCTTCAGCAGCATCTGTACCGCGAGGCGTAGAAAAAGCTTCGACGTTCATCACAAACATTTTGACCCCGTTGTATTTCTCTACAATAAAATCCTTTAGCTCTTTTTCTTTCTTCATGCCCTTGCTCGGCGTCCAACGAATCACCTTACGGTTTATACGGTCTGGTAGATGAACAGGTATCTCGTTCTTTACCCAGTTATCATAGACGCCTTTTGGCGCGATAACCAACGCACTGTTGATCTTACCCGCCTCGAAAAGACAGGCCATTGTATCAAGAGCCACCTTGGTTTTACCGGTGCCCATTTCCATGAACAACGCATAGTATTCCGCGGCCCACGACTCTTGGAGAGCGTGTCTCTGGTGGTCATATGGTTCCGTCTTAAACTCAAACCCGTGCATTTCTTGCCCCCTAAAAAAAACTTCTTGACTTAGGTTGGTTATAAGATCATATACATATTTGTCAAGACCCGAACGGTGTCTTTAAAAACGAAGGAGAAACGCGATGAGCGATAATATACTAAAGATGATGGAACAGGACTCAGGTCAAACTGGTTCATCGGTGGACAAATTGGATCAAGAGGGGCTTACATCTGTAGCCGCATTGGCCCGACAAATCCGAGACGAAGAGCTTTACATTAACGATCTTGAGACAGACCTCAAGGCATCTAAGAAGAAGCTTCAAAAACTTACTGATGACGAAATGCCTGCCATGCTTGCAGAAATAGGCATTTCTTCTTTTGCCCTAGACGACGGCTCGACCGTTGAGGTCAAAGCAACCTACGGGGCTTCTATCCTCGTAGATAATCGCCCTCAAGCATACGAATGGTTACGCGAGAACGGCTACGACGACATTATAAAGAATACTGTCGAGTGCCAGTTTGGACGTGGCGAGGACGATCAAGCAAACGCTTTTGCGGCTTTTGCTCAACAACAGGGCTACGTTCCTGAACAAAAAACAGCCGTTCACCCTCAGACACTCAAAGCTTTTGTAAAAGAGCGTGTTGAAGAAGGTGACGACTTTCCGATGGATTTATTTGGTGCGTTCGTAGGGCAACGCGCAATCATTAAGCGAGGTAAATAAGATGAATAAAGCAGTAGCAAAAACCAATAAAACAGAAGTGGCAACTTTTGACATTTCAATGTTTGAGGACGACGCCGGTAGAGGCATGGAGAATTTGGGAACAGAAGACTTAGCTCTTCCTTTTCTCAAGGTTCTGTCAGGTAATGCACCTGAGTTGGATACTCATGAAACGGCTCGTAAGGGTGACATTTACAACAGTGTTACCGGAGTTGCCTATAAGGGTAAGGAAGGTGTGAAAGTTATACCTTGCGCTTACCAACGTAGGTTTATTCAGTGGGCTCCAAGAGGCGAAGGATCAGGCGGTCCCGTGGCGATATATGAGCCGGGTCAACCACGTCCAGAAACCAACCGGGATTTTGACAAGAACGGGGACAACAAGGATTGGTTGACTGACGGTTCTGGTCATTACATTGAAGAAACAGCACAGCACTTTGTTTTACTAATAAACGAAGACGGTGCTATCGAAACGGCTCTTATTGCAATGAAGTCTACGCAGCTTAAAAAGTCGCGTAAATGGAACAGCATGATGATGTCTAGGTCAGTTAAAGGCGCTAATGGTCCCTTTAATCCACCCCGTTGGTCACATGTTTACAACATGAAAACAGTGGCTGAAGGTAATTCTAAAGGTGATTGGCATGGTTGGGAAATGTCAGTAGACGGCCCTGTTACAGACGCGGGCATATATAGCCGCGGTAAATCATTTGCGGAAAGTATCTCCGCGGGTGAGGTTGTAGTCAAACATACGGAAGAAGAAGGTAAATCTGTCGATAAAGACGAAATACCGTTTTAAGTCGTCAACGTGGCGGGGTCTAGGCTCCGCCACTCCTTTTTCCGTAGGGGGCATTCATGTCAATTAAAAAGTTTATGGCTATCTTTGATGGCCTCAAAGAAGCTCATGGTTACTTCAAGATAGAGTCTACGGGCGCTAACGGTAAGGCCAAAGGTAAAGCGGGCGTACTAAAGGCACCGCGGACCACGAAGCTTTGGGAAAGTCATTTAAAAGGTGGTGGCACTGGTCTCGGGATTATACCAATTAACGAGGACAATCAGTGCGTCTGGGGATGTATCGACATTGACCAGTACCCGTTAGATCACAAGTTATTAGTTGAAAAGATACGTCGGTTAAAACTTCCTCTGGTTGTTTGCCGGTCAAAGTCTGGTGGAGCGCATTGCTTCCTGTTCTCGAAAGATTGGGTTGAAGCAAAGGACATGCAGAAGTCTCTGCAAAATATGTCTGCCGCGCTGGGCTACGGCGAAAGCGAGATATTTCCAAAGCAGATAAAATTACATTTGGATCGTGGGGACGTGGGTAACTTTCTAAACCTACCGTACTACGACCATGAGAACGGCTTGCGGTATGCGTTTCTTGATGACGGTACATCTGCCACGATAGAAGAATTTATAGAACTATACGAAAGATATGTTCAAACCCCAGAAGAAGTCGTTAAGCTACAGGTAATAGGTGGCGGTGAAGCTGACCTTATGAGGGACGCTCCGCCCTGTCTTCAGATACTTTGTAAAGCAAAGATTAGCGAAGGGGGTAGAAATAATGGGTTATTCAACATCGGGGTTTATCTACGAAAAGCCTATCCGGATAGTTGGGAATCTGAAATATTGCGATACAACATGGAGTATTTTTCTCCGCCACTACCACTACCAGAGGTCAACATAGTCGCCAAGCAAGTACAGCGCAAAGACTACGCTTACAAATGCTCCGACGCTCCTATCAACGCACACTGCAACAAAGAGCTATGCCGAACCCGAAAGTTTGGCATTGGAGCCGCAGTGGCAGGGGCTACTATTGCAAATCTACGCAAGTATAACTCAACGCCGCCCGTCTGGTTTATGGACGTTAATGGCGAACCGCTTGAGTTGGACACTGAGGCGCTAATGTCTCAACCTCTGTTTCAGAAAGCTTGCATGGAGCAACTTAACTTCATGCCCCGCTCGGTAGCCAAGAACCAGTGGGAAGGCCGCATTAGTGCGTTGATGAACGAGATGCGCGACAACGAGAGCGCAATCATAGAAGTGGCACAAGATGCAAGCATTAGTGGACAGTTCTACGACTACCTCGAAGAGTTCTGTCGTCACCTACAGCAAGCGCAAGACAAAGAAGAAATCTTGCTCCGCCGCCCTTGGACCGATGAGGAACAAAGCATTACCTATTTCCGTCTTAAAGACTTTGAGAGCTTCCTTAAAAAGAACAAGTTTTTCGAGTATAAAGCACATAAGATGGCACAGAGACTACGCGACATTAACGGTCAGAGTGTAACCTTGAAGATTAAGGGCCGCTCGGTGCGTGTGTGGCAAATCCCGTCGTTTGATAACGTAGACGTAGAAATAGAGCCGCCTAAGTTTGGCTCCCAACAAGAGGCTCCGTTTTAATGCCTGAAAAAAATGCACTCAAGGCTATGCGAAACGCAGAGATAATTCGTATGATTGACGAACACCGCATGACAATGACTGCGGTTGCCAAGTGGTTTGGCATTTCTAAGCAACGAGTTCAGCAAATATACAAAAAAGAAAAGTCCGCAGATGTTTAGGATTTTTGGGCCACCCGGAACAGGGAAGACAACCACCCTGCTAAACATGGTTGACGATGCTTTTGAGAAGGGGGTCCACCCGCACAGAATTGCTTTCCTAGCCTTTACACGCAAGGCCGCCACTGAGGCGCAGGAGCGGGCCGCTGTGCGCTTTAACCTTGATCCGAAGAAAGACCTAGCCTATTTCCGGACCTTGCATTCTCTGGCCCTTACAATGACTGACATACGCCCAGAGCAAGTTATGCAAGAGTCGAACTACCGCGAGTTGAGCAGGGCTATAAACATCCCGTTGGGTGCCGCAAAGAACGCAAACTTTGATGAGGACGTTCCAAGCATGGTGGCGAGTAGTGATCCTATTTTAGGATTAATTAACTTGGCCCGGTTGCGTAAGGTGAGTTTGCGCGAACAGTACAACTACAGCAACGTTGAGGCTGATTGGAACACTATTCAATACGTCGATACATGCTTGAAGCATTACAAAGAAAAGATAGGTCTGTACGACTTTACAGACATGCTGGCTGAGTTTGTAAGACAGTCCGACAAATACTGCCCACAGTTTGATCTGTGTTTTTTAGATGAGGCACAGGATTTAAGTCCGTTACAGTGGGACATAGCTCACATCCTAGATAAGAACTCCGACCGTATGTACGCCGCAGGAGACGATGACCAAGCAATTTACCGCTGGGCCGGGGCCGACGTAGACCAGTTTATCAATCTACCCGGCGGATCAGAGACGCTTTCTAAGTCCTACCGTGTCCCGCAAAGAGTACACAAGCTGGCCGAGAATGTTGTGAAGCGCATACAACGACGGTTTCCAAAGAAATACGAGCCCAAAAGTGAGGCGGGAAACATAACAAGGATCAACTCTGTAAGCTCGCTCGACATGAGTGCGGGCTCTTGGCTCATCCTTTCGCAAGCCGCCTACCAGTTAATCCCCGTGGCATACGACCTAAAGTCCGGTGGCTACCTGTTCAACTATCGCGGCCAACGGTCCATTAGTGAGAAAATATCAGACGCAGTAAACGGTTGGGAACAACTGCGCCGGGGTAAAGAAGTCCCCGGAGAAGCCGTCCGAAAGATTTACAACTTCATGTCCGTCGGTAACCGCGTCCAACGGGGCTTTAAGAAGCTGCCCGGAATAGAAGATCAAGACATGGTTACCTTCGATACACTGTCCGCGGATCACGGCCTTCTGGCTACTAAAGAAATGATCTGGTCCGAGGCAATGGATAAACTGCCAGAAACAGACCGGGCGTATGTCACGTCGCTTTTACGGCGGGGCGAGAAGTTTAACGGGATACCCCGCATTACAGCGTCCACGATCCACGGATCAAAGGGTGGCGAGGCAGATAACGTCGTGTTGTTTACGGACCTAAGTCCTGCGGCGGACGAGGATATGAGGATTAACCCAGACGACATGCACCGTGTGTTTTACGTCGGCGTCACACGGACCAAGCAAAACTTATACATTGTCGATGCAGAAGATATGTCAAGGAGTTATGACTTATGAACGAAAACCTTTCTGAACAACAGCGGTTTGACTTTATTGAAGCTGAGATAGACCGAGCTTATGTTCACGCGGATGACGAGTGGAAGCAAGCATACTATCAAAATGCAGCGAAGTATCTCTCAGAACACAAACTTGTTGAAGGCGGTAAGATTTGTGCTTTTTGCAGATCGCAAGGTATGTCCGACCCCCACCACCATAACGTTTGGGGAGCAATGATGGTGTCTCTAAGAAATTTAGGGTGGGTTGAAAAAGTTGGCATGGTGCGCCCAACAACACGACACACGCATATCAACGAGGTATGTCAGTGGGAAAGTCAATTATTTAAGGGCGAAAAAGCATGAACTGTTGGCACTGTAAAACAGAATTGATCTGGGGCGGGGATCACGACATCGACGATGACGAAGAACATTCTATGGTAACAAATCTGTCTTGCCCTGAATGCGAAAGTTATGTGTTAGTTTATTATCCAAAGGAGAAAGAAAATGAAGAAAATGACATGGGATGAATGGAAAGCGCAAGAAGAAGCCAAGCGCGAAGAATATAAAAAAATGGGCGTCACTGATTTTAATCAGGTTCGCGCACAAAAGATGTGGGATGACCCGTCTGTGCCTGAAGAAAAACTACCCGCCGTTAAATTTACCTACGACAAAGAGTTGGGTGAGATGGTTTTCTGTGGCCACGTCAATCAGGTGGAACACTAATGAAACGTGATGAAGTGTTGGATGCAGCCAAGAAACTAATTAACGGACCAAGAGCAAAAGACTACGGTGATGCCTACGAAAATCACGGGCGTATCGCTGATGGTTGGAACGTCATTATAAACGGGGCCCTTAAAAGTCACGGTTATGTAACCCCGGCCCACGTCACGTTGATGATGGATTGGGTTAAAACAAGTCGTCTGATAGAGACGATAGACCATGAGGACTCATGGATAGATAAAGCCGGATACACCGGACTAGGAGCGGAGTTTGTCGAGCGTGATGCCCGCCCCATAGATAAAATTATTGAGGAAGTAAAAACTAATGGCAAATTTGCAAATGGCTATGTTCGCCCCCAAAAGTGAGTGGGTTCCACCGCTTGAGCTTCCTGACATTACGTCGGCTGGTACGATAGCAATTGACGTTGAAACACGGGACCCGAACCTAAAGAAGAACGGGCCCGGCTGGCCAACAATGGACGGGGAAGTCATTGGATACGCTGTTGCCGTGGACGGGTGGTCTTGCTATCTGCCCACGCGCCACTTCGGTGGTGGTAACTTAGACGAGAAGATAGTTAACAAATGGCTCAAGAAAGTGTTCGAGTGCCCTGCCGATAAGGTAATGCACAACGCCCAGTATGACTTGGGCTGGATTAGAGCGATGGGCTTTGAGATGAAAGGCCGCGTAATTGACACGATGTTGGTTGCCGCCCTGCTTGATGAGAACCGGTTTAGCTACAGCCTCAACGCTTTATGCTACGATCTTCTTAACAAAACAAAATCCGAAAAAGGATTAACCGCCGCGGCTCTTGAGTTTGGGATCGACCCCAAGGCAGAGATGTGGAAGATGCCCGCCATGTATGTGGGGCCCTATGCCGAAGCAGATGCAGAGTTAACTCTGGAGCTTTGGAACTATCTGTCTACACAACTAAGCAAAGAAGACCTTTGGCCCATTGCTAACCTTGAGCTAGGGTTACTTCCCTGCCTTGTTGACATGACATGGCGCGGTGTTCGCGTGGATACCAACCGGGTAGAACGCACAAGAGACGCACTTCTCAAGCGCGAGAAGGCTGTAATGCAGGAAATTAAACGAATTACGGGCACCGACGTAGAAATCTGGGCAGCCCAATCGCTCTCTAAATCGTTTGATAAACTCGACATAGGCTACCCCAAGACAGAAAAAGGCGCACCTAGCTTTACGAAGCTGTTCCTAACCGAACACGAACATCCGCTCGCGAAGCTGGTTGTTCAAGCGCGGAACCTGAACAAGACCTCGGGGACATTTATTAACTCAATTATGAAACACTGCCGCACTGATGGCAGAATACATGGGCACATAAACCAAATCCGTTCCGACGATGGTGGTACAGTTTCGGGCCGCATATCAATGTCCAACCCCAATTTACAACAAATCCCGGCCCGCGACCCAGAACTTGGTCCTATGATCCGGTCTCTGTTTCTCCCAGAAGAAGGCGAACAGTGGGCGGCAATTGACTTCTCGCAACAAGAACCGCGCATCTTGGTGCATTATGCTCACGTTTATGGGCGTAACCGGGGCGTCCCGTTGGATGGAGCCGCAGATTTTGTTCAAGCATACAACGAAGACCCAAGCACTGACTTCCATACGATGGTTGCGGAGATGGCTAACATTCCCAGAAAGCAAGCCAAGACAATTAACCTTGGCATGATGTATGGCATGGGCGTGAATAAGTTGTCCGAACAGCTAGACGTTTCGCTAGAAGAGGCGAAGATACTTGTTAAGCAATACCACGACCGCGTTCCGTTTGTTAAAGGACTGACCCGGGGTGTTATGAACAGGCTGAACGAGAAATCGTCGGCTGGAGCGTTGCGCTCTCTGGCAGGCCGTAAGGCGCGGTTTGAGCTTTGGGAGCCTGATACATTCGCAATGAACAAAGCACTGCCTTACAAGGAAGCTGTGGACGCCTACGGGCCTACTACGAGGCTGAAGCGGGCGTTTACCTACAAAGCCATGAACAGGCTCATCCAAGCGTCTGCCGCTGATATGACAAAGCAGGCAATGGTTAACTTGTACGAGAAGGGTTTCCTACCAATGGTGCAAATCCACGACGAGATTGCAATGTCTGTTAAAAGTATTGACGAGGCCAAAGAAATCGCCCACATTATGGAGACTGCAATACCCCTAGAGGTTCCTAGTAAATGTGACGTTGAAATAGGACCGTCGTGGGGAGAAGCTAAGTAGCTTGGACACTGCTCGCTTAACTGCCCCGCTTCGGCGGGGTATTTTTTTACTTGACTACCTGTTTTTAACTGATATACGGGGTTTGCTACTAGTCTGTTGTGGGTAACTCAAGACGGGTAGACAAAAGACGACGCTCCACCCAGTGTCGTCTTTTTTTATGTCCCACTCTTTTCTTGCAATCTTGTATATTCTCCTATATTATCCTAGATATGCGGAAGCGCATTGGAGATAAAAATGGATACAACACGTTGGAAAAGCATTCTCGTACCAAGAGAAGTGTACGAAGAGATCAAAGAACTATCAAAAAACGAAGGCCGCACGATTGGCGGGCAACTACGACTCGTATTTGATTGGTACAGAGATTCTAAAAAAGGAAGCGCAGATGATAACCAAGGGGACAGGGCAGTTTCACAAAAGATTGGTGGAAAACCGGTGCCCAAAGTGCGCGCAAAAGCTTAAAGTTATTGAAAAAAATGATGAAAAACTCGTCCGGGTATGCGCGATATGCAGCTTAACAATAACCGACGACATAAAAAATGCAGAATATCCCGAAGATGTATGCGATTAAGTATTGCATATCGCATACAGGGGCTTTATAAGAGTTTTCGAGGGTCATGCCTCAAACTCTGTAGTTAAGACAACTATAACCCCTAGCTCGGTTGCCCCCAGCTAGGGGTTTACTTTTTTATAGAGGAGAAAAATATGGAAAAAGTGTTTGTAAACGGTCTCATGGCAAAAAAACCTAGAGAAACTGCGCCCGATTGGATAAAGTGTAACCTAAGTATAAAACGAGAAGACCTCGCAACGTGGCTCGCGGGCCAAAAAGGCGATTGGATTAACGTTCAAGTATGTGAGAGTAAAAACGGGGATAAATGGTACGCAGAGGTGGATACATGGGAACCCAAGAAGACGAACTCTTTTTAGAAGAAACGTTACAGAGGCACAAAGAAGATTTTTTCCATGCTATAGAATGTACTATGGAACTTCTGAAAGAGTTTGATGAAATGGGTTTAAACAAAGGAGCCGCTATCGGTGGCTCCCTTACTCACCTGATTGCACACCTCATAGAAATATCTCCCAACCCGGCTACAGCGATGGGCCTGCTATCGTCCTGCATGACAAATGCCGCCGTCAACATGAGCCACGTCTCCGAAAATCATCCGGGCAGTGACGAAATACATTAGGTTGACTTAATCCCATAATGTCCTATACTTCTCCCACGTTTTAACTAAAGGAGAACGACATGATGTTAATAGACATTAACGAAGTTTGTGAGATAGCCAAACTTTCTAAATCAACCGTGTATAAAAAAGTAAAAGACGGAACCTTCCCGGAAATCAAAAAAGCACCGAGCCCCAGTTCCCGCGGTCCACGGCTCGTAAACCGTTGGGACAAATCAAAAGTAATTGCTTGGGCATTTGATGAAGACGAAATAAGGGGCAAGCTTATCTCATCAGAAGACGACATTCCTGATGGGCCCTACAACGCGCCATATGGTGACGCTTTCCTAGAAGAGGCCCGCAAAGGTGAGTACGCCGGGTTTATGGATTGGTATGACGAACCCCCCAAGTGGTGGCGTAAATATTCTCCGCATATATTCACTATCGTGCTGATAGTGGTTGTCGCAGCCATCATTAAGTTTGTTGTACTATAATGGCAAAATGGACACTAGATAAGACGGCAGAACAAAAATATGCCGAAATCCTTACTCTGAAAAGTAAGAACTCAAAGCAACGCGCCGAAATTGCAAGGCTGACCGTTGCACTTGAAAGAGTAACAAAAGAAAAGTTATCTCTTCTCACAGACATAAAATGGATGAGAGGAGAAAATGACAAATCACCACCTGAAAAGAAAACTTGATAACCTATACAAATGGATCGACGCAATGGAAGACAACGACACAACAATGAAATGTCCAGATTGTGACGGCGACGGTTTGGAAACAGTCGAAGTGTTTAAACCACAAAGCCCCGGCAGAGATGTCGGGGAGCCTTACGAAGAACTAAGGCACTGCGAAAGATGCGACGGATCAGGAAGCATAGAAGAGTAATACCCGGAGTTTGTTATGTTAGCAGGAATGTGCCTTGCCCTCGCATTGTACCATGAGGCAAGAGGAGAACCCCAACTAGGACAACTCCTAGTGGCAAAGGTTATCGTTGGACGCATGGAATCCAAAAGGTTTCCGTCAGAAATGTGCGACGTGATTATGCAGCCGCGACAATTCTCATTTGTTCGAAAAGGATGGGTGCCCGTTCCTAAAGATAAAAAGGCATGGAAATTTTCTAAAAACCTAGCGCAAGAAATTATAGAAAACCCCAGTGTCTTGCCCCTAACGTCCGTAGATCACTACCACACAACAAAGGTGCGACCGGTCTGGAGAAAAAAACTGTATAGAGTGGGCCGAGTAGGTAAGCACATCTTCTACAGTTATAACCGACCGGAAACCGTAACAGTTAGCTTGCGGCCTAAGATACGAAAACAATAAAAAAAACATTTAAGGTGCGACACTATGTCGCGGATAAAGGTATATAACTTTATATAAAATTATGTTAGTATAAGTTATCGAAGGGGATGAGCCTCTTCGATCAATGTTTCACGTGAAACATTGGGGGCGGGCAAGCCCTACGCTATTTGACATTGAATCAACCAGCCAGTGCTAGGGTACTGGAAAGGTGGTTCTACATACTATGGAGTAAAACATGACACGTTTGAAAATAAAACCTGTGAACAATACCCTCTCTGATCGGAACAGGTACTGCGGCCCAGCCGTTATAAGTTCCCTTACCGGAATGACTACTGGTGAAGCCGCAAGACTTATAAGATCGGTTACGGGGCAAAGAAAAGTCACAGGAGTTCATACGCACCACCTCATACGGGCCTTAGACTTTTGTGGAATATCCTTTTTTCCCGAAAGGTGTTTGAGATTTCTTCCACAAAATAAACCTACTTTAGCAAAGTGGTTGAAAAACTCTAAAGAGAGTCGATCAACAGGTCGTGTGTTTCTGGTTGTTGCTGGTCATCATTTCCAGTTGGTCGAAGGCAGACGTTACGTTTGTGGGAGAACACTGGACATCGTTAGCATCAAAGACAAAAGCGTTAAACGCAGATGTCGCGTTGAAGAAGTCTACGAGTTGAAAGCAGAAGGTAAGATCATAATTCCAGATCGTGCTAAAAAGCCAAAACGAAAGTATGATCAACATCGGCCCTTTGTTCAAAAGATGAAACAGAAATATGGTTTCATGGCTGAATGGAAGCAAGAGGGTGGATACGGTGACTACTGGGTAGAGATGCCGTCACACGCGGAAGACCTAGCCTACGACATGGAACATGAGCTTAGTGATGAACATACTTGCTACGACATGGCAGACGTTGCAGGAAGAATGGAACGTATGGCAGAGTTCATGGAAGAATACTGTGTAGAATAAACAATAGCCCGCGGTTCTCGGATCGCGGGCTTTTTTATGTGGATCGCGGCTCACGGCACAATTAAACACGGTTCTATGTATATAGAGAGGCAAATAGAAAAAAAATATTTTTTGTTAAAATAGGTGTGTCCGGTGTAACCGTGTGTCTTTTGGCAAAAATCCGTTTATATATATAGGGTTAGCAAGACACATATTTAAAAATAAAAATGTGCCAGTTATGCAAATAAGTGCCGGTTGGCCTTAATGTCCAAAATAGCATAAAGGGCCTCAGAAAGTTTTTTTATAAAAAATATATTTCCCTCTCTATATATACAAAAGGGAAGTTTTAGGGCAATGTATCTGGAAATAACTGGAGAACACTATGGCTAGGAAAAAAGCTGCACCTAAGACAACTACACCTGTTGTTAGAAAGAAACCCGGAAGGCCAAGAGCTACAAGGGAACAACCGTTAACACGACGACAAGAACTGTTTGTCAAAGAACTGGTTTCTAAAGATGGACAGATAACTATGAGGGAAGCCGCTATTGAAGCAGGCTACCCAGCGGGCTCGGCACACACTAGAGCTTATGAACTAACCAACCCTAACATTAGTCCGCACGTTGTTAATGCGATACAATCATATCGTGCCGAACTGGATGAAAAGTATGGAGTACATTACCAGCGTCATATCAAAGATCTTCAATTGATCCGAGATATGGCACTAACTAACGGCGCATACTCTGCCGCCGTCCAAGCCGAGTATCGCCGGGGGCAAGCACAAGGCGATATTTATGTAAGCAAAAGCGAGATAAGACACGGGAGCATCGACTCCATGAGTAAAGAAGAAGTCTTAAACGCCCTAAAGGAAATTAAACAAAGCTATGCCCCGATCACTATCGACATTACTCCCGAAGGACAGGACAATCCCCAAAACCGCGACAAAGCGAGAAGCCGACTTGTGGCGGATGATGAAATCGGGGATGGCGAAAAGCAACCGGAAGATCAAATCCACTAGACTTGAAACATGGGCGATGCCGGGAGTACCCGACGTTCTCTTATGTGACGAAAAAGGTTTGTTCCATTTTATTGAACTAAAAGCTACTGGTGGCAACGCGGTTGAACTGCGACCTCATCAAGTGTCTTGGTTAACTAATCACTCTCACGGTAGTGCGTGGGTTTTGGTTCGCAAAGTTAAGACAAAGACTTTGCCACAACGTGTGTATTTATACCCTGCAAGTGACGCTATGGACTTAAAGTTTGAGGGTCTGGCGGTTGATCCAATTTACTTCGAAGAGGGTGAACCTGATTGGGAAAAAATACTGGGGTTGATTTGTCCTAGATAATCGCATAAGATCGCATAGTCTTAACTTAGCTATGGAGAATATTATGGACAGGAAAGAATTTTTTGAGTGGTTGGAGACTTGCCCAACCCATAAGTGGAATATTGCAGCGGACGAAGTTGACCACGTTGTAATTACTTTTCCTACTGAAGAAGAGGAGGAAGAGTAATGGGACTTGATATGTATTTAACGGGGGATAAGTTTACCCCAACCCACGACGGTAAGCATCAACGGCAAAAAACTGATGGTTACGAGGTCACAAGCTTGCGACTCGACCTTGGTCAATGGCGTAAACATTGGGCCCTGCATAACTTTATTGACCAGCATTACTCAGACGGTAGTGGCAATAACGAATTTCCGCTTGATCCAAACCAACTATTGGAAATTGCGGAAGCCGTTGAACAAGGGCGATTGCCCGACGCAAACTATAGTACAGAAATTGACGATCATTATACCGAGGCCGACATTGTTGCTAATACTGCAAAAATCTTTCGGGATGCTGCGGCTTGGTTACAACGCGACGATGGTTTCTGGCGCGATGTAACATATTCGGGGAGTTGGTAATGGCTCTTAAAACTTATGAGATAGTTGTCGAGGGCGTTGTTTCTGCGACTCATATAGTTGAGGCGGCCAATCCCGTGGAAGCCAGTGAAATTGCTCGGCGTAACTTTTCTAAAGATACCGGTGCAAATTATCACGGCGTTGCAGTGGCAGATATTTTTAAAATTCCGGAAGTAGTAGAACTTAACTTTAAAAAAATGAGGGAAAAACATGACAAAGGATGAACTAGAGAAAATTCTCGACGAGGTATTTGCAAAAGTATTTAGGGGAGATTGGTAATGTTTTTAATGGAATGGATTTATAAACTTTTATATGGCGAAGACTTGCCAACCGAAGCCCCAAAAAGGCGACGTAAAAAATAAATAAATTAACCCGGTTGACGCCGGGTTTTTTTATGCCCTATATTGTTCTATATTATCTTATATCAAAACAATGGGGGCAACCAATGTTAAAGACTGTAGAAATTAGCCGGGCGCAAAAGACAAAAGGCGTTGCGGTAACTTATAGAGCGGGCGAAAATAATAACTTCGGAACATGTCCGGCAACTTGTGAATTAAACCCGTCCGGTTGTGGCGCGTCAAAAGTCGATCAAGATTACCTTGATGCCGTTAGCGATGCCGTACCACATAAAGGCGTTGCATTTACTTACTCGCATTTTTCGCCATTGTATTGGGCTAAGAAATTAAAGCCGGGTAAAACTGTTATAAACTATTCCGCCAAAACTGTAGAATTAGCGGCGCGTTACGTTAAGCAAAACATTCCGACGGTTTGTGCGGTTCCCTTAGATTTCTGGGAGGGTAAAAAATCCCGGGCGGTTGACGGTGTAAACGTTGTGAGATGCCCGGCGGAATATCGTGACAATTTTGGATGCAACCAATGCGGCGCGGGTGATCCATTATGCGCTCAACTTAAACGACGCTATGCCGTTGGATTTACGGCGCACGGTGTACACAAAAAGAAAGCCGCCAATCCAGACGAGGCGGGCGGTTGCTATGCTACCGGCGGCAATGTCTTAATCCATTGGACACATACGGCGGATCAAAACCAAGAGGAAACCGACGGGGATAAGTTGCGCCGGTTTGCTAAAAGCTTGGCACCGCGTACTATATTGCGGCACCACATTGCCGGGGATATTGGGGCAAGTTAACTTTTGAAAAAATAAAGCTTGCATGGTATCTAACTTTATGCGAGTTTATAGGGGCGGGGTATTCCTGCCCCGTTTTTTTTTATTTAACATGGAGTTAAAAACATGACTTACCAAACTGACGCATTATCGCATGGCATTGGAAACAGTGCAGTATCTTCACAGTGGTACAACCGCCCAGACGATCAAAAGTTTTTATCGTTAGATAGTATGCTAAATTTTAAGAAAGTTGACGCAAGCCGGATGACTTCCCGAACCGTTGATACTCACAAGGTTAAAATCATAGGCGATTATGACGAGGCAAACCCCAGCCGGGGAAATATATTCGTTGAATATACTGACGATAATAACCAAGAGCATAACAACCTTCCGACTAATTGGAGTTTTGGCCAGTTGTCACAACTTGCCGGTGCCCCTGCCGGATACCTTAGAGACTTGCCCGCACCGATAGCGGCGGACTGTATTCAATGGGGTTTGAAATATAACCGGGGTAAAGAGTTAATTAAGGTATATGGCAACCAAGCCCAAGGCGGAGAATTGCGAGCCGCAACCGGCCCGGATTATGGCCGGATTTTTGATTGGGAAATATTAGAACCAATCAAAAACTTGGTTGAGGATAGCGGCGGACGTTGGAAGGTGCCCGGCATGATGACCGGAAGCCGTGACGGCATGGCGGTTTATGATCCGGAGATACCGGTAACCAATGAAACCACAACTTTATTTGCGTCGGATCGGGACGTTTTTGTTTTCCTTGTGGATGACCGCAACCCCATTGAAGTTGGCAAGCTTGCCAATGGCGAGCCTGACTTAATGTTTCGCGGGTTCTATGCATGGAACAGTGAAACCGGTAGCAAAACCGCCGGTATTGCCGCAATGTATTTGCGCGGCGTTTGCATGAATAGAAACTTATGGGGCGTTGAAAATTTCCATGAGATTAAAATTCGGCATACTAAATTTGCGCCGGATCGTTTCGCAATGGAAG
>Ga0208645_1002272_pt1 | contig 15523 bp, 29 predicted proteins | sample VirMetDEL_Sep_01_FD_184519 | JGI IMG/M metagenome (GOLD analysis project Ga0208645, IMG submission 184519) | Aqueous microbial communities from the Delaware River and Bay under freshwater to marine salinity gradient to study organic matter... | ecosystem: Environmental > Aquatic > Marine >... | reverse complement strand
GTTTACACCAGCAGTATCTGACCTTGCTTGTAAAACAGAAGTGCCATTGGATTCTACATTTAATGTTCCATTTGCAAGATTGGTGCTAGTGCCAATCCCAACGTTACCGCTTGAGTCGATACGCATGGCTTCGCTTGGTGCAGCAGTTGATGCGTTCGTAAAGAAACGAAGACCGTGATCGTTTCCTGTTGTTAAACTAAACGCCTCAATTCCAGCGCCTCTTACTTTAGAAGCGTTAGTCCCTGTAGTAAATCCTAGATACCCACCTGTGGAAGCGGAGCCGCTGGTTCCAGCAGCAAGAACTAAAGTACCGTCGATAGCGGACGTACCAATCCCGACATTGCCAGCCTCAGTAATCCTTACTCTTTCTGTGTTGTTAGTCCCAAAATACAGATGCTCATTTTCGTACGTCCACAAGAACGATGAACCATCTGCATTAGAACCGAAGATAAGGCCGTCAGTCGCGGTTTGTCCTGTTGTTGCGGTAGTCATCCTAATAATTGGAGACCCGTGTAGATGCATTAGACTATCTGGACTCGTAGTACCAATCCCGACGTTGCCGCTTGCGTCGATACGTATCTTCTCACTACCAGCCATATCAAAAATAGTGGCTGTTTGACTGTTAAGTCTCAGATTTCCGTTTGATCCTGTTATGTCAGCAGAAGCGCCGAAGCCTGTATCTGTTAAAGTAATTTTAGGGTCGTTAGAAGTGCTTAGATGTAACACAGATGACGGGCTGCTAGTCCCAATCCCGACTCGACCGCTGGAGTCGATACGCATGCGTTCAGCGTTGTTATAACCTCTAATGGACAAAGAATTGTCTGAATGAAGCATTTGTATTGATGCAGTCGCAGAATCTGATTGATTGCCGAAGATTATTCCTACCGTATTTGCGTCTCCAGAACGAAGATAGGTAAAATTGTCGCCTGTTGTATTCGTTTCTAGTAAACCAGAAGGACTCGACGTACCAATCCCGACGCGATTATTAGCTGCGTCAACAACAAGTGTATCTGTATCAACAGTCAAGCCATCAGCAGTCACTGTGCCGTCAACATTCAAACTTGTGTTGAACTGACCTGTGGTAGCAGTAATAGCAGCAGCACTGGCCGCACCGATGACTGTACCGTCGATAGCACCTGCGTCAATGTCTACTTTGGAAATGTTGACTTCACCAGTACCATTAGGCGTTAAGTCAATGTTGCCATTGGTATCAGTGGAAATGATTGCGTTGCCATTAACGTTAATATTGTCAACGTCAAGGTCAGTATTGATTACAACAGTACCAGTGCCATTGGGTGAAATATTGACATTTCCATCGGTGTCACTAGAACTAATGGTATTGCCATTGATATTAATGTTGTCTACTTGGGCTTCAGTGACTGCACTGTTAGTACCCAGAGTTACTGCGTCAATCGCACCACCATTAATGTCAACAGTTGGAATAGTAGTAGTCCCGGTAAACGTGGGACTAGCAATGTTTGATTTGGTTGCTATTGCAGTTGCAATGTTGTCGAACTCAGTTTCGAACTCAGTTCCTTTAATAATCTTGCCGCTATCACCAGAAGGTAAACTATCCTTTGCGGCAAAGTCAGTTGTTTTAGTATAGTCAGTCATAGTTTATCCTTTAGTATGAACTACTAAGACGCCCAAGATGTGTGAGTGTGGATAGGGCTAAAGAAAGAAGAAGAAGGGGGCCATTAAGACCCCCTATGGTTTTTACTCGTCGCAAACTGCGAGAATAAACCCAGCTTCAGGTCTATAAGCTTGAACACCGTACAGCGTATCAGCCGTGTACAGAGTTGACAAGTATTCCTGCTTGTACTGAGTCTGTGAACGTACTGAAAGCTGCTCTGCGAGCACAAGAGCGTCCTTGTGGAAGAACATACAGCCGCGAGTGTCAGCTGAAGAAGCAGAGTTCTGAGCAGCTACTTCGATAACAGGACAGTTGGAAGAGACATAAACGTCTACACCGTACAGGTTACCAATGAGGCCAGATTCAACACCACGTCCACCTACGAAGTCAGAAGACACGTAGCGGTCAATACCCATGATTGACTTACGTACAGCAGGAGGAACTACGATTACTCGTCCGTCCATAGGTACGTTAGCGTCGTCCATAAGCTTGATGGCTTCACGGAAACCAAGATCCGTAAAGTTGTCGCCTGATGTTACAGTATCAACAGCGTAAGCTGCAAGGCCAGAAGAAGCATTGAAGTAGTAGCTGTTGCTGTTTACCCAGTCAGCACCAGTGTTAGCTGGAGACTGAGTACGCGTACCGTCACCAAAGCCAGTACCAGCGTTCATGAGGTCCGTGTCTACTTTGACAGCCAAAGCGTAACCAGCGTCTTCCGTGTAGAATTGACGCAAGCTGCTCAGAGCTTGTACTTCAACGATGTCCTCGATCAAACGTGAGTACTCGAAATGACGATCAATGTCAACAGTCAGTTCGCCTTCAGTGTTTGCAATGATCGTTACTGCAGTGTCAGCAGCCTTCGCATTTGCGTCACCACGTACCGGCTTAGGGATATGGATCTTGTCGCCCTTCTTGCCTGACATAGCGAGTCGCTTGACAAGAGGAGCCATCTTGAGGTTCTTTTGGTAAGCAGCAATGATTTCATCCGACCAAATTTCGGGGATAAAAGTAGCTGCTTCTGTTTTTGCAGTATTACCCGCTGCAGCAGGATATGTAGCAGTAGCCATTAGTCACAATCTCCTTTAGATTATTTGACTCGACCCTCTGCGTATGCTTTTAAGATTTCTTCTGACAAAGCTTGATAACGCTCAGGGTCTGTTCTCATTAGTTTAATAATGTCGGCCCTGCGATACACTTTCCTACGGCTCCCTTCGGCACTGCCCTGTGTGCTGCCCGTGTTAGCTGCTTTCAGTTGCTGCTTCCGTGACTGCTTTTCTACTGCAGCCGTTTGCTGTGCAATGTTCTTACGTTCTTTCCAGAGCGTGAACAATTCGTCAGCAGCTTCAGCGTTGTACTGTTGGTCAGCTTCTACGAACAACTGAGTCCTGATCTTTGAACCTTTGATCCATTCAGCAAACTTAGGGTCCTGCAGAATACTCTGCATGTCCGGATGTTTGCTGTTTAGCATCGCAAGAGACGTCTGCTTCTTGTATTGTGCAGTGTACTCTTGAGCTTCTCTGATCTTAGGATGATTCTCAATAGCACGATTGACAGCTGCTTGAGGATCCGTAAAGTAGTCTATATCGTCTTCAGGCTCAACGTATTGTTGAGGTGCTTGTTGTTGTGTCTGATTCTGAATGAAGTCGTCCACAACTTTACGAAGTTCTCCTACTTCTGACGATTGACGCCCAAGCAGCTTCTCAGCTTCCTGGTGCATCTGTACCACTTGCTCTAAAGTTTTGCCTTGGTACTTATCAGGTATTGTAGGTTGTTCTTCTTCTTGAGATTGCTCAGCGTCTGCCTGCTGAATCTCGTCTACTTCGTTCTCAATGTTGTCTGCGTTTTCCTCTTCAGGGGGCAGATCTACCATTGTTGCTCTTGACATGATTAAACTCCGTGAACATTAGTCATTATGGAGGTTGGGTTTTTGGCCTGCCTTTTCGTGTTCTCTTACCCACCGCATGTGCCTACCAGGAAAGTCCCCAGTGTGCCCATCCAGGATAAAAGCCGGAGCAGACAACATTTTTGTACCTATGGCACCACAGTCGCACCTACTGACTTCGGTACCGCTACGTACAAATTGTTCAAAAGTGTGTCCTTTAGGACATCTAAAGTCATAAACCTTATACATCTTCTACAACTTCTTCGTTATCAGCTTCTGCTTGTTCTCTAGCTGCTGCAATAGTAGCCTCAAGATTAATTACAGTAGCAAAAGCTGCCACTTGGCCTTTACGAAAGTGTAGATCTTCTGCGTCTTTTACTGTCTGAATGTCAGCTAGACGCTGTGCATTAGTAGAAAGCTCTTGTACGAGTTGTTTGAAACCTTCGCTACCAAATAGTACGTTGTAGTTGTCGAAGTAAGCTTCAAGCTCAGTGTTCATAAGTTTCCTTTAGTTGTTACTACAGTTATAGTATAGCATATTTTTAGGCAAAAGTCAAGCTTTATTTCTTAGGCTTTTTCTTAAGTTTCTTAAGGTCTGCAGCGGTAATCTTTTTCCTGGGTGGTGCTACAGCTGCCAGCTTCTTCTGCTTTGGTGAGTATTTAGAGTAAGGCATCAGTAGCCCTTCTTAACTGGCTTCTTTTTCTTCTTTGGCTTTGGTTTAGTTCCTTTGTACATCATAGCTTTCTCCTTTGCTTTAGCTGAAAGTTCGTCTAAATGATACAACTTTTTAGACGTAGTAGTATGCTTAGCGCCACTGTGGACTGACCCATCAGGCATCTTGTGCATACCTCCTGTGTGCTTTGATCCATCTTTGAAGTAGTGTGGTACGCCTTTAGCCATTACTTTTTCTTCCCTTTGGCTGTCTTGGCTGCTTGTCTGAAGGCTTTTGCGCTGGGTGCACCTTTGGCACCCGGCTTACGCATCTTCTCCCCGCTACCTGCAGCAATTCGTTTGCGCTTAGCGTGTATATTTGCATAGAGTCCTTGTTTAGCCATTACCATTTCACCTTGTCTGCCCAGTACGCTGCTGACATCTTGCCTTTGCTAATATTTTTAGCATGGCGAGCCTTAAAAGATTTACGTCTGGCTTTCTCTTTATCTGTTTTCGGGTTTTTACCTGCACCACTGACACCTTGTTGTCCAAAACGAATGGTTTTGATTTCGTCGCCTTCCTTAGCGACTACAACATGGCTTTTTGTCGGGTGATTAGGCGTCTTCTTGGGTTTGTTGAACCCGCTTACTCCCGCCCGTTTTAGACTTGGGTGTTTCTCTGTCATTGCATAGGTCCTCTACCTTGCGTTCCAGTTCCTCCAAACGGAGCCACTTGGGGTCTAGGTGTGCTTCTATTTGTTTCAGGAGAACTGTTAGTTCTTTATCCGTTAGCATGTCTTTCCTCGTTTAGTTAGTTAAATTGCTATCCATTCTCCAAAGTCCCTTACGTAGACCAAATGGGCGGTAGCGTGTTGTGTACTGAGAGTTAGAGTAGAACCTCCAAACTCATCAATATTAAACTCAGCAGAGTTGTAGTAGTTTGTTTGACTATAGATTCTAATGTAGCCCGTAATGTTTACAGTGTTGGCAGTGGCTAAATAAACTAACACTGTCTCCCTGTCTTTAGGTGTCAGATTCAGCACAATGTTAACATCAGCAGTACACCTGAGTATTTCCGTACCCGTTGTTGTCCTGTCTGCTGTTAATGTTAATGCTTCTGCTGTGGCTAAGTCTGCTCTGGATTGGGGTATGTAGCTCATTAGACTGCCAACCACTCTTTAAATTCTTTGATGTACACAAGATGTATCGTTGTGTTGTCCTGTTCTACTACAAGACTAGCAGCACCGAAATCATCCACATTGTACTCAGCTACGTTGTAGTACGCTAAGTTAACCACACTGATGTACCCTACAATATCAATTTTATCGTCAGTACGACAGTTGACAATAACAGTTTCTCTGTCTTGTGGGTTAGAATTAAGATTAATTACAGCCGAAGAAGTAACCTTTAGAATCTCAGAACCGGAAGTAGTATGATTACTTGTGATTGTCTTAGCCTGAGCATTTCTAAGGTCAGCGTTGCTCGACAGGTTACCCATAGAGATATTGTAGACATTGGGTGCCTGAGCTTCGTTCAGGTCCTTCACGGAACCTGCGTCAATCTCTTCACCGTTGGACAAGGTTAGCACCAGGTGTCCATCAAAGTCCACTGTGGCGTCCTGAACGCTAACACCGTCCTTTCCGTCTACACCGTCAGTACCGTCTTTGCCGTCCTTGCCGTTAACACCTGCTGGACCAGTGTCGCCTTTGTCCCCTTTGGGACCTTTGGCACCTGTTGGTCCAGCTTCTCCGGTGTCTCCTTTGTCTCCTTTTTCTCCACGGACAGCCTCTACTGCCTGTATCTTTGACAGGAGCTTGTCGTACATTGCACTCAGGAGGAGATTTACGTTCATTCTTGAGTCAAACGCTGCATTAACATTTGTTCAGCCTGACGAGTCTCAGTGTCTCTGGACTGCTGCCGCTGATTATTCTGTTCTTTAGCTTTAACTTCACGCTCCTTCAAAAGTGTTTCCGCTACTTTCATCCTACGCTCAAACTCTCTGTCGTCTTGAGAACCTTCTCGTAGATTACGCGTGATTGCATTAATCTTCTCAATCTCAAGCTCTTGTGGCACCGCCTGAGCCTCAATGGACAGCTTAGCTGCTCTGGCGCTTGACTCTTGAGCCTGTGCTGCCAAAGCTGCTGTCTGGGACTGCTGGAACTCAAGCTGTGCCTGCTGTGCTGCCATAGCCATCTGCTGAGCTTCTGGGTTAGGCTGCATGGCTTGCTGCATCGCTGCCAAGAGTTCTTCACGGTTAGACAAGTTCATGTTGTCAATGATGGACTGAATCAGAGTGTTGTACAGAGGTGAGTCCTTCTGCATAGTCTGAAGTAGTTGTACCAACTGAGTAACCTCGTACTCCCTAGCGATGATACCCAGAGTACTACTTGCGTTGAACTTGTAGTCAGCAACGGGGTAGTTCTCAGGGTCAAACTGCATGTAGCGGTAGGCTGCTTTTTTGACAAAAGGAATCAGGAAGGACTGCTGGAAGTTAATAAGTGTACGCTTATGGCGCTTAATAATAGCACCAAGAGACATACTAATGCCAGCTGCTGTCGCTTCCCCATTGACCTGACCCGCAATTCCAGCAGAGTCAACTGCACCAGTAGCTTGCTGAACCATCTGCTGAAGCGCACTAGCCTGAGCAAAGGTAATCTGGTTAACTTGTCCAAAATTAAACGGCTGTAGTACTTCACGAGGGTCTCCGCTAGTTAGAATCATTTTACCTGGGCGTACTTCTGGTTTAGCACCACGAGGTAGCCTAGTAGCGTCCACAGCGAGCATTGGGTGTATCGTAAGACTCAGAGCGTCAATCCTAGCTCGCAACTCAGTGTCCAGAGCTTTCTGTGAGTTGTAACCTTTTTCACATACGCCACGTCCCCAGAATCTGCTGGGTACTACGTCCCAAGGAAAAGCTACTACTGGTCGGTCCTGCATCATGTACGGGTTAGCTTCTGCTTTCAACAGAATACCACCATTAGCAATGACAATCACTGCTTCTACGTACTTTGACTTAGGCTTAGCATTAAGTTCAACAACTACTTCGTCTTCTTCCTCAGAGGCTGCGTCAAGGAGTTCTCGTGGCACTAAGCCATAGTACTTAGTTAGACGTACCTTGTCGTCAGTGTAGATCGTGATGTCCTTGTCAGGCTCTAAGTCAGTGTCCGGAGCAGCAGGACCTACGTAAATGTCCTTGTACACCCCCTGTTCCTGCAGTAGTTCTACATGGTGTCGGCTTACGAACTCATCAATAGCAACACCCATGGCGTCATCAACACTGGTTGCTACTGGATCAATTAGGAAGTTCTGTGGCATCACGGGCTTAAGTTTAACCTTGACACGCTCCATGATGTTTACACCAACAGCCTGCAAGTCCCCACCCATGATGGGCTGAGTAGCTGGTGCCATTTCTTTCATTTCTTCAATGACAATCTCACCAATGCCCGTACCATAGACAGCAGCATTGATTAGACACTCTGCTACTGCCTTACGAATCTTACAGTCCTCAAAGTCCTCCGTGAGTTTATTACGTAGGAACAACACGTCCTGGCGCTGTGTGTCACCCAAGTTGTCACTTACGTCGAACCACTTGCCACGACCAAAGGTTGCTTCTTCTAGCTCAGCAACATTGGACTCAACAGCCTGTTGTAACGCAGGTGAGATGATTCTGCTGCGTTCTGACTTACGGTCACTGTCTGCTGGGTCCCAAATACCACGCCAGAGTCTGTAGTACTCGTCGAACTTCTGTTCGTAGTTTGACTCATAGTAGTCACGCCAGTCTTCGCACTTGGTCATCACCCATTCTTCAATGGACTCTTGGACCATTAGAGGGTCTTGTTCGTATAGTTCACTCATATTATCCTACCTTAAACTTGTTGGACTTACTTTGATTCTTTTTAGCAGGAAGTACTTGTAAGTTGTGTTCTGTGTGTAAACCACATACCTGATCGTGCAGTAATGGAACAATGTGATCTACTTGGAAGTTAGGCTTTATCCCTGCTGCTTCAAAGAGTGCATTAGTTTCAGCAACGTTAATGTATAAATCATTTATGTACTGCTGATCTGCCCATGTAGGCTGTGCGTTTTTTATTGTCCTTCTTCTTTTAGATGCCCTTGCTGCTGCTTTTGCTTTATATTGTAACGGGTCTTTTGCTTTAGTTCTTTTATATTCTTTAGACCTAGACTCAGGATTAGCTAATCGCCACTCAGCTACGTTTTTCAAAACACAAGAACGACACTTATTTAGTCTACCATCTTTCATTTTTCTATGTTTATGAAACTCAGCGAAGTCTTTTGTTTCGTTACATTTAATGCACTTTTTCATCAGTAACCACTCACAATATCTAAGATTTCATGGTCATCTATTTCAAATTCGTAGTTGTACGCTACATTTGCTAATTGGTCTATGTACGCCAGAGCGTCCACTAAGTCGTCATGTGTCAGAGGGTCCGGAAATTGGAACAACTGGTCTAGAAACCTACTGTTCCACTCACCTTTATTCAGTGTTACAAAGCCATTCTCAAAACGCCCCTGTAACGCCCACATTACCCTGTCAGTCTTTTTCTTGTTACCGTGGGTCAATTCCTCGACTCTGAAGAAAGTCCCGTAGCGTTTCTGTAGATCCGTCAGAGGGGACATTACGGCTTGCTTTGCAATCCCCCTTTCGATACCAACACTAACTGGCTCATAGTCCCTGACAACTTGGAATATCTTTGCTGCTGTTTCGTCAAGGCTCCAACGCCCATATACAATATTATCAACGTACCAGCCATCAGGACTAACTTTGACAACAGCAATCGCAGTCTCGTCAAGCTTCGTATTCTTAGTTCTCTTCTTGTTGACTTCTTCAAAGCCTGCCAAGTCAACCGCAACGTAATAGTCTCCTATCTCCGGTTCTTCTTCAGAAACCTTTATCCAATCCTCTTTAAACATTTCTGACCCACGAGCTTCAAACGACGCCATAAACTCCTGACGAAACGCATAGCTCGACATAGACTTCTTTGCAATGTCGATTTCATCAGCGTCAAGCAGTGGGTTATCATAGGAAGTAAAGTGCCAAGCTTTGTAAGTCTCGTCGTCACCCAGTTCAGCATATTTGTACAACTCGTAAAAGTGATTTCTACCCATAGGCGTACCTATGAACATTGCACAGCCCTTTTGGTCAGCCAAAGCAGGTCTTAATATCTGCTCGAACACGTCGGGCTTCATGTCGGCGTACTCGTCCAACACGAGGAACTTCAGTGACACACCACGCATCGTCTCTGGTCTGTCGGCTCCTTTGAGGCTAATCGTGGCCCCATTGATTAACTTAATCTGCAGGTTGTTAATGTGGCTACCTGAGATTACTGGGTGCCCAAGCTCTAACAGAGTCTGCCACATGATGTCACGAGCCTGACCCTGTGTGGGCGCTACGTAGAACACATGGCCTCTGTCGGCCTGCAGAGCGTTCACAATCAGCATCCATGCAGCAAGCCTTGACTTACCTGTACGTCTGCCTGCTGCTACAATCTTGAATCTGGTGTCGTCTGCCCAGACTTCTTGCTGCCAAGGCAGTAGCTCAATGTTAAGATCCATTAAAGTTAGGAAACGCTGCAGGCTCATTCATCAGTTTAAACGTAAAAGCAATCTCTACCTCACCAGCAGAGCCTGTTTGTGCTTTTACTACGTCTCCGTTATGTAGTACAAAGATTGGTGCCTCTGATTGACCACCTAAGATTTCTTTAGCTCCGCTATTTAATGAGTTGTTGTCCAGAAAGTACAACTGATCTACACCAGCACTGTCTTCCCACCAACAGGACACGTTATTAGTACTGCCGCCGTGGTTAGCTATAAATACGTAGTTTATCCATAAAACGTAACCATTAGGGACTGTGAACAGAGTTGTTTCTGAAGTGTTCGTTAAAGTCTTGTGTTTGGTGTAGTACATCTTAGTACAGCCACATCACTGGTGTTGTACCACGAGTGTCTACGTGTACGAAGTCCTTAGCTATACCAATGCCGTTGAAGCCGATGTGGTTAGCTACGTTGACTATGCGGTGTCTCTGGGCACCATTGGTGATTTGGATGTCGGCAGCAATACCTTGGGCGTGGGTGCCGGGTACTTCCTTAGCGGCTTCTATAGGATGTTCAGTAGGATGACGATAGCCGCTAGTGATGACAAATGGAAAACCACAGCCCCCACGCAAACGATCAAGCTTCTCTAGAAACTCTTCTTCCATACGGTTTTCACCCGTGACTTGACAGTTGAACTCGTCCAGAGTAAAATGCTTAAGCTTCATCCACGAGTTCTCCTTCAATAGGTTCATCATTGGACACGTCTACGGTCCCAACACCAGTAATATTAATTTGTATGGCGTTGCGACCCGCGTCCTTCACCACGTCACGCTCAAATGCCCCTACTGGTAACATACGGTCCATAATTAGTTTCCAAGCAGCAGCCTGATTCTTATGGTCGTTGTCCAGAGCAGCATCAAAGATCGTCTCTAGTACTTTTTTTGACTTCGGTGAAGCCAGCATACGAGCTTTGTACTCGTTGATTATCGCTGCGTCACCCTTCGGCCTACCTACTTGACCTTTGTTACCGGGTTTTACAGCGGCAATCTCTGACTTTCGGGGTCTGCCACGGCCACGCTTTTGTAAATCAGCGGTCATAACACAAATTGTCCCTAGTTATGTCTATAGTATAACACAAGTCTACACAAAAGTCAAGCTATTTTTCCATTGTTGTTGCAGTTGTGGCAACCACGAGGCTAATCAATGACTTACAGTTGTTGAAACACGAGTAATTATTCCTAATTTTCACCTTTTTTGTACGTGGGTAGCTACTACAATTATAAACACAAGTCAACACGGCCCCCCGTCCAACATTGGCACAGCTTTTGCATGTAGCAACATTCGTGCCAACACGAGACGCGCCCAAAGTTGGCATGGGTTTTGCATGGTGCAACATTTGTGCCAACACTGGCGGCGTCACAAGTTGGCACGAGTCTTGCATGGGTAGCAACAAGTGTGCCAGTCTGAAGTTGGCACGAGTTTTGCATAGGCAAGATCCATGCCAACATTGGGCCAACCATAGTCAGCACGAGCTGTCAAGTGTTGACAAAGTGTGAGAGCCAGTGTAGGACCTGTGGAGCCACAAGCACAGACTGTGCCAACTATTGACAATCTGCAGAAACCTCATGATTCTGGAGATATTCTGGATCGTGCAAAAAGTGCTGGACTCTGGCATTCATGAGAGTACAATGGGCACCAGATGTAACGCAAATGACACAACACAAGGACACACAAGATGACAACAATTAAGCAAAAGATCATAGCGGCCAAGGCACTTCGCTCAAGCTTCAACGCAGCGCAACGAGATCTAGTACAGAGATCATACAGCAGTGATGAAAGCCTCCTCAGAGATCTCAGAGAAGCGCAGGAGCAATACAAGTGCTTCCGTTTGCTAGTAGACGAGATCAAGGAAGAGAACGAAGATATTTATATGAAAGAAATCGTAGGACTATAAGGCATCACAGCTCTGCCCATGTAGACAACGTGGGCTTTGCTGTGGTACTTTAGACAACACAAACACAACACAAGGAAAACACAAGATGAACCGAAAGACAGACTGGAGACAGAAAAAACTAGAGCAATTAGCTGATGATGCAATGTGGTACGCTAACAAGTACAACTGCACATTCAGAGAAGCACTGGAAGACTATGACGAATATGTACCAGAGGATGAAATAGTCGACGCTTTAGCATTAATCGACAGCGGAGAAATAGACAACCCATATATCTGAGGAATTACAGCCGCGCCCATGTTGCGACGTGGGCGTCACTGTGGTACTTTAGACACACAAACACAAAACAAAGGACAACACGAGATGGCAGTAAAACTATCTAAGGCGAGCAAAATGCCCTGCAGATCATGGTCATTAGAAGCACTCAAGACTTGCGCGGGTAGCGTAGGCAGCGACGGTAAACTAGTGCCAGCTTGTGCTGGATGCTATGCGACTCAAGGCAACTATAGGTTTCCAAATGTCAAAGCACCACGCGAGCACAATCGTGAAGACTGGAAGCGCGATGCATGGGTAGATGATATGGTGGCAGAGTTAGACAATGATCGTTATTTCCGCTGGTTTGATTCTGGCGATGTTTACAGTCTAAAGCTTGCACAGAAAATTCTGGAAGTGATGAAGCGCACGCCATGGGTCAATCACTGGTTACCTACGCGCATGCACAAGTTTACGAAGTTTTCTAATGTATTCGCTGAGATGGAAGCATTGCCTAACGTAGTTGTTCGCTTGTCATCCGATAGCATCACTGGCGAGACTATCGACGGTGCGACCACAAGCACTATAGTGCCTTTCGCTGAGGACGCTACCGAAAGCATGACAGTATGTGAAGCGTACACGAGACAAGGCAAATGCGCCTCGTGTCGTGCGTGTTGGCAAAAGAACAATGCCGTGATAGCATATCCAGCGCATGGCAAAAAAATGTTAGGTTTAATCGCTAAGGCGGCATAGTCCGCCCATGAGGAAAAAGACAATGGATAGATTCAAAGACTTTCAGCACCTAGTGTCTGGTTTTAGTGATACCGATTGGCTGGTTGATTGTGCAGCAATGCCTAGTGAATACATGCAACAAGCGCACGTTGATCAGATAGTGATAGAAATAATCAGAAGGGAGGTAATATAGCATGGCAATTGACTTTGAAGCTGACACCTACAAAATACCAGAGTTCGCACTTCCGGCGCTGGTTAATAACGATTACACTTTGCTGGATGATGATGACGAAGCGTTCGTGGACAATCTGTTTGAGTGGCTCGACGGTGAATATGGGCAAGGCAACTGGCATATTGGCAACGTGAGTGAGCAGTATTTTGCACGCGCTGACTTTGGTGGCTTATCCGGTGATGTCTGCGACGTTGAAATAGTGTACAAAATGGTGGAGATGGAAGCATGAATGAGTTAATCAGAGAGTATCTAGACCTAGTGAAGCGAACGATGAAAACTAACGATGTCTTCGCGTTTCAAAGGTTAGAACAGATGGAGCACGAGTATCCAGAGATTGCTGATCTGGTGTATCAATCAGCGGGTTCGATGTCGTATGACTTCCAGCAAACAATGGTTATAGAGGACTAGACTATGAGACTTATGAAAGCATGTAGATTTTATGATGAGGACTCTAGTGGCTATGCTCTAGTCGCTAGAAAATGGGTGGCAGACATATATACAGGAGAAGACTTGCGATTCTACGTAGGTGTTCACAAAGACGAAGACTTCGGTTATTCTTTGTGCATCCATTTTGCATGGTGGAGGATAGGAGTGACACAGAGATGAGAATGATACAGCCTAAACGCGAGGAGATACTTAAGGCGTGGGAAGTACTCTATAAACTACAGCATGACGGTACACGGTCAGAAGATGACGTTGACTTGCTACACTGTGTCATGCGACTATTAGACAAAGAACAGAACAGGATGCTTAACCATGAATAACCACTGGCACTTTATGGGCACTCAAACGCTCACGGAATATGACTTCGACCTGCGCTACTGCTTCGCGGATGATCTGCTCAGGTTCGACAATCTGACAGTTGATGGTGACGAGATGCATGACGAAGACTTGACTAGCAGACAGTTCGCAGAGATAATCGGACACCTTCGAGAATACGAGTACGAATTACTATGAATTACTTTTACGTAGAAGAAGACCCCACAAGTGCAGCACAAGCACTCTGTGACAAACACGTTGTCAAGATGATCAGCGAAACGGGTATTATGCTTAGTGCCGCTCACAGGCTCTTAGAGACGCCACAGGCCGACTTTGTATACAAAGGTAGTCACCTAAACCACCCTAGTACAAAGTGGCTCAGATCGTCTCAAATTGCGTATAAGCATGGGTTGCAGCACCTAGAGTCCCTTTTAGCGGAATACGTGCACCGATTTAGCAATCCGGAGAAATACGAAAGGCTACGACTTGATGTGCTACCACGGCTGAGACAAGTACCCGAAGCACTGCCGGATCTGCCTTTTGTAGACCCTCCACAGTGCATGTATGACGAGTGCAGAGGCAGTGACACTGTGGAAGCGTACCGAAGTTATTACAGGGTCAGACGCAACGAGATTGACATGAGATGGACTAAACGGGAGGCACCAGCATGGCTTTAGAACTGACAGAGAAACAAGCGAGATACATAGCGGACTACATAGAACACGAGTACTCTGAGATAGATCTAGTGGACCTGGAACTATCTGAGGTGATTTTAAACGCAGTGGCAGCAATCAATGGAGGTGCAATGGAATGACGGTAGAAGTACACATAAGCAAAGACAACGCAGACTATTATGTCGAAGCGTACACAAAGGACTATCACCTGGACAAAGACAAAGTAGTCCATGAGACAGGCACCACAAGACTCTGCTATATCGCAGGCTACAGAGACTATGATCTAGAGGAGTCTGAGCAGATTAGAGTGCTACTGAATCTCAGAGATAACATCAAGGACTTCTACTCAGGATACCCAGACGGTGAAGTCACAGTGAAGCTAGTGATAAAGGAGGACTACGTAAACACATGAACAGCCTAGAAGTACTTTGTGAGTTAAAAGACGGTAGACGGTGGCTGAACTGCCTAGTGTACCTGAAGGACGGTGAAAGACTCAGTGACCTAATGAATGACGAAAGAGACTTTATTCCTCTGAAGGTCCCCATGGGTAATGGCCTGAAGGGTTCCATAGTCTCGAAAGACCACATAGCTTTCATACAGGAGATGTAACATGAACATTTTCAAAAGGATATACAACTGGTTAACCACGGAACTTCAGCTGATCTATGAAGACTTCAGCGAAGGCTATGTGGACTCACAGGAGGACCTAGTGGACATTGTGACCATAGGTGCTATCGTAGCACTCCTGATAGTCCTCTTCATGTGGTTCACAGGCACAGGAGACACGGGACTATGAGCATGATCGAAGTAGAACTTTTGGACCACATGGGTTCTGACCTAACGGTAGCCAATGCTGCCCGTGTGTCCTTCGCTAAGCACCACAAGAGTCTGACCACGGGTGATGTGAAGCTGATTAAGTACCTAGCTAAGCACAATCACTGGACTCCATTTGGGCACGTACAGTTACAATTCAGGGTCAAAGCACCAGTGTTCGTCGCTAGGCAGCTAGTGAAGCACCAGGTGGGCTTAGTGTGGAATGAAGTCAGCCGTAGGTACGTAGACGAGCCACCTGAGTTCTACAATCCTGAACTCTGGCGCATACGTGCTGAAGACAAGAAACAAGGGTCTTCTGATGAAGTCCTAACGCGGGACTCAGTGGTCTTTGCTGAGTACTGGGACCTGATGACAAAAGCAGCACAGCTG
>Ga0208645_1002271_pt1 | contig 15530 bp, 16 predicted proteins | sample VirMetDEL_Sep_01_FD_184519 | JGI IMG/M metagenome (GOLD analysis project Ga0208645, IMG submission 184519) | Aqueous microbial communities from the Delaware River and Bay under freshwater to marine salinity gradient to study organic matter... | ecosystem: Environmental > Aquatic > Marine >... | reverse complement strand
GATTATTCAAAAGTTTGATATCAATGTTAAAATTTAAAAAACGTACATGTTTTAATTTATTTTTAATTTTTAAAAACCTTTTTAATTTTTTATAATTTTTTTAAACATGTACGTTTTTTAAGATATGTACTTTTTTTATTTATTATAATTAAAGATTTTTATTTTATACGATTATATTAGTAGTATGAATAATAGCGATTTCAAGTTTATCAATTTAAATAACAAGCATTATGACAGATATGTTGAAAATGGCTCCAAAAGCGAGATGACGTTTTATATGAAAAATCCCATCATTCTTGAAGAAGAATATGATGTTAAGGTTGTCAATTTTAGCTTAAACAAAACTATTAATAGTTCGATACTTGTATATAACTCGGGTTTATCCGCTGTTGATAATACATCAGCTACACGTGAAATATTGCCGTCATTTTATAATACTAATGTTATTGAAAAAGATTATTATAATATCACGCTTTATGAATGGGATGGCGTTAGTGCGTTCCTAGAAACTGATGCAAGAGCTACTATAAGAGTCACCCAAACGGAGCCTGATTTAACAACTGGTCAAATTAATATTATTGATATTAGTGATGCTGGTTCAGGATTCATTTTAAATAATTATTTATATGTTGATAAAGATGATTTAACTGCTAATGAGAACTCATATACTAATAGATATGGTGAAATTAAAATAACAAGTATAGTTGATAATGATATTGTTAAGACTTTGAGTAATTATGCTAGCAGAGCTATTTTTCCAGCTACAACAAATCCTATTAATGAAAGAAGTTATAATAATATTGTTCTTTATGAAGATGATGGGCAAGGTTGGTACCAAGACAGCGGTATGAGAGTAAATTGTGAAGTAGCTTATCCCTATGCTGGTGCTACATTTGCTAATATTAATATTACTGAAATAACTAATGGTGGCACTGGTTTAACTTTAAATCAAATATTATATTTAGATAAAAGCAATATTATAGCTAATGAACCTACTATGACTTATACTGTAAGATTTGCTGAATATCAAGCAACAGAAATGATAGATGGTATTGGTTCAGTAGTATTATCAGCAAACGTTGAAATACTCGCTAATCAAGTTGAGGCTGATTTTGTATCAGGATTAACTTATGATGTCCCAGTATACGTTGCAAATACCCAAGTGTTTGGAAAGATACAAACTGATGCAGAAGCAAATGTAGTAGTTTTAAAAAATCAAGCAAATAATAATGGTGTTGCTAATATTTTATCATTTAATATACCAGGAGTAGGGTTTCATCAAAATGAAAGTATTTTTATTGACAAAGAAGATTTAACGCAAACTTATAATAGATATGACCCAGCAACTAGGTATGCTGAATATATTATAACAGCTCTAGTTGATGATAATGATTTAACAATAGATTTTGCAGGTTCTAATAATTATGGTTACGATCAATATGGTTACATTGATGTTCCCGATGGATTATATTATTATGACGTGCCTAATAAAGATACTAGAATATTTATCGAAGTAGTATCACCAGCAGGTTATACGAGACACGCAAGATTAGTTAAAGTTGAAGGTCTGCGTGAAGGATTTGTAGTTGATGAAATTATAACTTTTACAAGAAATGAAGTTATATCAGTAGATACAGGCCTAAGTTGGAAAAAGATATTATCATCAGGAGATTTAAAAGCTAAGGTAGTTAGTTTAACATCTACTATTTTCCCAACATATAACTACGAAATTACATTAGATAATCTAATATATAATAATATGAATTATACTAATAGCAATAAAAACTTTAAACCAGTTATAATGAGAGTCGACCCTCTTAATAAAAATATTCAAAATAGCAATATAGTATTAACTTTGGAAAAACAAATAATTAATCAAATAACTCTCGGTTTTAATCGCCATATAGATAGCTTTGACAACTTAAATATAGGGTTATTGTTGAAAAAAAAAAATAATATCTATAATTAGATATGAATAATAATTATAAATTTATCAGAAAGCCCATAAAATGTCAAACTATTTGGTTAAACACTAAAGACGGTTTAACTGATTCAAGTGAAAGAAAATATTTTACTTTCAACCATTTACCATTAATTCAAATTCGCAATCATTCGGTATTAAAAATTAACAGTGTTACATTATCGGGTGATGGAGTTGGTAGTGCATCAGGACATGACTGGGTTATAAAACTTGGAAATGTTAAATATAATACTACCAGTTATTTTAACAGTGATAAAGAAAGTATGCCTACCATATGTCATTTAAATTACGACCAAAACAATAGTATACAAAATGGAAGTTTTTGCCTAGAACTTGAGGTTCAGGACATTAAACAACTAGTCCTAAAAATTGTAACACATGATGGAGCATCTGAACACGGTGCTATAAAAAATTCTCAACCAATTGAGTTTGCTATTGGTTTAGTTATTGAACAATATGAAGAGTTATAAAAAAGTACATATCTTAAAAAAATTATAAAAATTAAAAAACTTTTTAAAAATTTAAAAAAATAAAAAATATGTACTTTTTTTATCTACAAGTACGCCTTGGAGGTTTTCTAGGTGGTCCCATCTTTCTGTATGTACTAGCGCTTTCCAGCGACATATCTACAATTCCACCCGGATTATTTCTAGCGTAATTGCCAACTAATTTGCCTGCTTCATCGGTCACTAATTTTTTTACTGGTTCTTTAAAATGTTCATATACACCATGTACGATTGAACCTGCTCCTAAAGCTTCTGCTCCGTCTAGCACTAATTCAGCAAATATTGGTAACGCCATTTATTTTTCTTATCTAATTAATACAAAGATTTTTTTTGTAATTTTTTAATCTGTAAATGTATCAATGCATTATCTAATATTAATGGTTGTCCTTTTTCATTATAAAACATAAGTCTTATTGATGTGATATGTTTGTTTTCAATTTTATATGATAAGTCTTCATAGTTGCGATATTTAATACAAGTAAGTGGAGCTTCATCGGCATTAATCCAAGTTAATATGTTACCAAAACCTCGGTGGATGTCATTACCTGTTATAAATTCGTTATGAGTTTTATATTGAAAATTTAAATTAGTTGTTATAATTATTTTACTTAAATTAATTAAATTAATATGTGTATCACTTTCATAATATGAATTAAAAGGTATTGGTATATATTGTTGATACGAATCAGTTATACCTAAATTCTCTTTCATATTTTGTATATTAGGTATAACTAAATCTAATTGAAAATTATCATCAATTAGGTCTTCAATTGTAGGGGTGAAAGTAGTATTATCATTTGAAAATTTTATTTTATTAGTTATCGGATCAATTGTTGTTGTTATTTTATAAGTTGTTAAAAGGTCATTTAAAGTAGTTTTTAAATTACTCGCTTTATAAAAACCATCAGGAATGGTAATAGTATTTTCTACCGGTGTATTAACAGTTCCTGAATCAAAAATAGGTATTTGTTTTTCGCCTTGCAATTTTGTAATATATAAATCAAAAGGTAATGATGCTGTATCACATATTAAACGATATTCATTATAATATTGAGGTGATGGTATTGTTAATGTATTTGTTAATTCTTCTGTTGGATTTTGAGCACCTGATACAAATGTAAAAGTATTAGTTGTTAAATCTACCCATGCAGTAGTGTTAGTATTATAGTATTGTAATTTAAAATCTACATTTAAACTTGCTCCTACATAAGTATCTTTAAATACAGATAATTTTAATTTAGTTAATATATCATCATTATCAATTTTAAGTTGAAAATATGAATTATCTTTCTCAATACGCATTTTTCTCGTAGCACTATCGGTAGTATTATTTAAAATATTTTTCCAATAACTAGCAGTATCATCTGTTATAGTATTAACATTATAATAAGTTAAAGTTAAATCATTATAAGCTATTTTAGATACATTAAAATTAGATTGGACTACTTCATCAACTATTAAAGCATTTTGGTCATTAAAAAATCCAGTATCATCAAAATAAAAACCTGAACCGAATTGATAAGTATAAGTTTTAGAATATCTTCTAATATTAAATTGGTTATTCATTAAGGTTGAACTGATGTTATAAATATTGTTTAAAAATTTAAAATCACATAACTTTACTTTAAGATATTCATCATCTCTTACTTCAATTGGATAATCTAATATTATATCAATATGTTCATCTAATTTATTTGTTTTTCGTTTATCCAAATAGAAATTATGAATACCGCACATTCTCTTCTAATTATTACAAATATTATAATTTAAACATTTTTTTGTTCTTTTATGTTTTGCAATATCACCTTTTCTTACAATACTACCACAATTTTGACATGTTCCTTTTTGTTTAAATTTTTCTACAATTATTTCCTTATTATTTTGGTAGTATTCTTTATTTTTTTTTGATATTTTTTCCTTATTATCTTGGTGATATTGTTTTATATATTCTGCTATTTGTTCTTTATTAGCTTCAGTCCTTTCTTTTGCAGTTCTTCCTTCAATTCTTTTATTAATAGTACCAATTTGTCTTATTATTTCACCTTCTCGTTTTTCTAATTCTTGTTTTGAATTACATGGGTAATCTTCATATAATTCAATATACCAATTTTTCCAGTCCCCGTTTACATATTGAGTTAAAGAACATAATTGGTTATAATATCTATGTTTAGCCATTCTTACGCTTAAATATTTTTGAGTAGTACTTCCAACATATATAAGTTTGTCATCATACAAACATCTAACAGTATATATTTTGCCTCTTTGATATTTATTATCCATATTTATCTTTATTTATCTTTTTATATTTATATCATTTTTTATTTGCTAAATACATATTTCGGGTCACGCTCAATTGTTTGACTCCAACCTAATCTTAATCTATTCTCAGGTTTCTCATTTTTATGTATCGATATAATTAAACTTGCATATGGTATATGCATTATACCATCATAAACTTCTTCAAGTTCTTGTTTTGAAAATATACTACCAACTTCCATACTTATAGCATCAATGATAGCAACACGATTAGCATTTTTTGTTAATATAAAATAATCTACTTGTTTACGAATTACTGATTCTACTGCTTTAAAAGATTGTGTCAAATATATTAAATTTATAGGACATAATTTATCACTGTCATGACGAGATTTTATACTTATATTATTACACCAATTACCTTTTCTTCTACTAAATACATCACTTCCAATTAAATCATCTAAAACAAAATGGACTACTCGTGGATGATATAATAATTTCCCATCAGCACTTCTTGGTGCATCAGGATCTTCTGCTGGATTTATAAAATCTTTAAATTCTAATAACATTAATTCATCAACTGATAAAGAACCTAATGATTTTGCTTTTATAAATTTAGCATAAACTTTACGATATATATTATAACTTTCGATCAAATCTCTTTCTTCTAATAAACTATTATATATTTCTTTTAATTGTTTATCAGGATTTGTTAAATCTAAATCAATTCGGTCATCTTTATCAAGGTATTTTAATTCATCTAATATTTGATTTTGTTTTGAATTACTTGTCCCGCCACTACACCATATTATCCTTTGCTCTACCCTATCACCATTTGGCATTTTATATCCACTTTCTTGAGCAAGTTGTAAATAATGATTTACAATTACTCCTTTTCCCGAACCTTTGCTACCACATACGAGCATGATATTATATATTTTTGGAAGATTATCATTATTTGCTACAGGGGTGTCATATGGTTTACCGAAATTGATTTTATCGGTTATATTTTTTAGTTGTTTAATTTTCATTTTAAAAAATATTATCTCTATTATATAGATAGAAAAATTATATATGGCAAAGGTAATTTATCCCGAAAATTACAGCGATGAGGACAAAGCAATTTATGATGATTTATATAGTAGAGGACGCCAACTATTAGGTACAAAAATTAATCCTAAAAATGAATTCTTACTTGACCTTTCGGCAAAAATTACAATCAACCAAATGAAAGGAATTGATAATGGTTTAACAAACGATGAAATTGAAGAAATTAAAAATTTACATAAATCAACCCATGGAACATTTGAAACTCCACCCGAATTGTTTTATGATGGTTTACAACGAACTAGTGATGGTAAAAGTATTATCCAACATCCTTTAAGCGTAAGCGAAGAAGAAATGTTTGATAAACACCGAATACCACCTAAAGATGTGGAAGTAACTGAACCTAAAAATGACGATGATATTAGTGTTGAACTTTTAACAAAAAAAGTTGATGAAATGTTAGATTTTTAATATATAGAAACTGTATGATTTTTTTTCTCATTATTTTAATAGACTAATAATGCCCTTAACTACTGAACAAAGAATCGAACTACTTAAAAAAGCAAGAGAAGCAAAAGCAAAAAAAAAAGCGGAGCAAGATGCCCTCAAACCAGTGCCAGTAAGGGGAAGACCTGCTAAAGAACGAAAAGAAGAAAGAACTTTAGATTTAAATGATAATAATCAAGTTAAAGATGAAGAATTAGATGATATACTTAAATCTGAACCTGAACCTGAACCTAAACCTAAAATATCCAAACGCACCACAAAAAAAACAAATGTCGTACCAGAACAAGTACAAGAACCTGAAATAGTTGAAGAAGTAGAAACTCGCAAAATTAAAAAACCTAAAAAAAGAATTGTAAGAAAAATAATAAAAGAACAATATGATAGCGAAAGCACCGAAGAAGAATATGAAGAAGTTATATATCAAGCACCTAAACACCGCCCAAAGGAAGCAAAACCTAAACCAGTTGAAAAACCACCTGAATTACCTACACCAAGAGAACCAGAAGTTAGAAAATCTGGTTTTAATTTATTTAGTTATTAATAGATGAAGAATAAATTACAATTATTGGATCGCAGCGAGTGCCTTACACTGCTATCAACAAGAGCAAGCTCATTTTGGAGTAGAATTAACTTTATTTTGAATTTTCCACTTGTCATTACATCATCGGCGATGTGTATTATAAATAGTATTAGCGATGATGGTAATCAAGTTAAGATTCCAAATATAGTAGTAAATGCAATCAGCGTTTTAATGATGAGTATTATAAATAATATTAAAGCAGGAGAAAAATATGATAACTTTAAAAGACTAAGTCAATTGTTTTTAGAATTAGCACAAGAAATTGATGGTATTGAAGGTGATGAAATTGATGTTGATAAATATAATATGTTAGTACTTAAATATGATAATTTAATACGAGCATGTGATTTTGAACATATACCAACAAATATTAAAACCGAAGTCAGTTCAGTATTTCAAAAAAATAATAAACATGTTCCAATCCAATTAAACGGAGTAATGGGTGGTTTTAAAAGAAATAGTAGTAGAATTGAAATGAGTAGCGAAATAGTATAATTTCTCATTATTAATTAGAATGGAAAGAAAAGTATTAGATACTGAAGAGATTGAAGATTTAAAAAAAAAGGAAACCATCAGATACTTTATGAGATTGGTGGAAGAAGAACCAGAAGAATATGATGAATTTTTTGATGGTATTTTAACAAATGATTACTTTAGAATAAAAATAGATTTAAACCGATTACTAAAATTATTAAAAACTTTGGTAGCAGATAAAACAACTGATATTCGTTTGTTAGAAAATGAAATATTTGGAAGTGAAAATCTAGCATTTGTTGATTCAACAAAAGGAAAAGAAGTAGCGAAAGGTAGCGGAGATTTATATCTTAGAACTTATTTTACTCCTAAACATAAAGAAGAAACTCTTAAAAATGAAATAACATTATATACTAATCTTTTTAAAGTAAAATTAAATCCTGAAAATCCTACCCATTTAACATTTATGAAAAAGATGATTGATATGCGTTCTTCTCCTATCTTAAAACATAAAAAAGGTAATGACAGCGAAACCAATATAAAAACTTTTATTGAATTATTAAAACTTACTTTCAATATGAAATCAAAATTAAAGTTTGATGAATTAGCAGAAGCAGGAAGTGCATATAATTTTGGTAAAATGATAAAATCAGAAGCACCTAGTTTAAGCAGACAAGTATCAGGAGCAAGTGCTATTAGCACTGCAAGTTCAATAAGGGATACTAAATCAAGTTTTTTTGAAAATGTTGAAAAATTGAATGCTAAAAGATATGATTTTTATAAAGAAAATATAAATTATTTTACTCAAATATTAATACGAGATACTCCTCAGGGTTTAGCAACATACAAAGATTGGTATGATGAATTTGTTGATGGTAATTTTTTTGAAGGTTATTATGTATTATGGCAACCACTTAAAACATATTTAGATAAATACATGTTTGATAGTGCAATTGAGGATTTATTAGAAATAGAATATGAAGAAGGATTAGATGGAGATCCTAATGTAATAAAATTATATATGCAAACCGTTATACCTAAAAAACAAATTGAAGATATTGAAAAAGGGAATATATTATTATTAACAACTTATTTCTGTCTTACATTATCACTTAAAGATGATATTGAATTTCTTGAAGATTTACCTTTAATGTATCCTAAAGATTTATATAAAACAAAATCAGAAGTTAAAGAATTCAAACTAATTATGAAACAAATATATCAAAAAGGCACTGAAATTACTGATTTAGAAATTGAAAGTGATGTTGAAGATGATGATGATGTAGAAAAGGAATTAATTGAAGATAGAAAATACGAAGAGAAATCTGAAAAAGAATTAGATGATTTTTATAATAAATTTTTAGATGTAGTAAGAGAATATGCTGAACTTGTTGTTGAAGAATTTCCTGAATTAGCACCAATTCTTGATAAAGAGAAAAGAAAGGGATTAGATAAAGAGAAAAGAAAGGAATTAGATAAAGAACTAGGAGAAGAAATGATAAGGATATTTTCATCAGATAATGTCAATTTAAAACAAGAAATTAAAAGAGAAAAAAATATATTATTGTCCCTTTCTGAAACTTATTTTATAGATAAAGACTTAACAAACAAAGAGATAATAGATATAGAATTTGGTAATACTTCTGATGGTGATGATAGTGATGATGATAAATCATTTGCTGATAAATTAAGTCCTAAAAGTAAAAAAGTTATTTATAAGTATTTTGATTTTGTTAGAAGTAATCATGATGTAGTTATTGAAGAGAATCCCGAATTTAAAGATGAAAAAGGAGATTTTATTGAAAAATTAATTGAATTATATTCAGTTGTAAATATACAATTTAAACTTTTAAATGAAAAATACGAATCAGAATTTGTTGATTTAACCGACTTTTTAATAGATAATCTTGAATTTTCAAATAAAGATATATTAGATGAATTCTCAGATGAATATGCTGATACTGATAGTGATGAAGAAGAAAGTGATGATGAAAAAGCTAAAAGTTGGATTGCGAGTTTAAGTTCTGAAAATGAAAAAGTACTAAGAAAGTATATTGAGTTTGTTGAAAGTAATTATAAAGAAGTTCTTCAGGAAAATCCCAAATTAGAAGTTGATAATGATGAATTTTATGAAAAATTAATTGAAATATATTCAGCACAAAATGCTGAATTTAAAAATTTTGCTGAATCTAATAAAGATGATATTATGCGACTTACCGACGCTATATTAGATAGTCAAGAAGAAGAAAGTGATGATGATAAACCATTTGTTGATACATTAAGTCCTGAAACTAAAAAAGTTATTTATAAGTATTTTGATTTTGTTAGAAGTAATTATGAAGTAGTTCTTGAAGAGAATCCAGAATTTAAAGATGAAAAAGGAGATTTTATTGAAAAATTAATTGAATTATATTCGGTTGTAAATATAAATTTTTCAAATTTTGTTAAAAGTTCTGCTAATACAGACTGGGTGATTGGGGAGGCAACTGAAACTTTATTAAATAATCTTGAAAAAACAAATGAAGAAATATTAGAAGACCCTTTTAGTTGATTAATTATATTTATTTTTTTGTTAATATATATTAGAAATGCATAAAAGGAAAAAACAAAGGAATATGGGTTATAAGAATTCAGGGTATGTAAAAAAGAAGAAATAATATCGTTTATTTTTTTTGTTATATTATATTAGAATATAATATAATTAGAAATGCCCCCGAAAGGCCGGCCTCGCAAAGAAATTGCTGATGAAACTACACAAAAGAAAAGAGATTATCAAAGAAATTACCAAACCGCTCGTAAAAATAAAATATCTGAATTAACAGAAGAGATTAAAAAATGTGAAGAAGATTTAAAAAAAATGAAAGATGAACGAAAAAGAATACGAGACCAAGCAAGAGAAGATTTACGAGCATTTAGAGAAAGAATTCAAGTTAAGAAGGGCAATAAAGCACCAGCACCTTCTGTTATACCTTTGTAAAAAAGTACATATCAATGATTATTTTTATTTTTATAAAACATTTTTAAAATTTTAAAATTTTTAATGATATGTACTTTTTTTTATATTATATAATATTAGAATGGAATGGTATTTGTTCAACTTAAAAAGGCAACAACTGAAGGGAAAAAATATACTGCGGTATTCTACGACGAAAATCGTCAGAAAATAAAAACTACACACTTTGGTCAAGCAAAAGCAAATGATTATACTACTCATGGTGAAGATGCAGAAGAACGCAAACAAGCATATTTAGAAAGACATAAAAAAAATGAAGATTGGAATGATTATAAAAGTCCTGGCAGTTTGGCGAAGCATATACTTTGGAATAAACCTAGTGTTTCGGCAAGTTATAATGATTATTTAAAAAAGTTTGGATTAAAAAAATATTAAATTAAAATTAAAATCTCCTCTTTAAAATAGGAATGTATAAAAATAAGAAAACTGGAAAGAAGCGTATTGGGCGTCCATGTGGTGGCAAGACCACTCGTAAAATAAGTTAAGTCAAAAACTCTTCATTTTTTTCACTCCATTTACAGGACTTGTTTAAATTAAAAAAATATTAAATTATATTAGAGCGAATGTTCAGCGATACACACTGTAAATTAATTGAAATGATTATAAAAGAAGAAGATATTAAAGAAAAAGTCATACAACATATTGATTTTGAAGAATGGGCAAATCAAATTGAAAGGAAACGCATGATAAGGGATACTGTTTACAATAAAAGATGGAAGCGAAAAAATAACCATTATGATAGTTTAAAATACGATGAGTTAGGTCGTTAATTATTTTTTCTAATATTATAGTGATATTGATATTGGTTATATTTGCTATTTGGGGTCAAAGGTATAAACATATTATTTTTATTAAGTATATAAAAAAAATGATATAAGATTTATATAATATTAATATTAGAAATATGTCAGAAAACAATATTAAGGAAGTTAAACCTAAATTAACTGAAGAAGAAAAAAAGAAACGAAAAGCAGAAAAACATAGGGAGTACATGGCGAGGAGAAGAAGAGAAGACCCTGAATTCGCTCAACGACAAAGGGAATACTGTAATGCTAGAAAAAAAGTATTAAGACAAAATAAAGAATTTGTGGAAGAAGAAAAAGTATACCAAAAAGAATATCACAAAAAAATGAGAGAAGCTTACTTGTTTGTTAAGGAAATGCAATCTAAATAATTATTTTTAAAAAGGATATAAAGTATATAAAAAATTGATTATATCTTATAATATAATATTAGCTTTAATTAAGCATGTTTGGAAAAGTTGTAATAGGGGATATACGGCATATTAAACAAAATAAATTTATTGATATTAATCCTGACGATTATGTTAATAAAATAAATGATTTTGAATGTCCTTGTGAAGTTACAGGAATTTATCAAACTAAACCCTATTTTGATTATGACGAAGTAATTGATAATAAAACCGAAAATGAAAAAATATTAGAATTAAAAAATGAAATTGTTAAAATTTTAAATTTAACTTCTGATAAAGACATTTATTGCCAATCAAGAGGTATTAGAGAAAAGAATAGTATTAAAAAATATTCTTATCATTTTTCTGTTGATAAAATGAGAATATCATATTATAATCTAAAAAAATTAACTAAAAATTCTAGTTTTGATAATGTTGTTTATCGTAAAAATGCAGGATTACATTCAATTTATACTGATAAAAAATGTAAAGATGAAGATATTATTACCGTACCTAAATTAGAACCTTTAGATGATGCTCATATAAGTAAACATTTAGTTAGTTATGTTGAAGAATCTTTTGAAAATTTAGATTTAAAATTTGATGAAAATATTGAAAAAAATAATGATAATACTATTAAAAATGTGTTTAAAAATATTTGTTGCGATAGCAATGAATTATCACTAATTAGTAAATTAGTTTTAGAATGTCTATCATATAATCGTGCTGAAAATTATGAGGATTGGATTAAATTAGGGTTATGTCTTCGTAATATTGATTATAATTTACTTGATGTATGGGATGAATTTTCTAAAAATGGAAGTACATATAAATCAGGAGAATGTCAAAATTTATGGGATAATTTTAATCAAAATGGTAAATTAACATTAGGTAGTTTGAAATATTGGGCTAAATTAGACAATAAATTTAAGTATGAAGAATTAATTCAACAAACTATTTATCCTTATATTGATAAATGTATTAGAAGCGACGGAGCTCATTATGATGTCGCTGAAGTTATATCAGTAATATCAAAAGATAAAATAGTTTATGATAGTAGTGTTAAGTCTTGGTTTGTAATGGATAAATATAATGTTTGGAAAGAAGATAAAGAAGCATTATTCTTTAATACTCTTTGCTCGGTTGAGATATGTAATTTGTATATGAAAAGATCAATATATTGGAATAATATGGTAGTGGATGATGAAAAATCCGAAGAAATTCAAGCAGCGAATAATGAAAAAGCAAAAAGAAGTTTAAAAATTGCAGGACAATTAAAAAATAGTGGTTTTATTGGTAGTGTTCTTACTCCATTTAAATCGCTTATGGCACAAAATAATTTTGTTGAAAATAAACTTGACAGCAATACTGATATATTTTGTTTTAATGATTGTTTATATGATTTAAATATGTGTACTATAAGATCTATTGAACCCGAAGATTATGTATTTACAACAACTGGTTATAATTATAATGCTAATATTGATGAAAATGTAAAACAGAAAATATATAATTTTTTAAGGGAAGTACATCTTAACGAAGAATTGTATCAATATAATCTTGATGTTATGTCTTCATGTTTAATAGGTAGAAATATATATCAAGAACTTTATTTTAAAACTGGTAGTGGTGCTAATGGTAAATCCACCGAACAAGGATTATATGAACAAGCATTTGGTAATTATGCTATGTGTCCTAATGCGGAAGTTTTAACTAAACAATCAAGGGGTGCTAATGAAACAAGTGAATTACATAAATCAAAAGGAAAGCGTATTCTATTTATGCAAGAGCCAGAAGCAGAAGATAAAATAATTACATCAAGAGCAAAAAAATTATCAGGTGGAGATAAGTTATGTGTACGTGGACTATTTTGTAATCCTATCGAGTTTAGTCCTCAATTCAAGATTATAATGAGTTTAAATGATATGATACAATTCTCTAAAGTTGATGGAGGTATTCAAAGAAGAACAAGAGTAATTGAGTATCCCTTTAAATTTGTTGATAATCCTACTAATGAAATGACTAAACAGATAGATCGCAGTTTAGAACAATATTTTAAAACTGATATTAAATATCGTGATGCTTGTATTAGTATATTAATTGATAATTGGCCTAATATTAAAGGACTGCCTAAATTAAATACACCTCAGTCTGTTATGGAAGAAAGTAAAGATTATTGTAATGAAAGTAATAAGGTACTTGGATTTATTAACGAAAGATTTGAAATTACAAATGACCCTAATGATATGATTATGTGTAAATTATTATTATCTATGTATAATAATTATACAAGGGATAATATATCCTCTACTATGTTTGGAAACAGAATACGAGATATGGGTATAAAGAAGGTTAGAAAAGGAAATAAAAATATTTTCTATTATATTGGTATTAAAGAAATTGAAGATAAAGATGATTAATATTTTAAAGGTTGTAAGGGAAGTAAAATGCGACTAAGCGACTAAGTTTTAGGCATTTTACCCTAAAGTCTCTATAGAGGGCTTTTCCTATACAGAGTTAGGCAAAAGTACCCCAAACTTAGTCGCTTAGTCGCATTTTATATCCTAAACTTGTTCCACTATTATAACTTATATTTATAAAGCATATAAAAAATGCATTCATTCATAATTACCAATATAATAATCAAAATTATCATTATATACACGACTTAAATATAAGACCCAATACCTCCCATGCCACTTCTTGACATTTACGCAAGTAATCTTGTTTAAATATATACCTGCCTCATTTAATTTTATCATACGATTTGGTGTTAAAGATTCAAAACATATAGAGCTACAAAGGATATACATTTTTTTTATACTAGTTATTTTAGCAAAAAATAACATAATATCAAAGAAAGCGTTTTTTTTACCGTTTTCAGTTTTAAGTCGGAATGGTGGATTAGTTATTACAGTAGTTGGTTTAATACCTTCATAATCAAAATTCCGAAAATCTAATCCTTCCTCAATTTCACATTTATATTTAGTTATACCTTCTGGAAAATTATCAAAAAAATTACCTTCACCTGCAAAAGGTTCTAATAATATATCATCGTCGTTAAATGGTATATTACTTATAATATCTTTACATAAACTAACTGGACTTTGATGGAAGTAATATAGCTCATCTTTCATACTAAAGTACTAAATATAAATAAGAAAATAAAAAATAATAAAAAAGTACATATCATTAAAAAATTTAAAATTTTAAAAATGTTTTTAAAAAATAAAAATAAATTAAGATATGTACTTTTTTTATGCTATTCTTTTAATTGTGAGATGTCCTGTTTCTATTTCAACATTACCACTACTACCTTCACGATAAGACCATATACTAATTAAGTCATTTTGATTTAATTGTAATATAGTTGAACCTCCGTGCCCTCCTGAATTAGGTGTGTTTGCTCCATTTCTAAATCTTAAATAAGTGCTACTTATTGCCTGTTTAACACTATCAGGGTCAGTATTATTTACTCTTATATATACAGGTTGAACTTTTCTATCACCTCCGTTAAATGTTGCTTGAACTAACATATTATAACTTACTTCATATACTCCGTCGGAAGGTATTGTAATTGCATCAATTGCTACACTATAACTACCTACATTTAAAGGAACTGAACTTGTATTAAAAAAACTGCCTTGGTCTCCTGGTTCATAATTTGTGCTTAATCTTCCACTTGACCCTGTTAATAGATTTACTTTAAAATAACTTGGTGTAAATGGCGTATTTGTTAAGTCATTATAACTTCCCGAAGTTGCGACATTAGCTAATGTAGGTGTTCCTGTTAAACTGCTATATTGTCCATCGAATAAAGTAGGCGTATTAGTAAGGTCATTATAATTTCCCGAAGTTGCGACATTAGCTAATGTAGGTGTTCCTGTTAAACTGCTATATTGTCCATCGAATAAAGTAGGCGTATTAGTAAGGTCATTATAATTTCCCGAAGTTGCGACATTAGCTAATGTAGG
>Ga0208645_1002269_pt1 | contig 15541 bp, 22 predicted proteins | sample VirMetDEL_Sep_01_FD_184519 | JGI IMG/M metagenome (GOLD analysis project Ga0208645, IMG submission 184519) | Aqueous microbial communities from the Delaware River and Bay under freshwater to marine salinity gradient to study organic matter... | ecosystem: Environmental > Aquatic > Marine >... | reverse complement strand
ATAACGGTCAGGGGTTCCAGGTCGCAAGGGGTAAAGGAATGCTTAATAAGTCTCGTGAGACTTAATACAAGTATACATTAATAAAGTTTATGTTAAGTTTCTGGTACTACACCGCTAGAGAAAGCTGCCCATGCTAAGCCGATTGCTTCGATAGACGAGATCTCACCTGAGGCGTACGGTAGGTTGACCACATCACCAACGTGATAAACCGTTGGGACCCCACTGGCCTTGATCTCACTGAAGCCATATTTCCGAACAGCTTGCTGCTCTGGGGATAGCACAAATGTTCCATCCGTAATCTCACCAAACTCAGCCATTAGACCCCCGGTGTACCACCTTGTGCTGGAACATAGGCTTGTCCATTCTTATCAAACATCGTAAAACCTGACATCAAAACAAAGGTTGATGGGACGTTAAACAGTTTCTGCATCATTGGCATCATCATTGGTGCCTGGCAGTTGTATGGAGGTACATCCATGATCGACAAACCTCTTGCCGCAAGGTTGTAACCTGCTTTCTCATTGTCTTTAGCTGCTTGAGCAACAAGGTTCTGCTCCCACTCTGTGATGCTTCCCATAGCGACAGGAAGGTCTGATGGTTCTGGCGGGAAGACTTTCTCGGTAAATTTCATTGCATAGATGTGTTTGCAGTAACGCAACTCATCAAGAAGAGGCGACCAGAAGTCAGTGAGTGAAGTAATGGTGTACGAACCGTCTGGATTACGCCTAGTCGAGTAGTCTTCAAAGTTTGGCGGACCTTCTGACACTGCTCCCTCTAGAGAAGGAAGAGGTGTGTTCCTGGTGTATTGCTTACCAAAGTCCCTAAACACACCTGGATTATCACGCAGTGCTCCAGGGACTACCGATGAATTTGGTGTGACGGTAGGAGGAATATTGTATTGAGCTTCAGGTGCAACCACCTGCATACCACGATTGACTGTGGCGCTGGTCATTGCACTGTTGTTGACCTGACCATCAAGCGTCATGATCTCGTAACGACCAGGCTTAATGGTTGCTGCCCTGGTACGTGGGAAGACCTTCTGGTTTCCTTTGCCAAGACCCATCATGTACGCAAAGTCACGACGAGTGAAGTCTTGGCAAGAGCAGCAATACCGAGTGCCTGTCATCAAGAATCGACCGACGTGCGGTGCAGTGGTCGCAGGAGTCTTGAAGACTGCATCAGGTGTGGACTCAACAGAACCTTGCTTCTGAAGCGTCAGGAGCCCTGTCTTCTCGTCTGTTGACACCAAGACTGCCTGGGTGTATCCGTAACGCGTCTGAGTGGCAGGATCAATGGTCTCAGAGTTAATTGGAGTGCCACCAACGGCAACAATCCGATCTTCCAGAATTTCACCGTTGATTGGATATTGGGCTGGAACAATAACCTGACCACCGATCACAACCGGTGGGATGTACAACGGTGGAGGAAGAGGGTTGGATGCGCTCCAGGCTCCGCTGAGAGTGACGTACCAATAGTTTTCGTCCTCAGTAACAGACGCAATCGGAGACGGGTTACCACCAGAGTCACGGATGTTGTCAAACCGAAGACTGCCTGCAGTACGTACACCGGCCCAGTGCATCCCAAACTCTTTGTTCTTTGTTGGAAAACCTTGGAAGACGCCAGGGATCTTGGGTGGATTGGCTCCAGGAGGAATTACGGTTCCTGGCGGTAGTGGAATCGCGTAATCAAACGGGTAGCTGTAAGTGTTGTCTGCGAGCGTATTGCAGTACAACTCAAAGCCTCGCCGCCAGCGAGACCAAGCTGATTCTCTGTTCGAAGAGTAGATCGAATCAGGGACAGAGCCTTTAGAGAACTCTGTCCTTATCGGTTGTACGTTACTGGGGCCAAAGTCTTCTGCACGCGAAAAGGTATCAAAGGTATTCCCTTTGCTGTTGCGGACTGCCCCAAAAGAGCTTCCACGCCTTTTCGCCATGATTAGAAGAAGCCGCCTTCTGCGTAAATATGAGCGCCAGCGGTGTAGCCAGAGATGTTAGGACCGTCAGGGAAAACACCAACATAAATACGGTCGCCACGCTCCAGGTAGATGCCCTTGTTGCGGAGAGGAGCAGTAGCCCCTAAGCCAGAAGTGTTGCCAGCCTGAACGACGGGAGTTGCCAGCTGAGGCATCACATCAGAGCAGTCCACCACACCGCTGTCAGCTGGGACCGTCTTGGAGAAGATCAGACGGTAGTCACCAGATGCAGGCACGGGAGTCGTGGTGCCACGGGTGTGGTAGAAGGCAAAGGTAACAGCAGGCTTGTAACCGTAAGCAACACCCTGGTAGCTGAAGCCAGTAGCGGTACCACCGGAGTATTGCAACGAGGTGTTGACGCCGGTCAGGGTGGTGGCACCGGTGTAGGTGTAGTAACCAACGCCACTGTCAGCAGCTAAACCAGTAAGAACACCGGTATCAGTGACGTTAATAATTTGACCGCTCGTAATGGAAATGACGGTACCTGAAGTGCCAGAGCTGACAACGTAATCAGCAGCACGGTGGAAATCATTACGAACAATCGTGATGGAATCAATAACACCACCACTGTTATTATCTTCGCTCAACGCAGCATCCATATCGACCAAGATCGAAGGAGCCTGGCCGCCTTGCACAAACAGCGTATTAGAAGCTGCACTACCAACGGTCTGAGTAGTTACTCGGACCGAGTCAAATAACGGACGATCAACCAATAATGGCTGTTTATTGGTGCTAGTAGATGCCACTTCTTTTGTACCGCTTTTTGTTAATTATAGCCTCATTGACCACCAAACCTTGCCATGGCATTAAAGAAGCCAGGGGAAGAGCCAAAGGCCTTTTGGCCAAGTAATTGAGGATTGTTTTGAAGAGCTAAAAATTGCTGGAAGTATTCACCACCATCTTCTTTCGGTTTGAACTTAAACCGTTTCTCAGCAATGTATTCAGTTTTCTCTTGTGGCTTCATTCCATAACCACTAAGCCCAGCTGAGTAAACCTCGCCGGGCAAGTAGTCTGCATCAATATATTCAGCAAAGCGAGCCATGTTTAAAAACTAATAGGAGGCAATGGACGAAGCGGAATATTTGAAAATAATCCAGGGGGAGCAATAACTCCCTTAAGCGCCTCTTGAAGTAACCCCTGAGTTAATTGTTGTTTCAAATTAAATTCAGGTTTTTCTTTTAATCCAAGAGAAGAAGAAATGATGTCTTCCACACTTCTGCCCTCCTGTTTTGGCGCTGCAGCAACAGGGGCCGGAGCCGGAGGCGCAATCTCCTGACCATAAACCTCTTGGAGTTTTGAAAGAGATTTAACTGGTTGTCCGTAGTAACTACGTCCGGTTTCTGTTGGGAACGATGCCCACTCAGGCGACAGTGCAGCAGCAACACGCTGGCTTAAACCTTCTTTCTGAACGGTGGCGAGACCACCAATGTCCATCAAGCGATTACGGGCCAAACCAAGGGCTGCAATATCTTGCTCCTCTGGGCCAAAGCTTTTTAAGCCTAAGCGAGATGCTTGCCCTTGCCAAGTGCCAGGGAGGAACTGATAAGCACCTGCCGCTGCACTGGAGTATCCGCCACTCTTAATAACTTTGTCGGGATGACGGCTCATGTCCGAGAACGTCCCACCACCAAACATGGTTTGGTACCCCTTAGGACCAGCTGTTCCTTCTGCAAACCGAATGGTCTTCAGAAGCTTTTGGCCTGCGGGAGTATTACGAAATTGTTCTAAGAGTTGACGTTCAGTCATCTTTACTACCTTATTCTCCTACCCAATTTGACTCTGCCTTGAGACCAGGGGTAAAGACTGCTTGTACAGAGATAAACAGACTTACTGCAGTGGTAAGACTTCGAACAAAATTAGGGCAAAGAGTCATGGGATTAAGGCAACAACACTGGCTCCCGTGAATCAAAGATTCGTGTCCAGCTGGTTGGTCTTACATGCTGAGCAATGCCAAGGGTTTTATTTTGCTTGTTTCAGGAGTTGCTCTTTGTATTTTTCAAGCAACTCTTGAGCAATAGGAGTAACTAAAGAGCCGCCATCTGTAATTGCGTTAAACATTCCCTCTGTTGCAGAACCGAAAGAAGGAAGCTGTCCTGGCATTGGCGTAACATTTGGTCGAACTCCTTGCTGATTAGCGGGAGCAATAACGTTCAACATTGCTTCCGATTCAGAAGACAGGGTGGGAACTGGAGTGCCACCAGGGTATAAAGTTTGTTGGATTGCTTCGTACCCAGACTGTCCTGGTTTTACTTGTTTAGCCAAACCCCCGTGTTTTGCCGCCCATATTGCCATTCCTTCGTCACGAACCTTGGCGCGTGCTTCTGCAATTTCTTGCTTCTGCATATCAGGGTTCGATTTCACCATTGCCTCGACCCGAGCACGCTCCTGTTGATAAGCGCGATCTTCTGGAGATAACCGAGAAAGAGGATCTGCAGGAGTGGGAGCGCTGTCGGGAGAAGTAGACGAAGCACTAGGGAGAATACTTCCGTATTTACCAGCCTCAGAGCCGGCCTTGTAAACTAAATCTTCACCTCTCTGGGCTGGATACCAAGTACGTCCACCAACATTAATTGGACCACTACCTGCTGCTGCGGAATTCCAGCCGCCTTTACCAAGAAGAACTTCTTCCCCGCCTAATTCAGCTGCATACAATTTGGGGATACCACTTCCAGTCCCCGTGAGAGCCTGAATAGCTCCCATAAGAGGATTTGCAGGTTGAGCACCTGTAATTCCTTGACCTGATCTTAATTGATTTAAAACAGCTTGCTGCGCATCAACACGACGTTTAACGGCTTGCGCGGAGCGACGATCACCTCTAGGCATGATTACCTCCAGTTTTCCATTAAGTAAATACGTGAGCCAACAGCGGTGTCAGCAGGGCCAGGTAATGCCTGGATAAATTCAGCGCCAGAACGTTCATAGCGATACCTGGCTTGGAACGGATCCTTATAGTTAGGAACGTAAAGGATGCCAGCAAGGCGGTTGGTTTCGTAGAGGTAAATCTCGTCCCAAACCTTTAGTGCCTCTTTTGCATTGCTGGATCGAATCGTACGATCCACGTCACCAGCGATGCTCTCAAGGCGAGTCGAAGGAGAAGTTGCAACTTCAGTTTTCTTCTCTGCAGTATCACAACGTCCAATTTGGATTGTGATCTTGTCGTAGAAGAAGGAGTCCGGGATGGTATTCATTGCTTCTTCCAGACGGGCATAATCACCCGCTGGAACTGAAACAGTGAAGTATCCCAGGTGATACCTGACTCTACTTTTGTCGAAGTCAGAAAGCTGCACTTCTAATGCTCCTTATCAATTAATTATAAAAGCAAGTAATCAATTAAAATATTGATCAAAACTTGGCATCATGGGGCTAGTTGCCGCGTAAGAAGAAAGAAAACTAGGGGGATTTAAGGCTTGAGAAATTACACCACCAACAATTTGTTCTTTGAGTTGTTGCTGTAACGTCTTTGGCTTTTCTCCTTGCATGCCAGCTCCATAAAGAAAGGCTTTAAGGATATCTTCCGTACGCGCATCTCTTTCTTCTTTGGGAGGCGCTTTACTTTCAACTTGAGGAGCAATGGAGGCTTGCTTACCAGGTTTGGTATGAAGCAGCTGAATCTCGTATGGATTGCCTTGGGGATCAGTGGTTTTTAGTGTGCCAAACCCTTCGCCAGGGGTATAGGTACCCGTGCCCTTATACGCAATGTTCTGAGGGTCAATACCAAGATCAATGCCACGGTGATACGTAGAAGCACCTGCAACCGGTGCCTTGCGTTGACCAAAAGGAGAAGTAATTTCGTAATTCCATTTCCACTGATCCCCTTGTTGCTGGACCAGGGGAGTTCTATTCTCTCCTACAACAATGTTCTGCAGAAGCGTACGAGCAGTTTGTGGATCAATATTCTTACCTTTCTGCGGACCAAACTGCGGGATTACACGCACATCGAGATGAGGAGCGGTAGTAGGAAAGATATCCTCACCCGCAGCAGCAATTCTTCCTAATGGAATTAATCCAGACATTATCTTTTTCTTTTTATTCTAAAAGCAAAAACCCCTGGTTTCCCAGGGGCTAGAAGGAGATGAGATTAGACGCGGATTAGATTAGCCGCTATTACAGAATCCCAGTCAACTCGCTTGATTTGCTTCAGCTGTTCGAGATTGTTAAATCTTTCACCCGATAAGGACATCTGGAGATCTTTAATCTCCCGAGCTGTCTTAAGGCCGATGCCCTTAATATGATCTGCGATCATCTGGGCGGTCGCCCCATTGATGTTGAGGCGAGTATCAGGCGGGAAGGAACGGGGTTCTTCTTGTGCTGCCTTATCTTTTACCTGAAGCGTTTTAACCTTTTTGGTTGCTTCTTCGTCTGGCTGAAGCTCAGTTTTGTAAGCAGTGAAGAGGCGACCGTCCTGGTCTTCGACCATGAACCAATCGCCATCATCCCATTCGCTAACAACTTTTACTCGTGTGCCAGTCTTTTTGTGCTGATAAAGCATAAGGACCAGAGATAATTTCTGGTCCTAGTTTAACTTATTCAGCTAACAGTGCGGCCTTCCAGATATCCGTCGATATCTTCGTAACCAGCAGCAACATCGGGCTGGATGTAGCAAACTTCCACAACCAGGTAACCAGTCTTGCTGGCAGAGGAGTCACCGCTGGAGATGTAGAAACCGCCAGAGGTGGTCAGGCCGGTAGCGGTGCCACGGGCGAAGACCTTGAAGGTTTCAGCGGAGGAAGTCTCGCGATAAACGCCGGACTGCACCACACCAGCAGCGCCGGTAGCGGTCAGGAAAGGCAGGGTGCTGTAAGCAGCCGAGCCAGCAGCGAAGAAGATTTCGCCAACCTGGGTGCCAGAGGTGGTAGAGGTCAGGTTTGCCTGGCCGATGGCTTCACCAACACCGGTGGAGGCCACAGGACCGCTGGAATCGCGGCAGAAGGTGATCACGTTGCCGGTGGCAGCATACACACCAGAAGCAACGCGGCCATCACCCCAACCGGAAGCCACGGAAAGGGTGGCGCGGTAGACGTAAGCGGGGGTGGTGGAGTCACCAGAGATCACCATGCCGGTGATGTTGGGGCGGGTGTCGTCATTCCGGTAAGGGGAAGGAACGATCACGCTGGCTTCTGCCACTGCACCACCACCAGAGGTGGCGGTAACAGCGACGTAACCACGCTGCTGGAAGTACTTCCAACCGGGGACGGCCAACACAGCAGTGGGGCCGCCCTTCGAAGCGTTGTTGGTACCGGAATCGTTGGTATCAACGTTCTTGTACCAGCCGTTCAGAGGCTCTGCCCAGTTACCCGGGTAGATCTTCTTAGAGGACAAATAGGTCATTATCTTTACCTATGTAATGAAGTAACAATTAATTATCAGAGCACGCCGTCATCAGAGACGAAGCTGTAGGCGGTGGTGACGAAGTCCTTGTTCAGGATCTCGAAGCCAGCGTACAGTTGCCAGATCAGGATGATGAAACGGCTGAAGTCGTCGTTGTTGTTGATGAGCACCTGAGCGTTCGGGCCGCCGATGCCAACGCCAACAGACTGAGGACCGAAGAAGTAACCCTGAGCAACTTCCTGGGAACCGTAGGAGGAACCTTCGTCGAAGGAAGCGGTAACGCTCTTGGAGGGGAAGTTGGTCGACTCGAAGAACTTCACACCTTCGAACTGAACACCAGTAGGCATCACAGGTTCGCCAGCCAGGAAGTAGGCCTGACCAGCCTGGGGACCCATGTAGAAGCTGGAGTTGTTAGGCATCATGGGGTTACCCATGTACATGCCTTGACCAGGATTACCAGCGTAACGAGCGATCTCACGGAAGTCGGGATCACGACGCAGGTGCATCATGAAGGTGGGATCGCAGATGCAGCGATACAGACCATCAGCAAAGGTAGGAACGTTGCGCTTACGCAGGTCCTTAACAGTGGTGAGAAGGTCGGTAGCAACCGAGAACTGCTGGACTTGAGCGGTGTACTCAGCGGCGGTGTAGGAGATACGACCAGAGGAATCCTTGGTCTTGCCACCAGCGAAGTAGTAACCACCCTGGGAACCAGAGGCGGCACCGTTGGCTTCAGCTTTAGCCAGTTCGTCAATGAAGACGCGGTCACGCCAACGGCGATAGTCGTCGAGCAGGGTCAGAGAACCGATGCTCTGGTGGAACATGTTCAGGTTGCCGGTGTCCAGCAGCAGGCGCTGGGCGGTAACCAGGGTTTCCCGAGCAATCTTGAAGGTGCTGGGCTGGGTGGGATCACCCGGGTCCGCAGGACCGGTGTATTCCTTAAGCACCACCAGGACTTTCTCCTTGGTGATGTTGCGGCTATTAGCAGTACCAATGGTCTGGTCAGCAATACGCTCGCGGCTGTCCTTGGTACCAGGGGTTCCCCAGAACTTGTAGCGATCCAGCTGAACGGTTTGACCAGGCTGACGGGTGAAGTCGTGGACAACCACGGGCTCAACCGCCATTTCCGCGATGTAAGCAGGGTGGGGACGATAGAGTTCCGCACCAAGAATCTTTGGAAAATCGTTATCGATGAACACTTTGTTTTATCCTCCAGTGTCGCAGGAAGTGTTTAATGGGTGAAAGATTCAGACATTGGTATGTCTTATCTAACACAAATTTTAGCAGTCGGTAATTTATTCAATCACCGACATACTTATCACTCCATTACAAACAATTTGTTTGCAACGGCTTGGGGTTGAGCCTGGTTCAGAAGACGCCAGGCGTTTTGGGGATCACGGGCCATCTGCTCGCTAAAGCCACCCCAGAAATCGCCCTGTGCTTGAGGAGCAGCAGCGGCGGGAGGAGCGGGCATTTCGCTCAGTTGAGCCATCGCGTTATTCACCGGAGCAGTGGGATAACCACGGGTCTCCAGTTGAGCTTCGTTTTCGTAAACGGGGTAGGGACCTTCAGGACCGAAGAACTTCAGCGTGTAATCGCTAAGAACGTCGGGGTTGGTGAGAATCTCGTTGTACGCCAGGTTCTCTTGGTGTTCACCAACAGCGAACTCGGCGTAACCCTTAATGGTGTTAGCTGCGCGATTTCCCCACTCGACGGCGCTGTCCACCAGACCCTCGAGTTGAACCGCGTAGTTGTTCAGAAGAGCCGGAGCTTCGATCCCGAACGCGTCCATCACCTGACGGCTTTCCTGGCTCATTCCCACCAGGTCCGCGATTTGCTCCAATGAGGGAGTCGAGGAGGTTTGGGAATAATTGGGCGAGGATTCCTGGCTGGGAGACCAGGTCAGCGGAGCCGATTGTTGCGTAGCTTGGCTGCTGGGCTGTCCGTAGTTGGCCGGGGTAAACTCGGTCGTCTGAGGCGACGGTTGACCCTGGAACGGGGACTGGACTGGTGCGCTCAGCAGGTTCACCACCTTGTTGAACGCCGATTCCCAAGGATTCCCCGCCGAGGTTTCCACCGGTTGGGATTGGGGGGCGTACTGAGTAGGGGCTGATTGGTAGCTGGGGGCTGCCTGAGGTACCGCTTGGGGGTAACTCGTACCCACTTGATAAGCCACTGGTGCCGGTGCCGCCGGTGCTGCTGGTGCCGGAGCTGCCGCCACGTAGCTGCTGGGTGCGACGGCCGCTGGTGCTGGGCTCGTCTGTGGGATCGATTGGACGGTAGCGTCCTGCATAACTCATCTCCTTTTGTAATGCTTCTAGGGTGCGATACAGATATGGGGTCAAATCCAATCGCGGATCCGCAGCCATCGGTAAGTCCGGTGATTGCGGGTGAGGGGTCTGCATCATCCCCCCCACGAGGCGAGCGAACTGAGAGTATGCACCCTGTAATTCGTTCACCATCCTGAACGGGAACCCCGATAGCATCGCGGCCCGCTCCTCATCCGTCTTAGACGGGAAGAGGTATTTCAGTGCTTCAATGCTATCAACACCTAATTCTTGCAGATTTCTTACGACAATGGAGTTATTTAAGATATCTTGCGTCGAATCTTCGTAAACAGGACCTAACCAACGCCACTGCATTGTTACGTCACCATCAGGAATTAAGCCCAAAACTCCGGGTGGAATCTGTTGGGTCCTCAAGCAAGCCATCATCAACTGCTTAACTTTATCTTCGTACATCGCCATTGCGTCGTCGTACATAAGAAGATCTTCTTCTGTTGCAGTCTCTGGAAGCTCAAGAGGTTTTTCTAAGCCTGCGGCAGCTGCTAACGTGTCACGGAAAATACGTTCCTCTTGGAAAAGAATTAATTCCAAGCAACGGCAAATACCGTAGGTATAAATTGAAATTGCTTTCTTTTTGGAAGTTGCGGCAACGCGACCAAACAACGACTTGTATTCAGTTGCGGTGACACCAGCAGAGATTGAAAGTTCGTCAACACCGCCAAGAGCGGTGCGAATCTCTTCTCGATATTGACGAGCAAACGAGTTTTGGTCACCAGTAATGGCATCAGGAACGATGTAACCAACACGGTCATTCGGCTCCAGGTTTGCGATAACCCTTGGTACTCGCAGCTGACCGTCAGAGCCACCTCGATAAATAGGATCAGCCTTAAACCGAGATTGGCTCAAAGCACCAGAACCAGTAAAGCCAGAGTTTGCTGCAATAGAAGGACGTTGAACGGAAGTGTCGCCTCCCGGTTCCATCAGGTCAGTCTTGGGTCTGGAGGAGAGAAGAGTTGGATTACCAAAGAACTGAATGTTCTTCCGCATCGTGCGGACCATCTCGTCATGCGTACAAATGTGATTTGCTAACGCGTCAAATTCACCAGAGCCTTCGTTGGAGAATCCTTTGACGTTGTTGAAGATCTCAACGCAGGGAATAAAACCGAGTGTATTTTTAAAGCTTTTAGTCTTGCCAGTGACTGATTGGTAGTTCGTGTCGAATGAAATCTCACCTTCTGAGTGAGTTTCTTCAATTGTTTTACGTTTAATCGAAAGACGGATGTAGCGTTTGGCAGCGCCGTTACCCATGTTGATGGGACCGCTGACGTTGCTCATCTCAATGTCTTGCTGGTACCCAAAACCGTTGCGTACCTTGTAGCTGTAGATGACTACAACTTCATCCAGCTCGCCATCAATGTTGTAGTAACTACGATATTCGTGCTTACGGAAATAATAGAGACGGTAATTGTTTTTAGTAGGACGGATGTAAAAAAGACCTTGACCATCGCACAGAAAGTAATCCCAGATTGAATCTAAGCGAGTATCAATTGAGTTGTATTTGATAACACGGTCAATAAAGTCCTTGCGCTGGTTACCAAAATTGTCTTGCGCAGGAAAGAACTCGACCCCCTGACGGATGCCGAACATACGCATCTGAGCAAGGTGGGACGCCACAATGCCCGTATCGATCATTGCCCCACCATCTCGCTCGAGGTAGGAATCAATGATTTCCTTAAGCCTTGATTTAGCGTCCCCGGCAGCCATTAACTATCTTTCTTTTTATCTTTATTGATCTTAGCAGCCTTCGCCCGCTTCTTCGAGTCTAACCAACGCTTAAAGAATGCCAGCTCAGCAGGTCCATAAAGCTCTGGATGTTTGAGAGCATTTTTGACAAGTTTTTTAGTCTTCATTTTTTCTCCTGGTAACGTTTAGCAGCTCTTGCTGCCTTACCAGCTTTCTTGGCTTTCTCTGTGTTGGCAATAAATTGTTTTCCTTTTTTACTTCCTTCTTTTTTCTTTTGGTCAGTTTCCTCACGCTCTTCTTTTGACAAGGAGGCCCATGCCTTCTCTGGAAGGTAACGCTTGGTGTATCCCTTTTGAATTGCCTTGTCAGTCATCGTTTAATGGTGTAATCGATTTCATAGGGTTTGAATTTAACTGGCAATGCATACATTAAAGAACGTGCAACGTCGGTCATTGGACTTCCGGTGTCGCTTTGACCTCTATACGCGAGCTGTTTTTGAAAACCTGCAATACCTTTTAGTTCTGAAGGTAATAATTCACGATTATCTTTCAATGCTCCTGTTTGAGAATTAAACTGGAATCCAGGGACAAAAGTAGCAGTTAAAAGGTTTAAAGCTTTTCTTGGTTGGAATTTTCCACTGACCAAATCAGGGTCTTCTGCTTCATTTACCATATCGTAAGTATCTCTGACACGCACTGTTTCTGGAGTAACCTCAGCGTTGTAACGTCCCAGTGTTTGCGTTACTGCTTTCTCTCCTGAACCATACGGCATTGTCGGTCCTGAAGTTGGTACACCTGGCCCAAAACCAGGGACAATAAGTTCTTCGGTCCTTATTGGTTTATCTCCCCTCATTGCGGCTTCTCTGCTCTCCCAAACTGGAAGGCGTTGTCCCGTTTTTACTGCTGGATACCTTTCAGTACCTCTAATAAGAGCTTGTTCCGTGCTGCGATCTAGTTTTAAGTTTTTATTGCCCACTCCTGTTAAATAACGAGCAAACAAATTGATTCGATCAGGAAGCATATTCATTGCTTCACCTGCTGCACTTTGTAGTGCTCCTTGAAGTCGTCCAGCAAGATTAAAGGGAGCCATTATGCGTTCACCTCAATACATTCGTCGGAAGTACGTGATTTCAGAATTTCGTGAATCTCTTGTCTACGACTAAGATTCGCTGGTCTCTCAAAGTAAGGATCTGCGTAAAGACGTTGAGTTAATGCTTGGTACTGAGCACATGACAAAAGCCAGTCATCAACTGGATGTGTCAATGAAAGCAGCAGAGCAAGCATGATCATGCTATGCGACTCCAGGTACAGCTCTTTGCGGCCAAATGCCTTCTTTAATTGCTTGATCAATAGATACGCCTAAGGGTAAAAGTTGACTTGCCCAAAGGTACGGATCAACTAAAAAATCCCTAGGGTCGGTAGGTACATAATTACCGGCTCCTTTTGGTAGAGTCCCAGAATACTTTCCAGCTAATTTCATTTTATGCGGCTCCAGTGACAGCATTTAAAACTGTCTGCATAATTTCAGGAGAATACCCACTTAATTTTAAATCTTCCAATTTAAAAGGATATTGAAAATTTAATAATGCTTCTTTGAGTTGAGTATTGTTTGTTTGATTTGCAAGTGAATGCATTAACTGTTGATTCGGAAAGAAATCAGGAGTGTATTCATATTTTCCAGCTGATGCCATTTTATATAGTTCAACCGAAGAATACCTAGGATCTGCAGGTACGTAATCACTGACTCCTTTTACCAGGGTCCCAGAGTATTTTCCAGCTAATTTCATTTTTTACTCTCCTTGTACTTCTTAGCTGCTGACTTGGCTTTCTTGCGCTTTTCGTACTCGTCTTTGGTCATCCACTTTTCTTTCCCCCATTTCTTCAAGTCTTTTTGCTTCTCACCTTCACCGCCTTTGTACCCGCCACCAGCTTTCTTGTACTCGGAAGCAACGAGCTGAGCTTTACGAGCAGACCACTGACCAGGCTTTCCTCCCTTGGAGCCAGCCATCACACGGTCTTTAATCCGCTCACGAAGCTCAGGTTTCGTGTATTTGGAATCGTCTTGTGCCATCAGGAAACATACTTGCCTTGGAATCCGGCAGGAGGAGCATCTACTCCGGCAACACCTGATCTGGGATCATGAAGAATAAAACGATCTCGTACTTGCTCTAGACGGAAAGGAGTATATCCAGGTCGCTGCATAATGTCTGAAGCTGGAGGAATAGCTAGTTGACTGGGATCAAAGCGAACGGCAGGGGAGCCAAGGGCTCTACCAGCTTCAGCACCCAATTCTTGAGCAGAGCCGGGCTGGGCAAACTGTGGTCCTTCAAAAAAAGTGGAATTAGCTATTCCAGCCATATTTCCTACAGCACCAGGGAGATTGCTGGAACCGGGGATACCGGCAAGAGGAAGCTGAGGGCCGCCACCTGGAGTGATGCCACGACGCTGCATCTCTTCTAGCAACTGACGATTCTCAGGCATGTTCTGCTGAAGACGGCGGATTTGCTCTTCTGAACGACCGCCTAAAGCACCAGGCCCACGGGGGATATCAAAGCTGGGTCCACCGGCAAACAGATTACCTGGCGCACCAGGGACGTTGGATTCACCGCCGTAATACATACTTTTATCCTCAATATTTTTATTTTACTCTTCTATAACTTCGTAACCGGCAGAATCATTTACTTTGCTTAGAATAATTCCGTTGGCACGAATATCCCAATCAAGGAGGTCACCTTCTAGCCAACCAAGTTCCTCGATCAGTTCATCAGGAAGAGTGATAAAGGGCTCACCGTTTTCGTCTTCCTGGACCTCAAGGATGTAGCTCATTTCGACAAAAGCTTTTCCATTAGCTTATCAAGCTTAGTGTTGATTTGTCTAAAGTTCTCATGCATTTCCTGGATCTCCCTAAGAAAATCCACCTTTAATACGTATTCAATTGGCAGTTGCTTCAGGTCATCTTCTAGGCAATCAATACGCCTTTTTTGCGAACTGATGTAACTAAAAGCCTGTTCCATTCTTTCTTTTTGGCGATCCATAATGCGGTTCGCAACCCAAGAACCGCCGGTTAATGCTGAGATACAAGCAGTTAACGCTATCGCTACGTATTCCGGACCCACGGCAAAACGTTTTTCCTTTTTTTAAATTCTAAGGGTTAGTAATCAATGTGAAGTTGACCCTTCCTCGATAGACCAGTGACCAACCAAACTAACGCATCGACACAGTCGTCATGACCACTTACGCCGAAGTTTGTGAGTTCCTCGAAGAGATTAGTGAAGTTCCGATAACGATTAAAAATGATCTTTCGGTCTTCAAACATGCCCATGATTCCACGGAAACGTGCCAGCTTGTCTGCACGGAATCCTTTGACTGGATGCCAAATCAAGTTGTAGAGACCTTCGTTATTCAAGCAAACCCGCTTGAAGTCTGCTTCCAGGGAGGCCTGGTACTGGACAGCTTCTGACCAGATGTCACACGTTGAATACGTTGGGAAGTAATTACCGTTAGCGTCTTGCCCAAGTACTGACCAATCGTTGAGAAGCTCTTTCATTGCATCGAGTTTCTCGAGGTTACCCATCACCCTGATCCGTCTGTAATCAATAATGTGGATGCGATCTTCGATTCGACCACCCAAGATCATGACGGTGTAGTCATTCTTTTCCTTGGTGCCAGCAGAAAGGTCAACCCCAACGCCAAGCGTGTCGAACTCCGTTGAGATCTCTGCTTTAACAATCAGTTCTGGTGCGAGAGAAAGCTCGTTCTGACGAACGATCTGATTCATGTACTGGAATGAGAAAGCAATCGGTGCTTGATGTTTCTTCTCCTTCAAGTACTCCAGTGACCACATCTCAGGCCAGTAGGACTCTTCTTCACCAGTCTTTGGGTTATTGAGGATGGCAGAGAGAACGATCTGACTCCAGTTGTTTTGTTCGTTGAACGTTGTGGAGTGGATGTCGTCATGCCTAAAGCGAGTACCAAGGCAGATTGCCCTGGCACCTTCAAACATCGTTGGTGCAATCACAGCATTCCAGTTGTCCTGCATCTGTTTTCTGATGTCAGGGTTGGAGATATCTGCAGCTGATTTGATGGCGTCATCAATCATCACCAGGTGCGAACGTTTGGAGGTCACGGAACCCTTTAGACCTGCAGCGCAGAGTGTGAATTGTTCATCACCAGTGGTGTCAATGCCAGCAAACTTGTGATCAATCGACCAGTAC
>Ga0208645_1002266_pt1 | contig 15550 bp, 19 predicted proteins | sample VirMetDEL_Sep_01_FD_184519 | JGI IMG/M metagenome (GOLD analysis project Ga0208645, IMG submission 184519) | Aqueous microbial communities from the Delaware River and Bay under freshwater to marine salinity gradient to study organic matter... | ecosystem: Environmental > Aquatic > Marine >... | reverse complement strand
ATAATCTTACTAGTTGCGCCTGGCTGATGCCAAGCTTTTGCGCCGTCTCCAGTGACGCTGCGTGCGTCTCTTCGTCAATTCTGACGTGCAATCTTATTGGATATTTAATCATGTACTCGTTCATGTGTTTGTGAGCTTGTCGATGGCCACATATCCCATGCTCCTAATGCCCTCAATCCTGTATTTATATGCTTTCATTGACTTGAACCACCAGCGCGTCAAATGCTCGCTGTCTTTATAGCTAAAATCTTGAAATAGCTGCCATCCAAGACTGCGCATGTGGTCGCGATCAAACTGGCGTTTCGTATCAGGCAATGTGTAGAACGTGCCTTGGCCACAGTCAGCTACACGCTTCCACATGCGTGGATCGTCTGGGTGTGTGCGGTCGTCAATGTGTCTCATTGCTGCTTGCTTTTTCCTTTACTTCATGTAAGGCTTCTTCATATATATGATCAGGTACTGGCTCTGCATCTATGGATTCAGACAATATGTCCGACACCAGTCTGCTCATATTTCCGCCATACTCCAATGTTGCTGTTTGTTTCAGGCCTTTGTAGACGTCAAACCTGACCTTCGTGGTAATTGTGTAGGTCCTTGGATTGTCTTTTGTAGGTATTGGCGTCATGACTTCGCGTTTTGCCAGCGGTACTTGCGCGCTGTGTTACGTCCTGTAATGTGCCGCATCCACTCGTTGTAGGTCTTGCAAGGGTTCGCGGGCGTGACTGTGTGGCTTACGCCACTGGGTTTGAGTTTTTCCATGCCACAATTGTACGCCACAATGGCACACAAACGGCACCCAAAACGTATAAGGTTATCAACATCCATATATGGAAAGAGCCAGGCAACGTTTTGCCCAGCTCCGCCCTGTGAATGAAAAAACTAAATATGAAACTACCCTTGTCCTTGTTGCTCGAACATGGAGGCAATCAAAGGTAACACCGCAATGCCACACATACAAACCGCTGGCCAACTCATCCCGTGCGTTGTGATGTCCACGCAGGCCGTCGTCGCGATCAGGCCGCCAACGGTTCTTTTGGCGCTCCAGCGCTTCAGGTCGCCTTTGGTCTTGAACGCCTCAGTGAGGTCGACGGCGCCTAGTAGCTTAGTAATAGACCCAAGCAACTGCCTCTGGCTTCTCCCAGTCATTGTCTACATGTATAAAGTCCTCGCCGATGCCGATGCGGTCAAAGCCCGCCGTCAGCAGTCCTGTAATGATTAGGAAGCGGTCGCGTGACGTGCTGCATGCAATGTCAGCAGCGCAGCCGTGAAGGTGCGAGCTGTCACTCTTGCCACCTACGTGATCGTTCCAGTCTTCCGTTCTGAAGCCCGACGTTATCACATACGGAATGCCGCTTACCTCGCGCGCCTTGTCCAACATCTGCAGGAAGTCGTCCTCCATGTTGTGACCGCTGCCTGGGCTGTCTGGACTGTCAAACTCGCTGTAGTTAAAATACTTCATGTGTCTTGACGTTCTTTGCGTGCCTTCAGTGCGCGCTCCACGTTCCACCACACAAGCGTCAGGCCTGCAATGATTGCTATTGCGTCGTTAATGTAACCAACTATGACTGTGCCCACATAGGTCACGTTCAAAGCGTTCTGTATATGTGTGCGTAGTTCTTGCATCATGGTTCGTTAAGTGTAAACCAGCCGTTGTCAGCCATGTACTGCGCATCGCGCACCGTCACGCTGTCAGGCAATATCAGACCAAACTGAATGGCATCTACCTGGTGAATAGTCGACGACAACGTGTACCTTTCTTCTGCTGTCAGCTCAGGAAACATTGCCACCAAACGTTCTAGTGTGCAGCTCTCGTGGATAGGCAATACGTTTTGCGTGTCCACAAACAATGCTGCTCGCGTGTCGTCGTCTGGGTGCGTGATCACGGCAAAGTATGTGTTTTTGGCTTCGTCCTCGCTTTGCATGAACACTGGACGACCAAGGTTGTACAGCTCGCGCGTGATTATTTCAGCGCGTTGTACGCTGTTCAACAATCCCTCTGGTTCAATCAGTATGTACTCCATTAGAACGCGCTGTAATAATCGTTTACGTCATTCGAAATATTGTTAGCATTGAAATGACCGACGTTAGAAAAATAGATGAATTCCTGAATGTAGCCGCGCAACATTTGTGTGGCATTAGAACCAATTGCGCCTAATCTAATTTTTTCACTGTCGTTTTCTGGTGTGCCTGTTAGTGTAGTGCCAGTCCTTAGTGTACCGTTAAAATATGCGTTGGCAGTGCCGCTAGCATATTCAGCTGACATGATGTATTGAACGTCGGCTTGAGTCGCGCTAGCTGGGTTTGAAATTTGACTTTGCGAGGTGCCGAAGTAATGACTCATTTGAAGAGTACCGTCAGACTTCATACGATAATAAAAATTTCGCGCCGCATTGCTGGAACCAAATTGGTTGGCAACAATCATATCACTGGTATTGTTGTCCCATTGCGACACTGATAGAACATTGACCTCGCCATTAGGGTTGATTTGTACAGCCGAGGTGTCTAGGTAATCATTCGCAAATAGGACGGCGGGCTTACCATTGACCGTGTGTATCGTTCCAGCGCTAGCAATTTCTGGTTGCAAGCTTAGCGTGCTTTGACTTGCATCAAGACCGTTGCCTGACTGATCATACCAAGTCGAAATTGTGCCGTTGCCACTACCAATGTGTGTTGCAAGCGTTGACGTGTCCAATTCACCGTTGCTGTCAAAACCAATGTCCAACAATGTGCCGCTGCTGTTTCTGACTTCAATAGCATTGCCAGTGTAGTTGCTGCTCAATTTGCGCACGCTGTACGCGGCTTGTGCGTTTGAATAATTTTCTAACAGTCCACCTGTAACTTCTTCCTTGTAGGTGATAATGAACGACTTTTTTGGGCTGCCTTGCTCAGCTACGTGCTGGTTGATTAGGTCAATAGCTTCACGAAGTGTAGCGTTTTTATTTGGTCTGTACGACGCTTGTATCTGTTGCCACGATGCTGAGTTGTCGGCGCGTCCGTCATCGGACATGTAAATGGTCCGTTGAATGTCGCTGCCTGCTGGTGGCGTATTGCCTTGAAATTCAAAATACACACCTTTGCTTGGTCCAATGTGTGTGATATATCCCTCCATAGTCTCAGATCCAATGATTGCTGACCAGTTACCTTGAAAGGCATCAGCGGCGTCACCGTTAAAATCAAAGCCAGACGTGAAGCCCACGCCAAACGTGCCACCTTCACCAAGGCCAGGGCCTGGATCTGGCAACGGACTCTTGCCAAAACCTTTCGTTGTGGTTGTTGTCTGCGCTTGTCCATCCGTTGCCACCTTGTGCAATGTAACCTCTACCTCTGCAGGCGTGCTAACAAGGCGGTAATTGATGCACTGGTAAATGTCGGTCGTGTCGTCGTCAATGAACATGTAGAACGGCGCTGGTGCCACACCATTACCACGCATGACAATGTTGCCACGCTCTACAGCTCGCGGCTTGTAGTGTGCAGCAAGCACCTCGCGTACGCCTACCTGGTTGCACTCTGCGTCGTAGTCGTATCGTTGTGTGCTCCAGTTTGTGCTGGTTTCAAATACACTAGGGCTGGTTTCAACCATGATGCCGCCAACGTTTTGGTGCAGCTCACCAATGTAAGTTTTGCCTAGGTCGATGCTGCCACGTCCAAAAGAACTGTTGGCTACAACGTCGTAGTTAGGTGCTGGCTCCACTGTGTCGCTGCCGTAGGTAAAATAAAGCGCGTATGTTTGCGTGTCGATTGTGTCCTGCAGCGCTTGGCTATAGTTTCCATCACGATCGTAGCACAGAATGGATGCTGTCACCTGCACAGCCGTAAGGTCAGTAGGCACTGAAGGCAACTGCAGGTTAAAAAACATCTGTTGCGCGTTGTCCTCGTTTGCGTCAAAAATGCAGTTTTGAAAGTCTGTGTCGTGCCAGTAATAGTAACCTGAGCTGTTGCTGTATTCACCCTCGGTAATGTTTAGAGGTGTGAAGACCATGCTGTTGCCGTCAACTGAGATGCTAGGCAATGACCAACTAAACAACCCTTGAGGCTGTGCGCTGATTGTGTTTTGATAGTATTGATAGTTGCCAGCGGATGTGCCAAAGCGAATGTTTAACTGCAGCACGTAACGTCCCAGGCGGTCGTCATTCAGGATGCCCACAGTTGGGTTGAGTGCTGAACGCTCAACAAGGATGTTGCCGTACAAAATGTAGCCGCTATCGCCAGTGGTAAAGTTGATTGTGTTGCCACTGATTGCGCTGCCTCCTGCAATCTGCGTTTGACCTAAAACAATAGAACCGTTGTTGGTGTCCCTGGTGATTGTGACCTCGTTGATTGCTGGCGTAAACGTATAGGTCCACTCGTTGCCCTTCTGTTTCTCGTTGTTTAGGGTGTCAACTTGGAAGTTAAATTGTTCGACTAGCGTAATGCCTGATGCGTACACGCCCGACCAGTTGAGCACGTTACCTCTCAGTGATGGCTCTTGGTTGTAGCAAGGCATCAGCCACCAACCTTGTTCGTGGTAATACAATCGCAGCAACAACGTTTTGCAGATGCTCTCTAGCAAATCGTAGCAATTGATGTATTCAATTTCGTCGTCGTCGTTTGTGTAGCTGAAAAATTGCGGACTCAACTTCATCCGACGCGTCAAGGCTAGCTGTGAACCTGAAGGTGTCGTGGTTACGCTCCAGATGTCTTGGCTGTACATGTCATCACACACAGCCAAGCGCCGCTCAGCACCACTAAAGTTGCCGTTGGCATAGTTGTAGCTAACCCATTTTTCTTGAATGTTGGTCAGTACATCGTCGAAAATCTTTTGGTCCGTCGTGTACTCAACGCCAGCGTTGTTGTAGTCAATAGTCTTGAGCAAGCTTATGCCGTCGCTAGCAACAATGCGACACGCACGCGCCGCGCTTGTTTCCTGCAGCTGTACTTCGTCAATCAGAATGGGACCAAACCATGACTTGTCGCCGTTCCTGTAGACTTGCATAAACCAGGTGCCGTCTTCTGCGTCAACCATTGCCGCAATCATGTCGTCTAGTTCAGTCGCCACGTCGGGCGGCCAAATCGTTTCAACCTCACAACGTGAATGCACAATGCCTGGCACCAGGATGTCGTCCTCTGGACTTTCGTAGATCAGCTGCACGCCAGCAGGCCCAACCTCAAATTTGTGGTTGTTGCTCTGGGCTACGTCATTGCGCAGAATTTCAATCTGCCAGTTGTCGTCATTGAGTGAATAGATAGTATCACTCGTTGCGTATCTAACCCAGGCCATCAGCTGTAGCGGTTGCGTTTGAATCCAGAGCGGCTGTTGCTAAGGAAGATGTCGTTGCCGCTGATGCGACCAAAGACCTCTACTTGGCTGCCACCCATCATGTCCTTCAATTTACTCAATGGCGAGATAACCTCAGGGTCAATCGCTGCGTTTCTGTTGTCACCGACAATGGCCATAGTAGGACCGCTGGCAAGGCCACCTTCAGCCAGTGCTGGGATAGGTATCTTGTTAATCAGTGCCATACCTGCGCCAATCATACCAGCCATCACAAATGGATATGCTGGGCCTGTGCCTGCTGCGGCCTCAGCTGAGTTTGCAATGACGCGAGTCTTAGCTTCTGCTAGGTAGGCAATGATCACACCTTTGATTGCTTCGACCGCAAAACCTGCAAAGCTTTGAGCGCTTGACGCTGCGTTAGTAAAAGCGTTAACCATAGCCACGCCCATTTGATTAACCTGTGTTGTCAGCTGTACGCTTTGCACTTCCGTATTGGTCAACATACGGAATAGGTCGTCAAGGGTGCCCTTTGCCTTTAGATTTTCGGCGCTAAAGTCCGTAATCGCGTGCGCCGCCTCGTTAATGTGAAAAGTTAGGTTGTCGTACTTCTCTGCAGTTGTGTCTACTGTTTCTCCGTTCGAGTCAAAAGTTTGTCCTACCTTTTCAATCTTATTTCCGTTTTCGTCAACGGTTGTTCCCACAGTACGAAACGTTTCCTCGAACTTGAGCAACTCATTTGACATTCTTTCAATGTCTGCCTCTGTTGCTTGAATTTTGCCGCCTAAAACGTTAAACGTTTCAATATCAAAAGCAGCAAAAAAACTTTCAGCCGATGCTTCTGCGGCTTCATGAACGCTAATTATACCGTCCATGTTTTTGTCATACTTAGCTAAGATTTCAGCGCGCTTTTGTTCTAGGTTCAAAAGGTCACGCTGACGATCTGCGATTGCCTTTAGCTGTTCCTGTTGTGCTTCCTGCACAGCAATTTGCCTAGCGTTTTCTTTAATGCTGCGCGTGTACTCCTGTGTTGCAGCAGTCAAATCCTGAACCGTAACCGTTGCATCTTTAAGGTCGCCGTAGTATTGTGGGCTGATATTGCGCAATGTGCGAAGGATGCTTTCCTTGCGCTCCAGCTCTGTGTTCTCTTTGCCGTATTCAGTGACCAACACACGAACATCGGCAATGCTTTTTGCTGCTGCTTTGTTTGCTTCCCGTTGTGTTTTGTTTAGTCGGTCCTGTATGGTTGTGGTTTCCTTGCGAAGGGTGGCAAAGGTTGTAATCAATCCAGCAACTGCCGCAACAGCAATACCCACACCGCCGCCGCCAATGATTGACATGATTGCTTTTAATTGTGTTGTCAGTTGTGGCAACACTGCAATGACTGGACCAATGGCCGCAGACAACAACCCAAAGTTTACGATTAGTCCTTTAATGTCCGGATCAAGTCTAGTAAAACCTTGTGCAGCTCCAGTAACCTTGTCTAATGCTGCTGTGATTTTGGGCAAAATGTCGTTGGCTAGACTAGCGCCAGCAAGTTTTAAATTGTCAATTGCAGTGCTTAATTTTCCTGCTGCTGTTTGGCTTAGTCGCTTCATAGCGCCCTCAGCAAAACCGCCCGCCTCAGCAAATGATTTCAGTGTGGCATTAAATTGTTTTATACTGACTGCGCCCGCACCAAGCTTTGACGCTGGCAAACCTGTGGCCTCGGCAAGCGCTGTAAAAATTGGGATATTACGCTCGGCCAGTTGATTGAGGTTTTCTAGCTCGACTTTACCCTTGGCTTGAACCTTAGCGAAAATGGCTGCAATCTCGTCAATGCTGCTGCCGCTGGTCGCTGCGATGTCGCCAAGAAATTGCAGCTGCGTATTGACCTGGCTTATATCGGTCCCTGCTGCAATGAGTTGCCGCGCTGCCTTACCTACTGCCTCAAGCTGGAACGGCGTCTCAGCTGTGAACTTGTTTAGATCAGCAACCATGTCGCGCGCTTGCTTGGCGCCACCTGTCAAGCTAATGAACGACGTTTCTAACGTCTCTAGGTCTGCAGCACTTTTGACGGCTGCAGCACCGAGCGCTGCCAATGGCAACGTAATGCTTCGCGTCAAGTTTTGACCGAGTTGTGTAATGTTGCTGGTCATGCCGCGCACCTCGCGCTGCACTTTGCCAAGCTGCTTGTTTAGATCTCGCGTGTCAGCGCCAATCTTAACTACCAAGTCACCCAGTGATGCCATTGTCTTTTGTTGCTAGTGCTTTCAATGTAGCCCAGCCCTTGCTAGGGTTGGCCTTTTTCTTTTGCTCCCAAGGGAAAGTAGCAAGGTCTTTTGGCTTGACGCTTGCACCTTTCTTCGTGTGCACATTAAGCAGCAACGCCGTCTGCCACCGCGTACGTTCCCAGTCAGCGCGTTGCGCCTGTTCTAGAAATTTGTAGCGACCGCGTACGGCGTTGCCAAACTCTCTGAAGGTGAGATCGTAGAGACAATCAGGCGTTAGGCCTAACAGCCCAATGCCCAATTGTTCTACTTCGTCCCATTCAAGTGGTGCGTCGTCGTCGTCAGCTCGGTTTTTTTTTCGCCGTCTGGTGACATTGACTCTTTCATCACCTTCATAATAGCAGGCAAATCGCCTACCTCAATCAATCCCAGAAAATCGTCCACCGACATTTCAAACGTCATGTTCTGCTTACGGCAACCTTCAGCAACAAAGTAGTACAGCAGCTCAGGCATGGCCGTCACATCTTCGCTGTCTATCTTGCTAACCTTAAGTCCAGTTGCGTTTTCGAATTCACGCCAGGCACGCATGCTTGCGCGCACTGGAAACGTTTGTTTGTCGAGGGTGATTGTCATTAAGCGATTGTTTCGTAAACGATGGCGCTCACGCACTCCATAGTGCAAGTAAACGCGGCGTTGTCTTCAGTACCTGCTGAGAGTTCCAAGTTAGTCACGTACGCGTCAAACGACAAGCGGTGGTCGCCAGTGTTTTCTGCTGATCCGTCAAAGTCGTACGACGTCACCTTGACAGCTTGCTTAGTACCTGCGTTGTACGCTGTCATCAACTCGCTGAAGCCCTGGGTTGCATCGTCTGCATAGAAGGCGCTGAAGTTAATAGACAACGACTTGAGGCCAGGCAAGATGGCGCGATAGCCAGCGTTGTTTTTGGTCGTGGTGTCGCGCGTGTCAGTCTGGATAGATGCGCTGAGGTCGGTTACATTGTCGACGACAACGTACGTGGGTGTGGCTCCAGCGTCACCGAACATGACGGTGATCTGGCTGCCATTCATAATACCTGTGGTCTGTGCCATTGTTATTCGTTGTTAGATGGTTTTTTGCGGTCTGCAATAATTGTGTTAATCAAAAGGTCGAGGTAGCCAAATACCTTGTTGTCCTTTTCGGTTGGTGTAAGATTGACGATAACCTTAACCAAAGCGAGAGTGGCAAGCGTCAGCTCAGCCCAGTTGTCTAGAATGAAATTCATTTCTTAATTCTCATTGTATAGTCTTGGATAGCAACGTAAGTATTGCGGTCCTGGTTGACTTCAGTTACTTCGTTTGTGTACATCATGCTTTGGACGTCAATCTCTTTGCCCAAGTCGGTGTTCACGTAATCAGCGCGGTCAAATACTTTGCGCACAATGTCCGCCAATGTCATGCAGCTGCCATACGTTCTATCCACGCTAAACAGCTCAATCTGCGCCTCGTCGACGACAGTCTCTCCTTTGGTTTCCACAGGCGAGTTGCCGACAACGCTGTACACGATGTAAGGCATGGCCGCACCTTCTGGCGCGCTCTCAGGATAGATGCGCGTGCCAACCAAGTTTGTGATCGCGGCCTTGTTGCTTAAAATAGCGTATATGGCAATCCCTGCTTTCATCGCATAAACCTTTGAAATTCTTTTTGCAGCAAGCGGTTGCGCAGGTTGACCATGCGCTGACGCGTTGCTTTCTGTGTGCGTGTAAACACGCCTTTGTTGCGGCCGTCACCAAACCCAGCGCCCTGATCTACGATTGCAGAATACCAACCGTCCTGTCTGTTTGTCTTGGTGCTGCGTCCACGTCGTCCGCCTTTAGACTTCGGACCAGCGTAGGTTATGACCTTGTTGCGACGTTGAAACACTTTGATGCTGCGTCGCAGTGTGCCGCGCTTAATAATTTGCTTCAGTTGTCCTGGCTTGCTTTTGCGTCCAGGGCCGCCACCAGTGCGCTCATAGACTTTGATGTCTGTCTCTGAGTCTTGGATATTGGCCAACAGCGCCGTGGTGTAAACTTTACCCACGCGTTCGTTGATGGCCTTTAGGCGTGCGGCGTCCTTGACGCTCCAACGCGCTGCGCGCTGGATGCGCTTCTCTAGTTCCTTTTGGCCTTTGACGTCAAGCTTTAACATTACTCAGACTTTACGCGTTCAGTAATGAAGTGCAGCTCGTTGTTGCGGCCTACCTCTTGCACGGCAATGATGTTGTACATGTCCGTCTTGTAGCGGATGCTGTACTTAGGCGTCACGGCACGCGTCGTCGTGCTGCTGCGCACGCGCCACGTAACGCGGTTGATTGTGCTCTCCTGTTCCTGGATCACGGCGCCGCTGGCGCTCTTGTTGTCGAGGGCCGCCCACACAGTCGCGTAGTCAGTAGTGTCGCCCGTCACCTCGCCGTATTCATTGCGTGAGGTTGCAGGCGCTACAAACGTGATGCGTCTATCTAGGTAGCCGATGTTCATTGCCGCATATCAATGATGCGCTGTGAGCTAAGCAAAGCTTCCACAGCAAATGGAATGGACGTAGCAATTGTGCCTGTCACAACAGTGCGGCGGTTTTCATACCAGTGGCCCACAAGCAAACGCACGGCGTGCTTCACCTCGTTTGTTGGTGCCTCACCTACAGCAGCAACAACGCGCACGGGTTGGCTGTTGTAGTCCTCCACGTCTGGCACGTCGTGGAAGTAGATGCGGATTGGGTTTTGCCCAGGCCGATCGTAGTAATACTTTGACGCGTCTAGCGTCTGTTCAAAGCCCGTCGTGTCGTCGTAAAGTACAGACGTAATCGAAGTGACTGGGCCGTAAGCAAGTGAGGCGCTGCGGAAGCTGCTGAGGTAGAAAGTAGCGCTCAGGCCTGTAGCAAACTTGCGGTTGCAGTAGTTCTCGCACCACGTAATCGCAGCGTCGGCCAATGCCGTGATAACGTCGTCCTCGTCGTCGTGATCAACGCGCAGAAACAACTTCAGGTCGTCCAACGTGAAAAAGTCAGACAGTCTGGAATGTGCTGGTCGTGCTACAAACATGGTTAGAGGGAAAAAAGGAAGCCCAGCCCTATTGCCGAGCTTCCCGTTAGTTTAGTTGTTATTATGGTGCTGGCTCAACGTCAGTGCAGATGCTGATTGCAGCTGCGTTGGTGACGTCGCAGTCGTAGTAACGGTTCAAGTGGATGTTCATTTCACCGCTAACAGCCAAAGCTCCAGCGCGATCAACGAAGATGTCCAAACCGCCAAAGAGCGCCATCACTGCTGATTGAGCAAAGTTTGCAAAAATCAACTGGCCAGTGTTGCCGCCTCCAGTGTCGGCCACGTGTGGCGTCTTAAAGTAGTTGTAACCTGCAAAGCTTCCGCCCTCGTGCAACGCTGAAACGCTGCTCACTGCAGCAACGCTACGTGACAACTCCAACGCCTTTGGAGAGAACACCCACACGGCGCCGTTCAAGTCAGCGTAATTAGCCAACAAGTCCTTCTCCATAGTGTAAACCAAGTCGTTCGTAAAGTCCGTTGCGCCTGTTCCAGTGCTGTTATCAGTAACTCCAGACGCACCCAAAATAGTTGCAAAAAATGCTGAATCGATGCGCTGGTTAATACCATTGTTCAACTGGCGTGCGATGTACTCATCTACGTTTCCGCCTTGCAACATCAATTGTTGCGTGAGCTGAGTGTAGTAAGACGCACGACGTGGTGACAACGTGACGCTGCCCATTTCCAAACCTGAGGTCGAGTTGTTGCCGCCCTCAGTAATGTCAGCAGCCAAAGATGGCTTTGTTGTTGTTGTTGGGAAAATGAGGTTGCCAGTAGCGCCAGTGATCACAGTTGTACCAACTTGCTCGGCCACTGAAGGCGCCCAAAGAGCGTCAACGCCTGACTGCACCAAAGTTGGAACAAAGGCAGAACCTGATCCGGTGGTGGCTGCGTGTTCGTCAGCGTCACCCAAAGCACGCTTCTGCGCCTTTTGTGGGACACCCACGTTACCAGTCATCATTACGCCTGACTTGCCTGCTTCCTCGCGTGTTTCTTGCAACCACTCGGCTTCGGCTCCTTCCAGTGCTTTGCCTTCGTAAGCGGACAAGATAGCGCGAGACAAAGAAAAGCGACGGTTTACGCGGTCGATTTCTTTTTGCTCCGATTGTGCCGTGGCGCCCATTTGTGCGCTGCGTGCAATCATTTCCTCCTGTGCTTTGCGGCGCTTCATACGCTCGTCCAAGCTTTCAATTTCGGTTTCCAAGTAATCGCAGCGGCTGCGTTCCTCGGCTGTCAATTCGCGGCCTTCCTTGTCGGCTGCTTCAACCAGGGCTACGTGCTCTTCGTAGTGCTTAGAGCGCAGACCCTTCATGTCGTTGATTGTCATAGTCTTAAAAGATTTGTGTTTGCTTTCGCGTTTGTCTGTATTGTTTTCAAGAGCTGGCGCTGTTGTTTCGGCCACTGCTTGTTCAGGTTCAGGCATTAGATCACGGGCCTGCACCGTGGCGGCTGCGTATGCTGGATATGTCACTGGTGACACGTCCAACAATTGCCGCACCTTGTCCACGCTTCTAACGGTGCGCTCTTCGTTCCAGCTCTGCTTGTCGATTGTAAAGGCAAACGAAGATTGTGAAATGTCACCGCGTTTCACGCTTTCATAAAAGTCCTTGGCGTACTGCTGATCGCCAAGCTTTACTCTGTACTTGAGGCCGCGCTCGTCCACGCTCAATTCAAGCGTGCCGTTAGTGGTGCGTCCCAGAATGAGGTTTGGGTCGTGGTTGATAAGTGCGCGGACGTCGTTGTCAAGCACGTCGTCAAATGCGCCTGGTTTGATGACCTCACGGAAGTGTCCGAGGTCGGTTTCGCTGTTGTACACTGCAGCGTAACCTTCCAAGGTCATGTCGTCGCCTTCAGACTCGCGCACCTCAATGGTGCCAATCGTCCGCTTTTCGGCGTCCTTATGCTGTTGGTTGTCCTCCATCAGATGATACTTTGTCGCTGTACTCGCCGAGGCGGTCCAACGCGATGTTGTTTAGTTGAATTGTATGCTGGTCACCGCCCTCTACTGGGTTCATGTTTTCCTTGCGGCGCACCTCGTTGATTGACATTACGCCAGTCTGCAACATCTCGCGGTAAAAGCTGCTGCGTGCGCTTAGGTCGCCGCGGTACAGGTCGTTCATATTAAACTGGCTGTAGATGTCTGGGCGCTCAAAGCTTTGAATCAGCTTCCGGTCAATCTCTTGCTCAATGCGCTTGGCCCAAGGGCTGATTGTGTGACGCGCAAACTGCAGGTTCTGCTGCTCAACGTTGTTGTATGTGGTTTGGGAAGGGAGCTGCACCAATGATGGCGGCACGCTGTAGATGCGGCAAATTTCCTCCGCTTGAAACTTGCGCGTCTCAATAAACTGCGCCTCGTCTGGTGTGATTGTAATGCGCTGGTATTTGAAGCCAAAGGGCAACAGCTTAGTACCTGCGTTCATTGCGCTCTGGTTCCAGCTGTTTTGAATGACGTCCATTTGTTCTTTGCGCAGTGGCTGATCACTAGCCAGTACGCCTGTCATCTGTCCTTTTTGGCCGAAGTATTCGCTGCCAAAGTCCTGCGCCGCCTTGGCCAGTCCCATGTTTTCGCGGTGCAAGCGAATTGGCGACATGCGGAACATGTTGCAAATCTCTAGCATATTCTCAGGCATAACCACGCCAATGCCGTCAACCTTGTAATACTTCTCGCCTCCTTTCTCTCTTAGCTCAACGTCTGAGTAGTGTACTAGGTGCATGCCTGTGGCGTAACCACGGTTGTCACGATCAATGACGGCGTAACCGCATCCGTACATCAACGCAGACGCTACAATCGTTTCCCAAAATTCGTAGGCCGTATTCTCTAGGTTTGGATTGTTGACGACGCCGTACGCTGGGTGCATGTTGGCCAGGTCTGTCTCGCGACCATTACGCGTGTAGACTTCTAAACCCAGCCCAGCAATTGTGCTGGCAATTTTGTAGATGCAAGCGTACACTGTGCTAATCGACAAAGCTGTCTGCTCCGAAACCGCAACGCCTGCAGTTACACGCGGGAACATTTCAAAATGCTGCGAGACCGTCGTGTCCTGGTAAGTCGCGCCAGACCGTCGGAATAGCGATCGGGCATAGTCTGCAAGTGTGGCCATACGTTGCGAATATCCCTAGAATATAAGACAAATATACCACAATTACAAGTCTACAATGTCCAGAAAAAAGTCGTCCGCCGTCAGTGTGTGGCAGTACTCATTCATCGCAATAATGGAAGCGATCACGCCGTCTACCTTCTTGTTCTCTTGCCGCTCCTTAGTGACGCGTTTGTTTTCGTTTACGTCAGTGTACACCACGGCACAACCCATTTGCCAGCGCATACATCTGTTGCCGCCGTGGATAATCTGGCCTTTCATTGCGGCCATCTCAAATTCCTTCGTTGGCCCGTTCATGGTTGTGATGTTCTGAGCCATTGGCGCCATCGTCACGCCGTCGGCCTCCAGCTCGCTGACAATGTAGGTGCTGAACCTTGGATCGTAGCCGATGCTGCGCACGTCGTACTTGGCGCACTGTTCTGTGATGTAGTCCTTGACAATCCTGTAATCCGTGACGTTGCCTGGCGTTATGCTGATGTCGCCCTCTTGCTCAAACGCCACGTAGTCAATGCCTGCGCTTAGCTTTTTCGTGTACGCTTTCTCAGAGTTGACAAATTGATGCACAAGCAAATAAAAACAATCGTTGCTATCGTCACGGAACAGCAGTGCAAATGCTGTGAGGTCTTGAGTGCTCGCAAGGTCAAGGCCGCCGTAGCAAGGCAGTGTGTGTAGGCGATCATGTGGTATTGGTTTGTTGCCCTTCATCCAAATGTCATCAGGTATCCACGCGGTTTCTGCTGACGTCCAAATGTTTAGGTGTAAGCGCAGGAAGCTGTTGACCATTGACGGATTCGCCTTGGCATTCTGTACAGCTTGGTCAAAGTATGACTTGTGGCAAATGGTGCCGTAACCAGGGTTGGCCTTGCGCCATGTTTCTTCTTTAGTCCAGTCGTCGTCGGCATCGGCTGCGTACAGCACAGGCAAAAACGTGTCGTCCTCGACAATGCCGTCCTTGACTTGCTGCGCGTACTCGTGGATTTCGTAGCAGATGCTAGCGCGGTCGTGGCCTGCTGTAGTCAGTGCCATAATCAGTGGCTGGCGTCGGGCGCCTGTCGAGGTAGTCAGCACATCCCACAAGTCGCGGTTGGGTTGTGTGTGCAGCTCGTCAAATATCACAGCGTGGCAATTTAGACCGTGCTTGGTGTACGCCTCGGCGCTGATGCTTTTATACCAGCTGCTTTTGTAGTAAACAACGTTGCGCAGCACCTTGGCTCGGCTTCGCAGATGCGCGTTGTTGTTTATCATTTCCTGGGCGATGTTAAAGACAATGTTTGCTTGCCCGCGATCGCCAGCCGCACTGATAACCTCGGCGCCACGCTCGCCATCGGCAAACAACATGTAAAGTGCAATGGCTGCGCTTAGATTCGACTTGCCATTCTTGCGCGGTATCTCAACGTAACAAGTGCGGTACCTGCGCGTGCCGTCCTCTTTCTTCCATCCAAACAACGGACGTATGATGTCGTCCTTTTGCCAGTCCTCCAGCAAGAACGCCTTGCCGCCAAGCTCACCTTTGACGTGAGTGCAAAAGCGCTCGATAAACTCAACCGCGCGATCAGCGGCTGCGTCGTCAAAGTGATACTTAGCTGAAGTATTCGGCATTCTCGTCTGCTGCTGGCTTGCCCTCACCTATCCAATTCTCTAGGCGTGTAATAATAATCTGCTTGCGGTGGCGCGCCTCTTTGAGTTGTTGCCACTCTGGGCGCATGCGGCTGTAGGTGTCGCCTGACTTGCCGACTACCTGGTAACACGTGCCGTTAGCATCGCAGTAAGTTTGAAGCTGGTGTTCCTCAATGATGACGCACGCCAACGTGTACAGCAGCTGGCACTGGCCTGGCGTCAGGTCGGCGCGCTGCTCGTATTGGTTAAGCAGGTCGTTGTACTTCTTTGTTTGTTCTACGGTCATACCTTTTGGTTTTTAGTGCCTAAAATGTGCGCGGGAT
>Ga0208645_1002265_pt1 | contig 15553 bp, 20 predicted proteins | sample VirMetDEL_Sep_01_FD_184519 | JGI IMG/M metagenome (GOLD analysis project Ga0208645, IMG submission 184519) | Aqueous microbial communities from the Delaware River and Bay under freshwater to marine salinity gradient to study organic matter... | ecosystem: Environmental > Aquatic > Marine >... | reverse complement strand
AAACGAGGCCGTAAAATACTATGGCAAGTAATCGAAAAACCTAAAGATAAAATTATACACGAATACTTTTTTGAAGAAGACGCTTCTAGTCTGGTCAAGTTTCAAAATAAGCATAGAGTTTGGTTGGAGAATGGTGGTGTACCAGACTTCTTATGTACAAAAGGTGAAAGAAAGGCTTGACATTCTGTCCTAGGTACATTATAAATATGTACAGGAGAGAAAAATGGCTGAACTTAAATTTGACGACTTAGATAAAGTCTTTAAAGGTACAACTACCAAAAGATATACGGTTCTTACTGAAGCAATTGCTAAAGGTAATCCTTTATCAATGCAAGATGGTACCAATAAGAAACTTACCTATGCCGACAAAACAATCGAAAAACTATTTAAAGCTGGTAATATTGATAAGTTAAAATCAGATTACGGCAATAAATTACCTCTCTTTAAGTCTGGTTCTACAGACATAAAACTTAATCAAATATTTAAATCGCCAGAATTTGGTGGTGGTTCTGGTTCAGGTGGTGGCGCAGAAGAAACGGCACGAAATGAATCAGCACAATGTCTATATGCAGCTTTAGCTTGGTATGTGTATGGTAAAAAAATACCTGAAAATAAAAAAGTCACAAAATCAGATTTCACAAAGGCTTATGCTAAATGTTCTACAACAGAAACTTTAGAAAGTATGTTAGATTTACCTGAAGATTGGCACCAATCATCTATTTGGGGTGCAAATGAATTATACGGCAGATATAATGGTAACACTTATACCTTTCATAGAGGTTCAAGTTATGTAGATAAAATAGAAAGTGCATTTAAAAGAATTAATAAAGTAGAAAAGGCATTTGGTAATTTAAACAAATGGTCACCTGCTGATATTTACATGATTACAGAAAAAGGTAAAACAGCAATTGATAATGATATATCTAAGGCTACAACTTTAGGTGATTTAAATACTAGAATGATAAAATATTTTAATACAGGTGATGTTGTGGGGGTTTCACTTAAAAAGATAGGCACAAGTACCGTCAAATTTTCAAAAAACAATGTAGAAACTAATAAGATTGATGTAACTTATCAAAGCACACAAGTAGTCGCTGAAAGTAAAAAGTCATTGTTTGAGTCTATGGATATTTACCTAGTACATAATAAAGGTAAAATACAATTTAGAAGTTTTGGTGGTTCAGTATTATCAGGTTGGCAAGGTGAGGGCAAAGGTACAACGGCAAACCAAGGTAAAATATCATTAGGTCCTTTGAACTTCATATTAAAACAAAATGGTGTAAAACCTTTACCTGAAGATAGTGCAACAAAGGCTTCAACGCCGTCTAATACTTACTTCACAGAATTTTATAATGCAGCTAAATTTTTAAATGCAAAAGGTTTAGCAAAGACACAAAAAGCGTTTGAGGCAGACTGGAAGGTGGCCGACAAACCTTGGAGATATTCAAAGTATTTGGGTATTCTATTGGCTGAAAGATTTGCTAGATTAAGTGTACCTAAAAGACACAAATTAATGACAGATATTTACTTATATTCAGCTTCTAAGTCGAATTTTGCTGGTCCATACGCAAAGATTGAATAAATATAAATAGTTTTATTGATTTTATTGATGGATTTGATGAAAAAAAAGCAAAAAAGTGCTTGACAAATGTATGGAAATTTGGTATAATGGACAAAAATGAGAGAGAAAAATGTTTAGTTTTAAAGGATTTATCACTAAGGAAAAGAATACTCACTTAGAACACTTAGAAGACGATATTATTAATCGTGGTTCTAAAGGTGGTGAGAACGCTATTAACTTCCTTAATTCAGTTAGAAATATGTTAGCCGGTAATATTGGCGGTAAGATTAATATGTCCGTCAAATGGGACGGTGCGCCTGCTGTATTCTGTGGTATCAATCCAGAAAACGGCAAATTCTTTGTCGGTACAAAATCAGTATTCAATGTAACACCAAAAATCAATTATACGCCTGGTGATATTCGTAAAAACCATGGTGGTGAATTGGCAAACAAATTACTTGTATGTTTACGAGAACTTCCTAAATTAGGTTTACAAGGTGTTTACCAAGGCGACCTTTTATATACAAGAGGTGATTTAAAAACAGCCGCAATTGATGGTGAAAGTATGATTACTTTTACACCTAATACAATTACATATGCAGTACCAACTAATTCAGATATTGGTAAAACAATTGCAAGAGCAAAATTAGGTATCGTATTTCACACAGTTTATTCTGGCAAAACTATGAGTAGTATGACTGCTGGTTTTGGTAGTGTGAAAGGTAAAAGTCCTACATCATCCATATTTTTAGCATCAGCTTCATATACAGATACTTCAGGTTCATCTACATTTAATAAAAATGAACTTGCACAATTTGATGCTCGTATTCGAATGGCACAAGGTTCTCTTGCAAAAGCAAAACCTATTTTAGATGAGATGTCTAAAAGTATTAGTGCTAATGACCAATACTCAGTAGGTTACCGATTAAAAACATTCTTTAATTATTACATTAAGAATTCAAATGCTGGTATGGATAAAGTTAAAGTTATGCAAAACCAGTTTAGAAGTTATTACGAAAGTTTTTTACAAGCTGAAATAGACAGTAAAAAAACAGAAAGAGGTAAAGCACCTTATATTAAAGCAAAAGAAGATGGTCTAAAATTTATAGACAGAAATCAAAGTGCTTTATATTTTGCAATTGCCTCACACATTACACTAGGTAATGCAAAGAACTATTTGGTTAATAAATTATCACAAGTACAAAGTATTGGCCATTTTTTAAGAACAACAAACGGTTACAAAGTGACCGCACCAGAAGGATATGTCGCTGTAGATAGAATCGCTGGTGCAGTTAAATTAGTAGATAGATTAGAATTTAGCCGTGCAAACTTTACAGCAGAAAAGGATTGGGTTAAAGGATAATGGCAGTAGGAAATTTAACAGAACAAAATATTAACATAGCAAGAGGGCTCATAAGAGGCGCTAGTATTATTCATAAATTTGGTAGAAATCCAAATGTAGGTGGTGCTCCAGAAACAATTTGGATGTACGGTGGAACTTATACCTATTTAACATCTGCCTCAACAATTTATGTATCAGGTGCTGACGCACAAGACAGCGCTGCTGGAACAGGTGCTCGTACGGTTACCGTTCAAGGTTTAGACGCTAGTTATAACGAAATTGAAGAAACACTTACAGTTGATGGCGCAGTTTCAACCAAATCATTTTTAAGAGTTTATAGAGCCTTTGTTGCTTCATCAGGTTCATTACAAACTAATAAAGGTAATGTGTTGGTATCAACAGGTGCAAGTGGAGGTGGTACTGTTCTTGCTGATATAGGAATAATTGGTACAGGTACTACCTTTGGTTTAGGTCAAACTCAATTAGCTTTATATACAATTCCAGCAGGCAAAACAGGATACTTATGTAATTGGAATGTTGGAATCGGTGCTTATAACGACACTGCTACAGCAACATTATATACAAGAGAAGCAGGTAATGGTTTAATTTTTAGAACAAGAGATATTATGGACATTCCAGGCGGACTTCATCAAAGAACATATACAGTACCGTTTACTATACCAGAAAAAACAGATATTGAAATTAGAGCAATCGCTAATACAGGTACAACTGTATCATCAGCATTTGACATTATTTTATATGATACACCAAGGACTATGCAGGTTTAATAGATGAAAAGTTTTAAACAGTATTTCTTTGAAGCAATTAATGGACCTAAAATCATTATGATTGGAGGACCTGGTTCAGGTAAGTCAACTTATTCTGAAATAATTAAAAAAGAATTAGGTATCGCTCACATTTACACAGGTGATATGATGAGAGCCTTAGCAAAACAAGATACACCAGATGGTAGAAAAGTAAAAGAACTTTTAGCTAAAGGTGAATTTGCTCCTACACCAATTGTTATAGACGCAGTAAAGGAAAGAATGAAACAACCAGACGCACAAAAAGGATATGTGTTTGATGGTTTTCCTAGAAATGTAGAACAAGCAGGTGCTATGGAAGCAAAAGGTATTGAATATGACCATGTTATTAATCTTGTGGTATCTGAAGAAGAAGTTGTTAAAAGATTAACTGCTAGAGGCAGAGCAGATGATAAACCAGAGATAATTAAAAATAGATTGAAAGTATATCATAGAGAAACAGCACCTTTATTGTATTATTATAAAGACGAAATAATAAATATTAAAGCCGAAGGCAGTACGCCAGAAGCAATAGCAAAAGAAATTATAAAGAAAGTAACATGAAAACATTTGAACAAATACGATACCTAGAAGAAGGACTATACGACCCTAATATTTTTAAGGCATTCTTTCTTGCAGGCGGTCCTGGTTCGGGTAAAACATTTGTAACTAGAAGTGCATTTGGTGGTACAGGTTTAAAAATGATTAATTCAGATAATGCTTTTGAAATGGCATTAAAAAGAAACAATCTGTCTTTAAAAATGCCCGAAGATGAGGCAGAGGCTAGAGATATGGTTCGTGCCAGAGCAAAGGCAACAACTGGTAATATGTTAGACTTAGCAATCAAAGGTAGATTAGGTATGATTGTAGATGGTACTGGTAGAGATTATGATAAGATTAATCAACAAGTAGCACAATTAAAAGGATTAGGTTACGATTGTTACATGATATTTGTTAATACAAGTTTAGATGTTGCATTACAAAGAAACGCACAAAGAGAAAGAACTGTACCAGAATATATTACTAGAAAATCTTGGCAGGCTGTACAATCTAATATTGGTAAATTTCAAAATTTATTTGGTATGAGTAATATGATTATCATTGACAATAGTAAAGATGACAGAGAACTTACAACTATTGTTATGGATAAGTGTAGTAAATCAGTAAGAAGATTATTAGGTAATAAAATTAAGTCATACACAGCAAAAAGATGGATGGCTACAGAAAGAAAATTAAGAAGAAGATGAGATTTAAAGATTTTATAATCGAAAGCATTATTGATATACCTAGAAGGACTTATGCGCCTAAGGTATTTGATGATGCTGACACTAATAATCCTAAGATTAAAGATAGTGTAATGAAACAGATTAATACTCAATTAAAAGAGTTTGAATCTGAATACCCTATTTTAAAGACTTCTTTGATAGGTTCTATTCTAACAAAAAGATATAGAAATGACGCAGACTTGGACATCAATATTTTATTTGATGTACCTACAGACAAACAAGAAGAAGAAAGAACTAGATTGTCGAAAAAGTATTTGTCTGCTAAGAATCCAGATAATATCCAAGGTAAATTAATACCTGGTTCTGAGCACCCTATCAACTTTTATTTTATAACAGATAAACAAACTTATGATGACCAAAACAAAAAGGCTGATGCCGTGTTTGATATGGAAAGTAACAAGTTTATTAAAAGACCAGAAAACTTTACATTTGATAAAAATTTATATTTAAAAGACTTTGAAAAGAAAGTACAAGAGTTAGATGTAATTAAAGGTGAATTAAAAAGAGATATTATAGATTACAGAGAATTAGAAGAATTAGAACCTAACGAAGTATTAAATCTACAAGATAAAATCAATATCAAACTTGATGAGATAGAAGACAGTATTGAACAGATTGTAAAAGTAGGTGACGGTGTTGACGCAGATAGAAGAGCTGCATTTGATAAAGATATGTCACCAGATGAAATACAAAAGTTTGGTATTAAAAACAGATTACCTAAAAATGTTATTTACAAAATGTTAGAGAAATATCATTACTTAAAATTTTATAAAAAATGTCAAAAGATATTAGATGATGGTAAAGTAACACCAGATGAAGTAGATGATTTAGAAATGCACGAAGCTAAAAAGACAGTTGCATTTACATTTGGTAGATTTAATCCACCAACTATCGGCCATGAAAAACTTATTAATAAAGTTAAATCAGTAAGAGCTGATGATTACAGAATTTATTTAAGTAGAAGTGAAGACCCTAAAAAGAATCCATTATCGCCTAGACAAAAACTGGCGTATATGAAAAAGATGTTTCCTAGTCATGCTAGAAACATTATGATTAATACTACCAATATGATACTTGATATTTGTACAGAATTGTATAAACAAGGTTATACAGAAATCTCTATGGTTGTAGGTAGTGATAGAGTAAGAGAATTTGATACAATAATTAAAAAATACAATGATGTAAAATCCAGACATGGTTATTATAACTTTGAAAAAATTAATATTGTATCTGCTGGCGAAAGGGATCCTGACGCTGAAGGAGCAACAGGTATGTCAGCAAGTAAAATGAGAGCTGCAGCTGCCAAAGGTGACCTATCAAGTTTTTCAAAAGGTTTACCTAGTGGTGTGAACGCAGACGCCCTAATGAAAGATGTAAGACGAGGCATGAGATTGGCCGCTAACTATCATTATATACAAAATGTTAGACCAATTGCCAGCCTTGAAGAATTTGAACAAAAACAAATTAGAGACCTTTACATAAGAGAAATGATATTTAATATAAATGATGAAGTTGATTATATCAAAGAAGATGTAAAAGGTAAAGTAGTAAGAAAAGGTACAAATTATATTGTACTTGAAGATAACAATAACAATTTACATAAAGCATGGATTTGGGATTGTATTCCAATTCCAGCAGACAGAGAGGTAGAAGTGAGAGAACATGATTTAGATGTTGACTATGGCTTCGAAGCAGTATCAGAAATTAAAGAAGATTTAGACGCTCAACCACAAGATAGAGATGTTAAAAAAGTAAAAGGCACACAACCTAAAAAGTATTATAAAAATTTAAGTAAAGATACTAAAAAGAAAAGAGCCGACTATTTTAAAAGTAAAGATACTACAAAGAACGACAACAAACCAGCACCAGGCGATAAGGATGCTAAGACAAAACCGAGTATTCATACACAAAAATATAAGAAGATGTTTGGTGAGTTTAAAAAGAATTTACATGACGCTTGTTGGACAGGTTACAAACAAGTTGGTATGAAAAACAAAGGTGGTAAACAAGTACCAAATTGTGTACCAGAAAGTATGAGTATGGAAGACGCAATGAAAGTAAATGGTTATGTACCTGAATCATATGAAATAGGTAAAGACTATGCAGACCACACAAAGAGAGTAACACCTGGCCAGAGTGTGGAAGTAGAGAAGAAAAAAGGTATTATTGACAGAGAATCTAGTCCAGATGAAAAAGATATTAAAGAATGGGCAGCTTCAGATGAAGTAATAGATAAATATAAGCAAAGATATAAAGAGGAATGGTCAAATAAACTTAAAGAAGTTGTGACCAAAATGATAGATAAACTATGAAAACTTTAAAAGAATACGAAAACATTGATAAATTGTGTGAGGAGTGTATCTTCGAACATGAGGCTGAGGGTATTTACGAGGCTGAATATCAAGGTAAAAAAGTAACATTGAATAATCCTATGAGAACTCCTGGCGGACCTAAAAAGTTTGCCGTTTATGTCACAAACGAAAAGGGTAATGTGGTCAAAGTGACTTTCGGAGACCCTAACATGGAAATTAAACGAGATGACCCGGCACGGAGAAAGTCTTTTAGAGCAAGGCATAACTGTGAAAATCCAGGTCCTAAAACTAAAGCTAGATATTGGTCGTGTTATCAATGGAGAAGCGGAGCAAAGGTAGACAACTAAAATGAGTAGATACAGACAAACTATGAGTGACTTACTAGAACAAGTAAGAACTCCAAAAGACGACATTACAATGATGTCAGAATCAGCAGATTACTTAAAATCTAAAATGACTGATACACAGATTAACAATATCAAAAAAACTTGGGCTATGAAGACAGCAAAAGATGTCACACCAGCTATTAGAGATATGATTAAAAAGATGGATATTCCTACTCAATTAGCCATCAAACACGCAAACATTAATCAGTTGTCTAAATTAGTTGAAGCAGATGACCACGAAATATCTATGGCAAGAGGTGAACTTGAAGCAGTTGCTGATAAGGCTCTAAAATTATCATCAATGTTACAAGACAAATCAGATGACGACCAACTTGAAGCATGGGTACAATCTAAAATTACAAAAGCAAAAGACTATATCAATTCAGTTGTAGATTACATGACATATAATCCAGACTTTGCTACTGAACATATGATTGAAGCATTTTCAGACCAACAGATTGCTAAGTTAAAAAAAGAATATGAACCTTTAAGAGGTGCAAGAATTTCAGTTACTAACGCAAACAAACTTGGTGCTATGTTTACAAAGTTTGATAGTAATAAAAATGCTTTAGAAAAATTATATGGCGGTAATATACCATTTATTTCACAAATGGCTATGGCTAGATTAATTTCTAAACATGGTTACACAGCAGATAAAATTAAAAAAATTAAAGTAGCTGAAGAAGTAGAAGTGTTAGAAGAAGGCACAGGTACTATCAAAGGTTTTAGAAACGATAAAGAAAAATTAAATATGATTTCTCTTGCAAAACAACATAGTCTAAAAGTAAAAGAAGTTTCAGGTGGTATAGAACTATCTGGTAACATGAGAAAGATTTTAGATATGCAGTTAGCTGCTCAAGGTAATGGTTTAAAAGCTGAAGAATATATTAACGAAGGCAGAATGTCAGAGATTGACGCAATGAGAAAAGCAGGTGCAACAGCAGCTGATATTGCAAAAGAATTAAAACTATCTGTTAAAGTGGTTAAGTCTATTTTAGGTGAAGAAATTAAACCTGAAGATGACGAAGCAGAAAAGCAACCGTCAGTAAAAGATGAACCTAAAAAAGAAACTAAAGAAGACGATAAAGAAAAATTAAAAGCAGAATTAGAAAAAAAAGATGATGAAATTGCCATGTTAAAAACAAAGGCTGAAACTGAAAAAGCAAAGACTATGAAAAAAGAAACTGAAAAGTTGGTAAATCCTGAAACAGGCGAACCACTTTTACAAGTTGGTATTGCTTACAAACATATCAGAGATAAAATGCAAAAAGAAGAAACTATAACAGAAAAATCATTTACATCTCAACAAATTAAAATGGCATATGGTGTTGCAAATGATAAAAGATATAAAGCAGGTAACTATTCAGGTGCTGTTAAAGCTATCGAAAAAATTGCAAAGGGTTTATCTCAACATCCAGATGTACTGAAAGTATTAAAAAGAGTTAATGAAAGTTTAGATGAAATGGCCAAAGACAAAGCATATGCAATTGGTATGGCAACTGCTAAAAAGAAATACAATGACGAACCACCATTAGAGAAAAAAACAATCAAAAAAGGACATGAGATTGCTGATAAACTAATGGGTATGAAAAAAGAAGAAACAATCAAAGAGTTTAAAAAAATGACTGTTACTTTTAAAACTATGGATAAGATGGCAAAAGCCTCTACTGATTTAGCAAAACATGGTTTTACTATTCATGCAAAAGGTTTAGTAATGAAAGTTGATGGTAAAGGTGATGACCTTAACAAGTATGCTACAGACCTTAAAAACTTTTATGGCGCAACAGTTAAGGCTGAAGAAAATGCACCTACTTTATCAGACCTTGAAAGAATGAAGAAACAAGGTTTAAAACCAAAAAAAGAAGAAACACAACACGATTTGGCAAAGATGAAATTCGAACAGATTGCAGGTTTAAAAAAGAAAGCTGAAAAATCTGGAATGCCATATTCAATATTAAAGAAAGTTTACGATAGAGGCATGGCCGCTTGGAGAGGTGGACACCGACCAGGTGCTTCACAGCAACAATGGGCATTTGCTAGAGTAAATTCATTTGTAACTAAATCCTCTGGAACATGGGGTGGCGCTGACAAAGATTTAGCGAAACAAGTAAGGGGAAAATAATGTCATACTTAAAATCAAAAGATGGTAGTATAGAAGCGTCTATCAAAGAAATGCAAAAGAATTTAAATGATAACGCCTACCAAAAACTATTTAAAAAAGAACTAGAAAAAGCTGGTAAAGGTATCGGCGCAATGTCTGATATGGAAAAGAAAGACTTTTTTAATAACATAGACAAAAAATATAAAGGCAAAAACGAAGACCTAAACAAAAAAGCATTAAAAGAAAGTACAGATATTAATTTTATGAAAGGCGATGGCGCTGAGGTATCTTACCTAAAAAGACACGGTAGTTTTATGGGTGGTGGTAAATACTATAAATTTAGAGGTGTTAATATAAATTTCTTTGTTTACTATAATGAAAAAAATAAAAACTATGTACAACAACTTAAATTAACTTCAGGAAATAGACCTAGTAATGATAGAGAATATGATAAAATGTATGATGTGTTAAAAAAATTAGGTAATGAAAAGCGATTAGGTAAATTAGACGATAGTGATGTTGATATTTATTTTGAAGGAGTAAACGAGGCAAAAGTAGATGAATTAACTTCAGCACAAAAGAAGTTACCACCTGCTTTACAAAAAGCAATCAAAGATAAAGAAGATAAAAAAGAATCTGTTGACGGTGTAATCAATCAAAAGAAACACGACAGTTATAATGACCCTAAAAAAGGTGAAAAGAAACCTGTAGTTACACAAGAAGAAGAAAGCTTTGATGTAGAGAAATTAAAAGAAGATGTTAATACTTTATGGTCAAATGCAGCTAAAGACTTGGAAGAAATGAAGAAAAACTCCAAGTATATGAAAGCACAAGATGTCGCACCTAATAATGACGCTGATGGCGAATCAGAAAAAACAAAGGGCAAAACATTGGTCGGAAGTGCAAAAACTAAGGTTGAAACAGAACCAAAGGTAGACTACCAAAAATAGTCATACCAGGCTTCAAAAAATAATTAAAAAAAGCTGTTGCCATATGGCTAGGAATATGTTAGGATAAGTCATAATAAAAAGGAAAACACTATGAAAAACTTACCTAGAATATACCTTGACATGGACGGTGTTCTATTTGACTTTGTAAAGAACATTGAACAGACAACAGGTTTAAGTATTAATAAGTGGACTGACCTCGGAAGAAAAGAGCGTTGGGATCCTATCATAGCTAAGAAAGATTTTTGGTCAAAAGGACCATGGCTTAGTGAGGGTAAGAAACTATACAATTTTGTTAAGAAGTACAATCCACATATATTAAGTGCTTATGTAGAACACGCACATGACCCTAATTGCATTCCAGGCAAATCTCAATGGGTTTTGAGAAACACTAATATTGATAGAAGTAAAATCAATCTAGTAATGAGAAGTCAAAAAAAGAACTATGCTAAAGTGGCTGGTCAACCAGCTATCTTAATTGACGATTATGTTAAGAACACCAAAGAGTTTACTCAAAGAGGTGGTATAGGAATTACATTTCAAAACGCTAATCAAACAATCGCAGAGTTGAAAAAACTCGGTTTCTAATCAATCTCCCTTATAAATATAGGTACTATATAGAAAATTGAGTACCTATTAACATTTAAAAAGGGAGAGAATAATATGTCAAGTTGGTCAAATACAGATGACGCTGCTGGAGCACCTTTATGGGCTGCTACACAGTTGCAAACTAATAATGCACCGTCAAGTGCAAACAGAACAAACTTATTTGAAGATAATACAGCAGATGAGTTTATTTCTGGTATGACAGTAGGTTTATTTAACTACGATTCAAGTGAAGTGCCTACAGGCGCAGCTCACATGGGTTGGAATTTGAAGTTTACTAATAATACAACTTCAAGAGTCAAATACGAATGTTTGGTTGCTTTAGCAAACCCAGCATAATAAAATAATTTATAGGGGCGCCTTCGGGTGCCCTTATACATATAAGTATATTAATAAAGTGGTCTGTGTATATGCACAGAGTAGCATTCCTCAAAAGAGGTTAACAGGAGAAAAAAATGGCAGATAAAAAAGTAACCGCCTTAACAGACTTAGGCGATAATTTAGCAAGTGCTGATTTGTTCCATGTGGTTGATGACCCAAGCGGAACACCAGTAAATAAAAAAGTAGCAGCTGAAGATGTTTTTAATAACATTCCAAGTTGGCTAGGTTTAAAACAAACTTCTCAAACAATTACAGCAGACGGTTCTACAACTACAGCAGTTGATGTAACATCAGCAGTAACAGAGATTAACGCAACATCAGCTACACATAGTTGTGCTTTAGCAGATGGTTCAGATGGTCAAGTAAAGATTATTGTAAATACATCTACATCTGGTACTAATGCAATCACAATTACACCAGCAAATTTTTCAAATTCAACTATTACACTTGACGCTCCAGGCGAAAGTGCAGTATGTATTTTTAAAAATTCAAAATGGTATGTAATTGGTGGTAATGTACCAACAATCGCTTAATAGAGGAGTTATATAATGTCTATAAACACAACTGATTTGCAAAACGAAAGAGATGTTTTAGTAAAAGATTTTGAAGCTCTTAAAGATAGAATTAAACAAGTTGACGCTGAGTTAATTCAAATGAAAAGTAATTTGAATGCTGTACACGGTGCTATTCAACAAGTGGACAAACTAATTAAGATGTCGGAAGAAACAACTAAAATGCCTGACGAAAAAGAGAAGGCGCTTAATTTAGCGACAAGTTAATGAAACAATTTAAGACTTTTGTAAAAGAACAAAACTTAAACGATTTCGAGGAAGATGTTTTGAAAGAAACACCACCTAATACTGCTGACGCCATGAAAAGGCACAAAGCAGGTAAGGCTGGTTTTACAGATATTGCACATCTTAAAGCTAAGGGTTTGATACCCCGAAGCGATGGTAACAAAAAAGTATCAGACAAATATAAGTAAGAGGAAAAAAATGAAAACATTTAAACAAATGCTTAAAGAAGGGATAGACGGTGTAGGTGTTGAAACTGCTAATTCTGTTGAAGACAGTAATATTGGCGCACACAACATTGAGAACGCAGAAATCCTTAAAAGAGTAAATGCTTTTGTTGGTTCTATTGCTGAACAGGAATATTTAAACCCTAAAGCTGCAATTGAAGCATTAGCAAACAAACTAAAAACAATTGGATTAGAAATTAGTCCAGTAGAAATGACAGGTGATAACGGTAAAGTAACTGCTGAAGTAAAACAATTCGGCGGTAGATTTGGTAAAGACTTGGATGGTGCCGATTTAAATGATGATGGAATATCTCATAGAAAAGAAGGTGGATTAAAGTTAGAAGTAACTTATGAAACCTTAAATACAGGTTCATCTAAAGTTTACGCCAAGTTAGTTTAATACTAAACTGGAGTAATGATGTTCAGAGAGATTACGAAGGACAATTGGTTACTTTATGCACAAAGTAATTATGATAATCCAACCTTGGAAAAGGATAAGGAATTTTATGATGATGTTAAAAGATTTAAATATCTTAAACGGCTCTTTCGTAAATACAAGGTTACAGGTAACCTTAAGCTAAGATTGGTATTAAACCATATCATAGTTTTAAATAATGTTTTTGGTGTAGAATCAGCGTGTACACTTCTATTGTTTAAGATAGATAAACCATACTGGCCGGCATTAAAATCATTTTTAGTTTACCTAGACTATTTGTATCCACATGAACTCAATGATGTCAATGAAGATAAAAAGATAAGTGAAGGACTAAAGGAACTATAATGGCAAGTCGAGGAATAGATTTTTTAATAACTTACAGAGTGGTCAAACTACTTGTAACACCTTTTGAAAAACAAGAGGCATATAAGTTTGGTATTATTGACGACAAAGGTAAAGTATTAAAGAAATATAAATCTCTTAAATTAGAGAAAGAAAGAAAATCATATACCCTCTTACATAGATTTGTCTTTAACCTAAAACGAATTTTACAAAAAGTTGGTTTAGGTAGTAGATTAGGCTCGTTTGCCGTTGCCTTAGCCTTATTAATTAAAGAAGATAAATCTTATGCACAACATAAGACTTTAATTGAACAAACAGTTATCAAACATTTAAAAGATGAAAATTTATTTGAAGAAATGTTAAACGAAGTTAGAGAAATACCAGATATTAACGAAGAACCATACATGACTTGTTTTGGTATAAGTGTGTATGAAAAAGATAATGAACTGGTATCGGAGTACGATTATGCCAAAACACTATAAAGAAATGATGGATGAAATCATCAATAAAATGGATGAAGACGCACCAACAAACGCTGTAGCACATGGCGGAGTTGATATGGCTCCTAATGCAGGCAAGAAAAAGAAAAAAGATGAAGTGCCAGCAAAACTTATGGATATTATTATGAAAAAAATGTCAGGTAAAATTAAAGAAGACAATGATAATAACAATGTGGTTTTAAAAGGTGTGTTAGATAAACTAGATAAGATTGACGAAGCAGTTGATAGATTATCTGGTATTGAAAACAAAGTAGAGTTTGTTGAGGAGAAAGAACATAAATCTTTCAAATCGAAATATGCCAAAGACATTTAAAGAATATCTAGGCGGTGTTAGATTAGGTAACTATGATAACATTGAACCTATTGCAAGTTTAGGAGATTTACCACCAAAAGGTCAGGCTGGTAAAGATAGCCGAGGTGTAGGTTTACACGCAAATAAAAATCCTAGAATAGCAAGAAAACCAGGCCAAAAGGCTGGTTCAGATAAACATTCCGACTTATATACAGACGAAAATCCAAAAGGTACAATTCATGGATTAGGTTTTACAGACGCCGCTAAGGCAAGAGAATCTATAAATAAAATTAAAGGTTCAGGTAAAACCCATGCACATAAAATACAAGCTGCTATTGCAATGTCACAAAGAGCAAAAGTGGCAAGTCAAAGGGCAAAAGACCCACAAAAGAAAAAAGACTTAGGCGCAGCTCATAAAGTCTATCAAACATATATAAATCAAACAAAAAAGAAGGACTAATATGGAATTAGTAATAGCTTTAGCGATGAAATTCTGGCAATGGTCAATACTAATTGCCTTAATAATATTAGGTTTTGTTATCAACCTATTTGATAAGAAGATAGATAACAATAGAGTAAATTTTAAATATACAAATTTTCCTCATATGAAACCGATACCAATTAAAACAAAAGGTAAAGGTTTTTGGAAAGGCATACTAATGTGGTTATTAGGAACTAGACATTGGGAAATCGTAAAAGATTTTGACTTTCAAATAGAGGGTAAAAAATATGTCATTCCGGCAGGTTTTAAATTTGATGGTGCTTCAATTCCGAAGTTTCTTCATACTTTTTTATCACCGGTTGGCGTACTATTAATAGGCGGTCTTGTACATGATTATGCTTACAAGTATCAAACCCTATTAATGTTAAATAAGAAAGATACCATGGGTGTTATATCTCAAAAAAGAGCAGACGAAATCTTTAGAGATATTAATATTGAAGTAAATGGTTTCTATCTTATGAACTACTTAGCATACTGGTCGTTAAGACTAGGTGGTTTTATGGCGTGGAATAAACACCGTAAAGTCAACGCTAAGATTTAAATACAAAAAGGAGGTTCAAGTATGAACTGGATAGTAGATAGAGTAAAAGAAATGTCAAGTTGGTCAGGCGCAGCCTTGATTGGCTTAGGCGCTATGATTATATTAGGAGGTCCGTTTGTCAATATGTTGGCATGGGCAGCCGTGATATGGGGTATTATATCCATAGTAAAAAAGGACTGACCTGATGGGAATTA
>Ga0208645_1002262_pt1 | contig 15572 bp, 32 predicted proteins | sample VirMetDEL_Sep_01_FD_184519 | JGI IMG/M metagenome (GOLD analysis project Ga0208645, IMG submission 184519) | Aqueous microbial communities from the Delaware River and Bay under freshwater to marine salinity gradient to study organic matter... | ecosystem: Environmental > Aquatic > Marine >... | reverse complement strand
GTCGCATTTTTTTTGTGTCATTTTTTGAGTAGGGGGGTTAAGATAATTTTTTGTATATTTGTAGAAACTAATATTAAAGCAATGATGATAATTATATTCTTATTCCTATGTATAATATGTAGTGTTATTATATTCTTTAACAGCTACCCAGAAACAGAAACACAAAAAGTGCAACGTAAATATAAATTAAGTGATGCTACACTAGATGAACTTATTTATAAGCATGAGATATTAAAGCAGCGTTACAATTCTGATATAACGCTTTGCGAATTTATTAAACTAATAACAAAAGAAGATGGCAAAACCAACAAAGCTAAAAAAGTTAGAAGGTACATATAGAAAAGATAGAGCTCCAGAAAATGAGATGCAACCACCATTAGTAGAAGAGATTGAAATGCCAACAGTACTAAGTAATGAGTACGCTAGAAGGGAGTGGATAAAGCAAACTGGAATACTAAGTTCTTTGGGTATGTTAGCAGAAACAGATACAAGTTTATTATTAGCGTATTGTATAGAAACTGGTAGATATTTTGAATTATCTGAAAGGGTGAAAGATAATATTACTTTCAACACCCCTAATGGACATATACAAGTGTTGCCAGAAGTAACAGAAGCTAATAAGAGTTTACAAAACATGATAAAGATGTCTAGTTTATTTGGTTTTAATCCAGCATCTAGAACAAAGATTGAAGTACCCATACAAAAAGATGTTGACCCATTAGATGAATTTTAAACAAATAGTAGATAAATATATTTCAGACGTTCAGACTGAAAACATCATTACTTGTAAGTGGGTTAAACTTGCAGTGGATAGGCACATGAAAGATTTAGAGCGTGAAGATATTTACTTTGATGAAGATGCTGCTAATCGTTTTTTAAAATTCAGTTCAGTATGTAAGTACACTAAGGGTGAACTAGCGAAGCAAGGTAAGAGAATCGAGTTCACACCACAGCAAGTATTTAGATACTGGTGTTTGTTTGGATGGAAGCGAAGCAATGGAACAAGAAGGTATAGACGTGTTTACTTTGAAGTGGCACGTAAGAATGGTAAGAGTGAAGAGGCTGCTGTTGTTAGTTTATACCTTACGTTATTCGATAAAGAAGAGGGTGCAGAAGTTTATACTGCTGCTACTACTATGGGTCAGGCCAGGATAGTACATGATGCGGCTATGGTAATGGCTAGAAAACTAAAGAACGATTCACCAAAATACGATTCAAAGATTAATTTAACTGGTGGTGGGCGTACTGCTGGTAATATATCAATGGTAGAAACTAATAGCAAGTGCGAACCATTACCAGCGAATGATGACAAACTAGATGGATTGAACCCACATGGAGGCATTATAGATGAATATCATGCCCATAAAACAAACGATTTACTGGAGGTTATTCAAACTGGTATGGGTTCTAGGGAGCAACCAATGTTATTTATCATAACTACTGCTGGATTTGAGAAGCAGTACCCATGCTATTCAGAAGAAAGGAAACTAGCTTTAGAGGTGTTGCAAGGAATTAAAAAAGACGATAGTTTGTTTACTGTTATCTATACACTAGATGAGGGTGATGACTGGAAGGACCCTAAACTATGGGTTAAAGCAAATCCGAATATAGGAATAACACCCACACTAGAATATATGCAAGAACAATGTGAACAAGCTATTAATAAAGGGGTAAGTAAGGAGGTGCAATTCAAAACAAAGAACTTAAACATCTGGACTGATAGCTCAATGGCCTGGATTAGTGATGACATTTGGATGAAATGTGATGGTGAACTACCAGATTTAAAGGGTCGTGAGTGTTATGCTGGGTTGGATTTGGCTTCTGTTAGTGATATGAATGCTTTTGTATTATTGTTTCCACCACAAAATGAAGGTGAAAAGATGTATGTTTTACCTTATTTTTGGATTCCTAAGAATACTATTGAACGTAAAAATGAGATAGGAAACTATAAACAATGGCAAAGAGATGGCTTTATTCGTGAAGCTGGTGAAGATGTTGTTAATCAGCAAGTGATAATTAGAGATATATTAGAGATTGCAAAAGATTATAATATAAAGTCTTTTGCTTTTGATAGGTTTCTGGCTTACAATGGAGTTATTCAAGAATTATTGTCTAATGATTTAAGTGGTTATGAGTTTGGCCAGGGCTACCGTTCAATGTCGCAACCAACAAAAGAATTAGAAGGATTGGTACTGGGTGCTAAATTAAATCATGGTGGCAACCCAGTAATGAGGTGGCAATGTGGTAATATTGAAATAAGCATAGACCCAGCCGATAATATTAAGATGGATAAGGGTAAAAGTAGGGAAAAAATAGATGGAATGGTGGCACTTGTTATGGCTTTAGGTTGTTGGAAAGCGTTCGATGATGGTGAAACAACATCTGTATATGATGAAAGAGGTATAAGAAGTTTATAAAATAACTAATAATTATATAGTATTGTATTGTTTTTTTATGTAATTTTGTTAAATTATACCCTTACAAATTTCATTAATGAAAAAATGGATAGATACTTTAGAGGAGCATATTGTTAAATGGCTTATAGGCGTATTTTTAACAAGTATTGGAGTGGCTGTAACCTTTTACTTTAATGCTTCGCATACAATGGCACAAAACACCGTTAAAATAGAAGAAGTAAAGCAAGAAGTAAAGAAGATAAGTAACACACCAGAGTTAAATACGTTAAAGATTAACCAGCTATCAGTTGAGTTATTAGATCAAAAAGGTATCTTAAAAGATTTTCAAGGGCAATACAATCGAGATAAAGAAATTATTATACAATTACTTTTAGATATTAAGAAAACAAATGAAGGTAACAATAGATAGATTAAATTATTCAGATAAGCAGGTTGAAGGCTTGTTAACTATTTTTGATGGTGAAGAAAAGATTTTTAACTGTTGGACTTTGGAGTTACCAGATTTAGGCAATAAACCTAGAGTGAGTTGTATTCCAAAAGGAGAATATAAAGTTACAAAGCGTTATTCAAGTAAATACAAATATCATTTTCACGTTTTAGACGTACCCGATAGAAGTTATATTTTAATCCATAATGGTAATTACAACTGGCATACAAAAGGATGTATATTGGTGGGTAAAACTTTAAAAGATATAAATGCAGACGGTTTGAAAGATGTTACGTCTAGTAAAGTAACATTAAATAGATTGAATAAAATATTAACAGATGAATTTACATTAACAATTAAATAATGAAAGCACAAGAAATTATATTAGACGTATTAGGATTAGCATTATTCATATTTTCAATTTATGGGTTTTATTTTATGGATGTAAGTTTGTTAGAAAGTACAGCCGTTGGTTGTGGTGGTTTAGCTTTATTTGTTTTAAAGACAAGTGCGGTAAGAACCTACATTGAGGACTTTATTAAGAAGAAGTTGGGTAAATGAAAGACCTAAAAACTTTACTAATAATATCCTTAGCTTTAGTAATTGTATTCTTATTCACTTGTAACAAGCCAGTTGTAAAGAATAATACAACCGTAAAAATACTAACGAGAACCGATAGTATATTTGTAACAGATACAATAGTACAAACTATTCATGTACCACTCAAAGAAGTTCAATACATCTATTCTAATATAGATTTAAGCGATACTAACGAGTTTAAAACTGGTTTACGTACATTTTACTACAAACAAAAAGATAGTTTATTAGATGCTTCTATTTTGGTCAAGGCAAACGAAAGACCAGAAAAAGTTAGTTTAGAGTATGATATTAAGCAGTTTTTAATACATGATTCTATTTATATTAGAGATTCTGTACACGTAAAAGAGCAGATAAAGAAAAGTTTTTTAAGTGCTGGTGCTACTGTTATTGGTAATAGTAGTTACTTTGGTTTTGCTCCACAATTAACTTATTCTCACAAAAAAGGTAACAATTATTCACTAGGATATGATATTGTTAATGGCAATATTCACTTAGGATTTACTAAAAAGTTGCGTTTTAAATAAATTTAGTTATATTTGCATTAATCTCTCTGCTAGAAGATAGACAGTGATTGTATGAATGGAACGCTATGTGAAATAAAATAGTGTGGTTATGAGGATTACAGTTACAAACCGCCTCCAACGGTTGTTGTCTATTGGATAGGTAATCGTACCAGCTTACGGCTGATGTACGTAGGACGAACTACTCCAAATGGAAAGGACAGAGAGATTATTTTTAAAACTAAATTCTAATTATGGCTGTGAATAAGTATAACAAACTAACAGAAAAGCAAAAGAAAAGAATAATAGATTTATACTCCTCTGAAAGACCTAGAGCTGAAATACAAGAAATACTATCTAATGAATTTGACGTTACAAAGAGAATGGTTAGGTACTGGGCTAAAAGTCTTAATTTAAATACTTCACAATCAAATGTACCAAACGATAAAGTAATGGTATATGATATTGAAACAAGTAGGGTGACGGCTGATATTTGGTGGACTGGTAAACAATATATTAACCACAACCAACTAAGAAGTGAAACAACTATTATCTCTATCGCTTGGAAATGGGTAGGACAAGATAAAGTTTACCATTTAACGTGGGATGAAAACCACTGCGATAAAGCAATGGTTGAGAAGTTTCTACAATCTTACAATAAGGCTTCAATGGTTATCGGTCAAAATAATAACTCATTTGATAACAAGCTAATAAACACTAGAGCAGCTAAACACCGTTTACACGTAGATAGGTATGTAAAGAGCTTTGATATTTACAGAATGGCAAAGCGTTATTTTAGATTGCCTAGTTATTCTATGGCTTATATGGCTGAGTTCTTTGGGTTAACATTAAAGCAATCGCATGAAGGTTTATATATGTGGGATATGATAGAACGTGGAACGGCTAAACAGCAAAAGGAATATCTACGTAAGATGGTAGAATATAATAAAGGTGATATTATTACAACAGAAGAATTATATTTAACTTTAAAACCTTATTTCGGTAGTGTAACAAATAAAGCCGTTCAAAGTGGATTACCTCGATGGGCTTGTCCAGTTAGTGGATCGACTAATGTTAAACTATTAAAAACAATATTTACTGAAATGGGAACGGTGCAAAGAATATTATATTGTGAAGATAGTAAACACCAATATAAGGTAAATAATAAAACTTATATGGATTTCTTACAACGTGCAATGAGTAAATACTGGGAATAACTAAAACTAAATAAAATGAAAGCAAAATTATGTAGTAAGTGTAATAGAGATAATAACCATTGTATTTGTGAGTTTTTGGGGAGTGATAGAAATAAGGAAAATTATATTAAAGGGTTTAGTCCAGACTATTATACTGGGAAGTACAAAGGAATTAAAGCAATAGATGTAATATTTGACTTTGAATTAAGCCATTGTAAGGCTTCCGCTTTAGAATACATACTTAGAAGCGGTAAAAAAGACGATGAAATTCAAGATATAAGCAAAGCAATTAATCATTTACAAATGTATTTAGACCATTTAAAAGATGTTGAAAAATAAAGTTAAAGGAATTTTCTTATCACTAGCTGGAGAGAGTATAAAAATTTCTTATATTTGTACTTTAGTAAATGAAAGTGAAGCTAAAGTAATGAAGATAATAAACGAGTTAGAAAAAGAGGGTTTTATAAAATGATAGTGTACGTTACAAAGCATGATTTTGAAGAAGCACAAAGAACCGATTGTGTAGCATGGTACTATTTAACCGTTGAAGATTTATTTGAGAATGAGGGAATAGTTGACTTTGTAGAGATTGAGCTGGATGAGGACGAGCTAGAAATAATGACAGATAACACCGTAGATGTAAGTGGTGTTGAAATAGATATACAAGATTTAAACATGAATTAGTTTCTTTTTAGTTTAGTTTGGGGGGGTGTTGCGAAAGTAACACCCTTTTTTTTGTAAATTATTCTTATTGATTTTCAAGTAGTTACGTATTTATTGATACAAAATATTAACTTTTTTGTTGTGTATGTCAATTATGTTTTATAATATTGTAATGTATTAACAAACTAACTAAAACAAAACGATATGACAACTTTAGAAATTTTATTGAAATCAGCAAAAAAGGAAGCAACTATTAGAGTTTGGGGATTAGCCCAAAGAAATATAGATAAAATTGGTTTTTCTGGATTAAGAAAAGTTCAAAATCAGTTAAGAGAAACAAACCCGAACTTTTTTGGAGCAAACCTATTTAAGTAAAAAAAGGGGGGGGGTGTAAGAACCCCCTCCCCATTAACAAACAATTAAAACAAAACTAAAACTAAAAAAATGAAAGTAGATTTAAACAAACTAGAACCATTTGACATATCTAATCCAGATTGTCAAAGAACAATATCTTATCCAAGCCATGAACTACAAATTGTAACACTAGGAGAAACATATATTGTAAATGTAGATATAGATGTAAACTTTGACATTTACACAGAAGAAGATGAGTGTGGCAATATATCATTCACATCAACAAACATTAACGGTGTTCACGTACTATTTAATGAGGCATATAATAAAGACGGTATGTTACACGATTTTAGCGGTGAAGAACAAACTAACATTGAGGACCAAATTAAATACGAGATATTATTATGAAAAACCAAGAAACATTTAAAAACTTTAGAACGGTTGTAAAATACTGGGATAACTTTAACTTAGAACTATATTATAAATACTTAAAAACTAGAGAATGTCAAAGCAAATAATACAAATAGAAAAGATACAAGAACCAAAAGTTTATTCAACATTAACTTTAGCTTGTAACGATAACAGCGAATTTAATATTAAAGACGTTGAGAGGTTAAAGTTTCCTTTTGAATATAAAGGTTACATATTTAAGAAAGTAAAAGTTAAACAAGATAAACACAAATAATTATGAATAAAGAGAAACTAACAGCACTTTATAAAAAGTACGAATTAACTCCAGAAGATGTATTTAAGCATCAACATTATTTAATTATCACTAGAAGTGGTATTGAAAAAATACAAGGGATTGAAAAGATTAACATTAAATACGAGGTTGTAAAATGTGAGCCTAACTTTTCAGCAGTAAAAGCATACAACGATAAACTAGAAACTTTTGGAAGTGCTTTAAAGGGTGCTGACTATAAAGATGGGAATACCAATAGCTGGTATGTTTTAGAAATGGCTGAAAAAAGGGCAATGTCAAGACTTGTATTAAAGCTAACTGGATTTTATGAGCTTGGTGTGTTTGGTGAAGATGAAAGCGAAGATTTTAAAAAGCCAAAAGATGCTAAGTAATAAACAATTCTTTGAGCAGTTAGAAGATGGTCAAGAGTACCTTAATTGCTTTATGACAAAAGAAACACACGCGAAAATTAATCCAGAGTTAAGAACTTTAATAGCAGTTAATGAAGTAAGGCAAAAGAATAGGAGCTTTGAGAAAGATGAAACACACAAAGAACTATTGAAAAAGTCATTAAAAGCTAAGAAAGATTTAACAGATTACGAATTTAATAAAAATCATTCTTGTTGATAATCAGCACTTTAGATATTTATTTACACAAAATATTAATTATTTTGTTGCGTATATGAAATATTTGTTTTAATATTGTAGTGTAATAACAAACAAACTAAAACTAAAAAGATGAAAACAACACTAAAAGAATTTAACGAAAACAACGAAGTAAGAAAACAAAATGAATCTATTGTTAGAACTTGCGAACAATTAATTAGAGATAGAGAAAACACTTTGGGAACTGATAAAGAAATGGAACGTTCGCAGTCGATTTTAGATTGTCAAAAGGAAGTTTATTTCGACAAGTTGGAAACCGTAAATATTAAATACTGGATTGGTTACCGACAATATTTTGATGAAGTAATTAAAATCGGAAAACTTTATTTTTTAAGATACGAGAAAATGACAAAGTCGAGAGGTTATAGAAGCATAGAGGAGATTGAAGAAATTACCGATAAAATGATGGAGGAAATGATTTCTGATAGCTATTATTATTAAAAATAAGGAGGGTGTAAAAGCCCTCCATTTACAAACAAATTAAAAATACTATGAAAACTTTATCATTTACATTTATAGCCCTTGTAATCGTTTCTTTATCGTTTTGGGTAACTATATCGAGAAACGAATTAAAAGCCACCTATCGAGCTATAAAGTGCCTTAAATTACAGAATGACAGTTTAAGAGAGGCTAACAAAAATTTAACTACCTATATGTTGATTGATTTAGAACAATCCAAGATTATAGATAAGTTTCAAAGCTCAAGAAACGAGAAGTTAAAGAATGAGCAATTAATGGAATTACAATTTAAACTAAGATAAGAACACCGGCAAAACGCAATTAAGCAAATTTAAACAACTCAATCGTTAAAAATAAGGGGTTATTAAGGCGGTTGTTTTAGGTTAATAAATAAGCTGGTGTTCTTTTAAAAACTAAAGACATGAATAAACAACTAAACTACTGGGTAAGACCAGCCGTAACACACACAACAGACGTTCAAACTATAATTGATAATGTTTGTTTACACTACGGAATAACAGAAGAACTATTAAAGAAGAAAAGTAGATTCAGAACATTTGTAGATGCTAGAAACATTGTGATGTATATTTGTAGAATGAACTTAAAAATATCACTACAAGATATAGCTAACATATTTGGAATGAACCATTCAACTGTAATACATGGGATAAACAAAGTAGAAAATTTAAAAGACTTTGATAGTGATTTTAAAGAATTAATTAATAGATTTGTATAAACTTAAAAACTAAAACTATGGAAAAAGAATGGGCTATTTTGATAGCATTATTTAAAGCTACTTGCGAACAGCAAACTATGCTTATAGGAGAAACTAAGCAACAATCTAAAATGATATTTAATTTATGGTTTAAAGAGGGTAATAAGTTACTAAAACTTATAGAAGATAATAGTAACGAGGACTATCTAGAGAGTATAACACAATCAATAGAAAATGCAATTATAAAAACTAAACAAAATGGAATATAAAGAATTTATAGAAAACAAAAAACATTCAATAGGCGACTTTGGATTTGAGGCTAATTTCATACCAGATATAGCTTTTGACTTTCAAAGGTATGTAATCGAAAAGTCAGTAAGAAAAGGTCGTTCGGCTGTATTTTTAGATACTGGATTAGGTAAGACATTAGTACAGTTATCAATAGCAAAAAACATAGTTAATCACACCAATAAAAAAGTGTTGATATTAACACCTTTAGCCGTTGCTTTTCAATTTATTTTAGAAGCTGAAAAGATTGGTATTGATGATATTGAGTACTCAAAGGACGGTAAACACACAAAGAAAATAGTTATTTGTAATTATGAAAGGTTGCATTATTTTAATAGTAATGACTTTGTCGGTGTTATATTAGATGAAAGTTCTATATTGAAGAACTTTGATGGTAAAATTAAAAATCAAATAACATCTTTTATAAAGAAAATGCCATATAGATTTTTAAGTACAGCTACACCAAGCCCTAACGATTTTATAGAATTAGGTACAAGTTCAGAGGCTTTAGGTTATATGGGTTATATGGATATGTTGGGTAAGTTTTTTAAGAACAATCAAAATAGTGTTGATTCTACTAATAGAAATATAGGTGAAAAGTTTTATTTAAAACCACACGCTGAAAAAAGTTTTTTTGCATGGGTTAATCAATGGTCAATTATGGCAAAGATGCCAAGCGACTTAGGGTTTAGTAATGATAGGTATAATTTACCAGAATTAATTATTAATAAACATATAGTTAAAAATGATAGTTTATTAGAAATTAATGGTCAAATAGAAATGTTTAATAGACCTGCTAAAAATTTCAATGAGATAAGGACGGAAGTAAAACAAACTATAAATAAAAGATGTGAAAAGGCTTTAGAACTAGCTAGTGGTAAAAACTCTGTTTACTGGGTTAATAGAAATGAAGAAAGCAAAATATTAAAAGATTCAGATAGTGATGCTGTTGAAATTATAGGTAGTCAATCAATAGACCAAAAAGAAGAAATATTAAAAGCCTTTGCGGATGGAGAAATTAAAAGACTTATTACAAAGGCTAAAATGACTGGAATGGGTTTGAACTGGCAACACTGTAATCATTCTGTATTTTTTCCTACATATTCTTATGAACAATATTACCAAGCTATAAGGCGTTTCTGGAGGTTTGGTCAAAAGAATAATGTAACTATTGATATGGTAATTTCAGACGGTCAAACAAGGGTATTAGAAGCATTAGAACAAAAAACACAAAAGGCTATTGAATTACATAAAAACTTAACAGAAAATGTTAATAGTAGTTTTGAAAATATAACAAAAGAATTTAACAAAGAAATAATTAAACCTAAATTTATAAACTAAACAAAATGGAAAACAAAGTAAAAGACCAATTAATAACGGATAACTACGCAATATATAATAGTGATTGTATGTTAGTTATGCCAACACTTGAAGATAATAGTATTGATTTATCAGTTTATAGTCCACCTTTCGCGGGGCTTTATAATTATTCAAGTAGTGAAAATGACTTTAGTAATTGTGAAAGCAAAGAACAATTTTTAGAACAATACGAATATTTAATAAAAGAGATTGCTAGAGTAACAAAAGACGGTAGAATAACTGCTGTACATTGTACAGATGTATTTGATAATACTTGTAGGTTGTGGGATTTTCCAAACGAAATAATTAGACTACATACTAAATATGGTTTTGAATACCGTAACCGTATAACTATTTGGAAAGAGCCTTTAAAGGTTAGAATGAGAACAATGGTGCAATCTTTAATGCATAAATTTATAGTTGAAGATAGTACAAAATGTTTTACAGCTATGCCAGATTACGTATTAGTATTTACTAAAAAAGGGGAAAACAAAGTTCCAGTAACTCATGAATTTGGTATTAATCATTATGCCGGTGAAATACCAATTTTACCGAATATTTTAAGGGCTTGGAATAATGCTAATAATTCAAATCTAAATGAAGTTGAGTTATGGGAACATTTAAACAATATAAATGAAGATGGCAAAATAACAAAATTAAATCATTATATATGGCAACGGTACGCCTCTAGTGTGTGGGATGATATTAGAATAGATAATGTTTTACCGTTTAGGGATTCTAAAGAAGATGATGATGAAAAGCACGTACACCCATTACAATTAGATGTTATTGATAGAATTGTGGAATTATATTCTAATCCAAACGAGGTTGTATTAACTCCTTTTATGGGTGTTGGTAGTGAGGTTTTTAGCCCAGTTTCAATGGGTAGAAAAGCAATAGGTATAGAATTAAAAGATAGTTACTTTAAACAAGCTAAGTTAAATTTAATTGAAGCCTCAAAGAGATTTAAAGAACAAGCAAAGCAACAAGAATTATTTTAATATAAACAATTAAACAATAAATTATGAGTGAATTAAAAACAAAAGGAACGATCACAAAGATTTTACCAGTAGAAAGCGGTAAAACAAAAGACGGTAAAGAATGGAGTAAACTAACATTTGTATTAGATACAAAAGCCCAGTACAATCCATTAATTGCTTTTACAGTATTTGGTGCTGAAAAGATAGAAAACTTCAATAAGGACAATAAAGAAGGTCAAGAAGTAGAAGTATCTTTTAATGTATCTAGTAGAGAGTATGAAGGCAAATGGTATAATTCCATAGATGCTTGGAAAGTGTTTGCAGTAACTGCTGAAAGTGTACCGGCTGGATTGAATGAAAGTGATAGTGGGGATTTACCGTTTTAAATTAAAATAAATCAGGAATATTAAATAAATTATTCTTATATTTGTATTGTCTAGTAATTAACATTTAAAAAAACAATTACAATTTATAAATAAAAATAACCGAAATTTAGGAACTTCCCTTGTGTTAGTTACTAGACCCTAAAGAGTAGGTTATTTTACATTAACAGTCTAGTGTTATGGATTACAAAAAACAATACACTCATCCTGAGTGGCAAAAAAAACGATTGCAAATCTTAGAGAGAGACAATTTTACTTGTCAAACTTGTTTAAACGATAATGAGGTGCTACACGTTCATCATAAATTCTATATACCAAATAAGCTTATATGGGATTATAATGATGAATGGTTTATTACGCTTTGTGGAACTTGTCATGAAAACGCGCACAGTGTTTTTGATGGGGTTAAAAATGTTATGGTATCAATGAACTTCAAATCTTTATTAGAAATACAATTTTTAGTTTATAAAAGAATACAATATAAAGAAATAACAGAAGAAGAAATAATTAAACTATTAAAAAATGGCTAAGAGATTTACTGATACGGAAAAATGGAGAGATAAATGGTTTAGGTCATTAAATCCTTTAGAAAAACTATTATTTATTTATTTGGTTGATAATTGTGATAATGCTGGTGTTATAGAAATTGATTATAGCTTTTGGGCATACCAAGTTGGCTGTGATAATTCAGAGATAATAAAAGCATTTAATGGATTGTCTAAATGCACTGAGGTTGTTGGTGAATGGTGTTGGATTGAAAACTTTTTAAGACACCAAAAAAACTTACCACTAAACGAAACAAATAATGCTCACAAACAAATATTATCACTGTTGGATGAACATAAAAATAGGTTTATATCTTCGATAAAATTTCAATACTTTTTAGGGGCTAATAAGGGGCTGAATAGACCCATAGGTAATAGTAATGATAAGGTAAAGGTAAAGGTAGATGAGAATGAGTTGATAAAAAATAGGTATTTAATAGAATCTCAATGTAGATTACATCAATGCAAGGAGGAGGAAATAATAAAACATATTAAAAGGTTTTATTTAAAAAATTATGCTAGTATTGAGACTGAAAAAAGTATTGATGAAGTAATAGCTCATTGTACTAATTGGTTAGCAAAGCAAGATATTAAAAAATACTTAGCACCAAAAAAACACTGGAACGCAGAATGAAAGGCTCGATACTAAATAACGATGTTGCTGATAAGTTTCTTGAAGATGTAAGAACCAACAAACTACAATTAGGCTTAGATATTGGTTGTGGTTTAGATTCTCATTTAAGATTTAAGCTAGGAACTTTTAATGTAATATTAGGACACGCCAACGTAGGTAAAACTTACTGGGTGTTATGGTATATGTTAGCTATTGCAATTAAACATAATAAACGATTCTTAATATTTTCAAGTGAGAATACTGTTGGAGGTTTAAAGCGTAACTTAATGCAGTTACTAGCACAAAAGAAGTTAAACCAATTTAGTGAGCATGATTTCTGGAAGTATAAAACACAAATAGAAGGCTGGTTTAAATTTATAGATACTGACCATTTATATTCTTACAAAGATTTAATAAAAGTTTTTGATGAAAACTTAAACGATTTTGATTGCTGTTTAGTTGACCCGTACAATAGTTTAGTAAGAGATAAAAGTGTAGTTGGTAATAGCCATGAAATAGATTACCAAGTGGCTAGTGAGTTTAGAATATTTTGCAGAACTAGAAATAAAACACTTTACGTAAATGCACACGCAAGTACAGAGGCTTTGAGAAAGACGTACCACAAAGACCATGATTTAGCTGGTTATCCAATACCACCAAATGCAAGTGATATTGAAGGTGGCGGTAAATGGGTTAATAGAGCTGATGACTTCATTGTTATTCACCGTTTAACACAACACCCTCAACACTGGATGTTTACGGATATTCACGTTAAGAAGGTTAAAGAAACAGAAACGGGTGGTACACCAACATTTATGGATGAGCCAGTAAGATTTAAACTTTGGGATGGTTGCAAGTTTTTAAACATAAATACTAATGGTGAAGAGGTTGATGTGTTTAGTGGTGTGCCAGTAGTTGAAAGTAAAATAGAAATAAATAAAGATTTTGATAACGAAATAGATGTACCATTTTGAAAGCAATAGATTTAATAAATACAAAGAATTTTTTAACTGGTCAGTTGGAGCTTTATAAAATAGAATTTGTAAATACGAATAATAATAAATATCTTAGTACCATGAATGATTTTGATAAGGCAATTAAGACAATCAATTATTTAGAATCAGCACTAAGAAGATTAGTAGAAGAAAACAAACAATTAAAACTATAGATTATGGAAATACTTATAATACTGTTACAAATTTTATTTTATGTAATAACGGAAAATAATCTTGGCATTGTTGCTGAAAATCAAAAGAGAATTGAGCGTAGGTTAATAGATATTAATAACCAATTAAAACAATAGATTATGGAAAAATTAGAATTAAAACACTTAGCACCTTATTTGCCTTATGGGTTGAGAGGGGAGGTTAGAAAACCTCATTATTTAAAAGAAGAAAATCCGATTGGAGAACTAATTAAGGTTGAAAAAACAGAGGACGGGGTAATGGTTAAAATTTGTTCGGATATAAACAATGAGGTGTTTATACGTGCTGGGGAGTTTGCTGGTGAAGATGGTTGGGTTTATAATTTTAAACCAATCCTAAGACCATTAAGTGATTTGAAAAAGGATGAATTTTCATTCATTTATGAAAATGAAACTGATTACGAATCATTAAGAGATTGGTTGAATTTAGATTTTGAGAGTAAATTAACATTAAAATACTCTTATTTATTTTGGGCTGAATTGTTTCGTTATTATTTTGACGTATTCGGACTAATCGAAAAAGGTTTAGCAATAGATATTAACACTCTAGAAAGCACTACAAACAAGTCAATAACAACTAAATAACGGTGTATTGCACTGTTTAACGTACAAAACAATGGAAAAAACACTAACAACTAAACAAAAGAAAGACATGATAGAACTATCTAAGCATAACAACAGCCAAAGATATTTCAGAGTAAACGGCAAGTGGTATGAAATGATAGGTACTAAATGCAACACTAACGGTAGTTGGGTACACTCAATAAAGCCCAGTTTTAAAGGTCAAGATTATATAACCGATTCTGACTATATAAAACTAATTAATCAATACGAAAACGAAAACAAACATTTAAAATATAAATTATGAAAGACAAAATAAGTAGAGATTGGTATAAAATAAAGGATGAATGGTATCACTGCGTTACTATTATTAAAAATGGTGAAGTGATAAGATATGTTAACGGTGCAGAACAATACTACCCAGAAACTTTTAACCACTAACAAAGATTTAACATGAAAGTAAAGATAACAGAAAAGGAATTACAAACTTTAGAGAAAACTAAAGACGGCTACACTTATTCAATAATGACTAGAAAAGGTAAGCTGACAGTTGAAGGAATACCAACTATTGAAGATGCTATTGCTAATGCTGAAATGAATTTAATTAAGATTAATAAAGCAATGTTAAAGAAGTAATGCCTAGATGTAAACACTGCAAAGATAGATTTGAGCCAAAGTCTTTTAATATGAAGTATTGTATGTTAAAAGATGAATGTATAAAGGCTTGTATGCTATCTTTAAAAGAGCAAAGGCAAAAGCAATGGAATAAAGAAAAGAAAGCACGTAAAGAAAGACTAAAAACAAAAGGCGACTATTTAAAAGAAGTTCAAATAGTATTTAATACCTACATAAGAAAACGTGATAATGGTTTAAATTGTATTAGTTGCCAAAAGCCACCATTAAAAAAGAACGCTGGACATTATAGAAGTGTTGGTAGTTGCCCAGAATTAAGATTTGAAG
>Ga0208645_1002260_pt1 | contig 15576 bp, 13 predicted proteins | sample VirMetDEL_Sep_01_FD_184519 | JGI IMG/M metagenome (GOLD analysis project Ga0208645, IMG submission 184519) | Aqueous microbial communities from the Delaware River and Bay under freshwater to marine salinity gradient to study organic matter... | ecosystem: Environmental > Aquatic > Marine >... | reverse complement strand
ATCATCATCTCAAGATAAGGTTATAGATAGGTTACTAAAATTTGTTGGTGACTTATCAAAGTACAATACCCAGTTAAAAGATATGGAACAGGAGTTTGCTCCAGAGCTTAAGAAAGCTGAAGCTGAATTTGGTGGTGAGCTAGAAGAAATAATTCTTGGGAAATGATTGATAACTACATTGGTCAATGGAAAATTAACAGGATGCAGATGCCTAACGAGTTTGTTAGGGAGAGGATTATTGATGGGATTAAGGTAACACTTCCTGAGCCTCCATCTAGGAAGGATATAATGAATAGTAGTCTTCCAGTCAAGAAACAAAAATTTACACCACCAGTAGTTCCATCAGATAAAGAGTTCAACGAATGGTCAGCAGAAGCTAGAAGGAGTTTCTTGGTTGAGGAGTTTGAGAAGAGAAAGAATGGAGTTTTCTTTTACAATAATGGTGGTATAGAGTATATCACAGGTATACATTATTTTTATTTATCATATTGGAGAGGTGAAGGTGTTGGCTTACCAGAGTTTAGAGATTCTGATAGGGATTTTTTTTATTGTTGGGATGCAGCAGAGCATGATGATAATTGTTATGGTTTAGCTTACTTTACAAATAGACGTAGTGGTAAGACTATGTTATCAACAAATATACTGTATGAGTTTGCATCAAGAACTAAGGAGGTTCATTGCGGTATACAGTCACAAACAAATAGGGATGGTAAGAATGTATTCAGAAAGATAGTATTCTCATGGAAGAAGTTACCATCATTCTGGAAGCCAACGGATTCTGGTGATAAGAATCCAAAGGAGACATTAAGATTTGAAGAGCCATCAACAAGGAGTAGTAAGGGTGATACAAAGACCTATAAGAATGTTCTTGACTCATTGATTGATTATGCGTCTTCTTCTGAAACAGCTTATGATGGATTTAAATTATCTAGATACTACTGTGATGAGTTTGGTAAATTCACAGAGGGTGATGCTTATGCTAGATGGAATATTGTTAAGCCATGTCTAAGGGTTGGTATTAGAATCATAGGTAAAGCTATATTTACAACAACTGTTGAGGAGTTGGAAAAAGGTGGAGGACAATCAGCTTATGATATTTATTTAGATTCAGACCCAACAGACTTAGGTTCAGATGGAAGAACTCGCTCAGGTCTTTGGAGGCTATTTAAGCCATCTTATTATGGATTTGAGGGTTTCATTAATGAATATGGATATAGTCAAATAGAGAAAGCTAAAAAGGCATTACTAGCAGAGAGAGAGGGATTAGAAGGGAAAGAATTAGCAGCACTTACTAGAAAGTATCCATTCAACATTAAGGAAGCGTTTCAATCTTCAACTACTACAAATGTATTTCCTGTATACAAGATTATTCAACAGAGAGAATTCAATGAAGAGACAAAGCCTGTAGTAAGGAAGGGTAACTTTATATGGGAGGATAGAGAGAATTTCAAGGTATCATTCAAGGATGACCCTAATGGTAAGTGGGAGGTGTCATGGTTGCCAGACGAGAATAATAGAAATAAGTTTGAGATGTCTAGAGGAATACCAAATCCTCTTAATACACACATGGGAGCTTTTGGGGTTGACCCATTTGACCATAGAACTACTGTTGATGAGAAGAGATACTCTAAAGGAGCTATGGCTGGATTCAGAAAGTATGACCCAATAAACCCTAAGAATAGTAACTGCTTCTTTCTTAAATACTTAGAGAGACCTCCAAAAGAAACTATACTATATGATGATGTAGCTAAGACTTGCGTTTTTTATGGTATGCAGGTATTACCAGAGAATAATAAGCCAGGAATAATTAACTGGATGTTAGATAATGGATTTAAGAATTACATACAAAGAACAAAGCAGAGTGACTACTCCAAGAGTACAAGTAGAAATTACATATATGGAGTATCAATGACTGGTGAGATGGTTAGGGAAATAGCTGTTGGAGGTTTAGAGAGTTATATTTATGATTTCATAGGACAGATAACACCAGATATTCAGAGAACTAAATTTGGAATTCCTGAACGAGATATAAGACCAGATATGTATGGTAACTGTCCATTTGATGATATGCTATCAGATTGGGAGAAGTTTGATTCTGGTAAGTGGACTATATACGATATGACCGTTGCCTGTATGATTTCTAAACTAGCTGTTACACCAGTTAGGAATAAACAAGTTAATAATGAGAAAGAACACAAGTTAAGTTTAACTTCTTTCTTTAAGACTCATAAAATATGATTGTACCTCTGTAAGTATCTAAAAATTAATTATCTTTGCTAAAATTTATATATAATGCACAATAACTTTCCGTTTCCAAATGATTGTATCGACCCTAAAGAAAAATCGAAAGATAAGTTCGGGTTAAAGATGGGTAAAGCCATATATCATAATGGTGTGATGAATGCTGACTCAACAGACAGGGTTAAGAAAATAAAAGAATTAAGAGATTACGCTAGTAATAATCAAAGTGTAAACAAGTATAAACCATTACTTAATGCTGCAATAGACCAAACTGGTGATACTTCATTAATGAATATTGATTGGAGAATATCTACACCATGCGAAACTATTGTTAATAGGATTGTTGGTGATATGATTAATCAAGACCATAAGTGTCAGTTTAATGCTATATCTCCTTACTCTAGAGTTAAGAGGGATGCAGACAGAAACTCTTACTTCATGAAAATGATTATGGCTGAGAAGTTAGCTGCTATTGAAGCTGAGACTGGTGTTACTTTACAGGATAAATCTGGATTCAACCCTAAAGACGCAGAAGAGCTTGACTTATACATGGACATGGAATATCGCCAGCCAATAGAGATTGGTATGGAGGAGATAGTAGATTTTGAGCTTTACAATAACGATTGGGAGAAGAAGGTTAGAGCTAGAATTACTAAAGATTTAGTTGTAGCTAATGAGGGTAGAGCTAGGATTTATTTTGATGAGAACAACAATATAAGATTAAGATATTCAGATATATCAAACTATTATTCATCTTACACTTCAGAACCAGATTTCTCTGATGTAGATTATGAGTCAGAGGTTATATTCTTAACAATAAAAGAATTAAAGTTAAGAGATAAAAACAAGACAGTATCTCCAGCTCAATGGATGGAGATTGCTAAGAAGAACTCTAGTATGAATGGTAATCCTTATTATGATAATAATAATTATGATGTGGATTACAACTATGATGACTTCAGGATTCAAGTATTAGATTTCATATTCTATACAACAGACCAGAATTATTGGGTTGAGAAGAATAAAAATGGAAAGACTTATTTTGATAAGAAGAGTTATGGGTATACAAATGACGAGGCTAATGTTGTTATAAAGGATAGACAAGTATCTTATGAAGGACTTTGGATTGTAAATTCAGATACAATTCTTAATTATGGGTTATCGAAGAACATGATGAGATATAAAGACCCTTATGATACTAAAAAACTTAGTCCAAAATTAATAAGAAGATATGTTGGTTACAAGGTAGAAGGAAAATCTCCTGTTGAGATTATGATTCCAAATATTGATAACATTCAATTGCTTGTACTACGTAAGAGACACGTTATATCAGAAATAAATCCTACAGGTGTTGCTATAGATGTTAATGGGCTAACTGATGTTATGGCTATTATGGATATGAAAAATCCATTAGAACTTATAGCTATGTATAAGCAGAAAGGTATTGTCCTTTACTCTAGAACAGATGTTAATGGAGACCCTGCAAATGGTAATCCTATACAAGAGTTAAGCTCTCCATTTACTCAATTATTACTATCTCTTGACCAATCAATAATGTCTGAGATGAATTTAATTAGAGAAAATCTTGGGCAAAACACAGTTGCTGATGGAGCTAAACCAGATAAAGATGCTTTAGTTGGAATAGAGAAATTAAGAAACTTATCAAGTAACAACGTAACAAGAGAGTTGTATAACAGTTTCTTGAACGGAATACTAGCTCCTATTGGAAGAGTAATATCTAAGATGGTTCAGTATAAGGTTGTATATGGAGATGGTCTTGATGCTTATGAGGATATAATAGGCAAACTAGGTGTAAAGTCTATTGAGTTTGCAAAAGATGTTGAGATGTCTGAGTTAGGTATAAAGATAGAAGCAATACCTACAGCAGATGAATTACAGGATTTATTAAACGCATTAAATATAGCTCTTCAAAATCAAGAGATTAAACCAGAGGATATCTTTGAGATTAAGAGAGTTATGAATATAAAGAAAGCTATAAAATATCTAGCTCAAAAAAGAAAGATATATGCTGAAGAGAAGATGCTTGAGTTCCAACAACGTGAACAAGTAACAGCACAAAGAGAGCAGGCTTCTGCTATGGCTGCTGCTGAAGCAGAGAAGATTAAACAACAAGCTAAGGCTGAGGCTGAGATAATGAGATTAGAAGCTGAACTTAGATTCAATAAGGAATACTCAGACCATGAGACTATCAATAAAATAAAATTAATAGATAGAGAGTCTTATTGGGATATGAAAAAGATTGAAGAAGCACAAGATGGTGATGATAAAGAAGATGGTGATAATAATAAGCCATCTGGATTAGGTGCTGCTGGAACAAAGGTATTCTCTGACCCAGCAAGAGCAGCAACAAGAACGGATAAATTTATGTAGTCTTAATTAAGGACTCTATAGATATATTAAAGAAATCAGCAAATTTATACATGGTACTTATTCTAGGGTCGAAATCTTCCCTAGTTTCCATGTGCTGTAAAGTTTTTATTTGAACATCTATCTTATTCGACAATTCCTCTCTTGTCATTAGCTTTCCGTTCTCACCAAGAGTATTCATTCTTACCTCTCTTATGTACTTATTATTTAGTTTCATTTGTTTTATTTTTAATCAAAGTTATATAAAATAAATTTAAAGTACAAAAATACCTTTAAAAATATACATATTCTTCTGTAATTTGCTAATTATTAATTAAATACAATTAAAATGAGTTTATTAGCAGACGCAGTTGGGGAAATGTTCCCAGAGAATAAAGAAGAAAACCAAGAGGTAACTAATGAAAATAGTACCACTGGTGATGACCAACAGGTTGAAAATGAGAATCTTGAGCAGAATGATTCCGTAGAAGCTGTTGTGGAAGATGAAAACGTATCAGATGATTTAGACTTTGTATCAGAGGAAGATACAACGGTAGAGGATAGTACTGATGATAATAAACAAACTGAAGAAAAGTTAGCAGATGAATTTGTTTTAGGTGATAAACCAACAATTGATGTATCATCTTATACAGATGGTGAATTTGAGAGTATTGAAGATTTAGTTTCAGAATATAAAGCACTAAAAGAAAATACATTGTCATCTGAGAATGTATTTGAACAATTTGAGAATCAAGCACAGGAAAAGTATGGTTTATCATTTAATGAGATTGTATCTTGGAAGAATACAGATTACAACTCTATGAATGAATGGGATATTCTTACTGAGTATGAGCAAATGAATGACCCAGAAATATCTGATTCTGAGATTGAGAATGAACTTTACGAATTTGAAATACTTAAGAAATCTGAAGCTGAGATTGCTGAAATGATTGAGGATGGTGACATATCAGAGAGAGAGCTTAAGGGTATTCAATCTAAGTTTAGTAGAAAAGTAAGAAGTGCTAGACAGGAATTATCTGAATTTAGAGATAGCTTAGGATTTGATGATTTTAAGGTGTCAGCACAGCAACAAGAAGTTTATAAACCAACCCAAGAGGATATTGACGCTAGTATTAAGCAGATGGAACAAGAGCTTAATTCTTTGACAAAGTTAAGAATGAATTTAGGAGGCAAGGATTCGCCAGTAAATTTAGACTTTAATGTGTCGAATGAAGAGAGGACTACAATGCTTGATACGTTAAAGAATCCAAATTGGTTGGCTAATAGATGGGCTAATGAAGATGGCTCAATAAATAAGAATAAAGCCTATAGAGATTCTTATATCCTTATGAACCACAGTAAAATGATTAAGTCAGCTTATAGCGAAGGACTCGCTAGAGGTGCTAAACAAACTGTAGTTAATGAAGATAACATTACACTAGGCAATGGTAAAACGCAATCAAGCGGAGAGTCAGCAGACCCATTACAAAAGATGGCTGACCAATTAGGTAATTATTTTTAATAACAAAAAAACATTTAAAAAATGGCAACGTACAATAGTGGTGGAGCAAATGTAGTGAGAAGTCACAACTTTATTTCTTCTCAAGAATTACACAAACCTCACATTCAAAGTAAATTAGTTCAAAGATTCAACGAAACTTTGACTGGATTTTTAGATTTAGCTGGAGCGAAAGCTGCAACTGATAGCATCGAATATTCTCGTTTTGAGAAGAACAGAGTGATGCCTAAAATCAAAGCAACAAACGGTGGAGCTGGAGCTGCTGGAGCTGCTGTAGCATTTACAGTTCATGCTGATGCAAAAACAGATTTCGGTTCTTATTCTCCTTATGATACAGGTGTAACTGCAACAACTAAAGGTATGCCAGTTAGATTGTATGACGTAGTTCAAATTCGTCCTGCTGCTGGAACTTTAGCTTCTGCTGGTAATTATATTACTGGTTTAGTTACTGCTGTAACAAACAACACAGCTTTCACTGTAACACCTTTAAACTCTGCTGATGCAATCCCTTCGATTGCTGCTGCTCAAGAGATTATCATTATCGGTAACATGAACGGTGAAGGAACAGGATTCCAAAAATCTTTAAGTACTAAGGTAACTAAGTACACAGAGAACTTACAAATCTTGAAATCAAAATATGAAGTTACAGGAACTGAGAAGTTACAAGCTTTATGGATTGATATGCCTGCTGGAGATAGAAAAGCATTCTTACCAGGAGAAGCTGATGGATATATGACTATGTTGAAATTAGTTGACACTACTTGTTTAGTAGGAGAAGCAGTTTCAAACACAGCTAATATCTCAGAATTATTTGTTGATGGTACATTAGAAACTGATGCACCAATTTCAGGAACTAATGGTGTTATTACACAAGCATTAGATGGTGGTAACACTTTAAACTATGCTTCTTTAACAGGTGTAACTTTAGCTGACCTTTACGATTACAACACTGTAATTGATAAAGAATCTGCTGATAAAACAAATATGTTAAACTTAGGTATTGATTTAGACCAACAATTAGATAGAGAACTTGGTGATAGAGTTTCTAATGGAGCTATCTCTTACGGAGTATTTAACTTTGATGCTGAAAAAGCAATTGCTTTAAACTTCAACAAAGTTAGATTAGGTGCTTATACTTACGAGAAGAGATGTCTAGATGCAATGAATGACCCTCAAGTTTTAGGTGCTGATGGATTCGGATACTCTTACGAAGGGTTAATGTTACCAATGGGTATGTCTAAAGTAGCTGGAGGTTCTGAAGCTGGAGCAATGATTCCAACTTTAAGAAAAAGATTCTTAGCTAACAAAGGTGTATCTCGTGAAATGGAGGTTAACTACTTTGAAGGATTATCACAAAGTGATTCTGGATTAGACAAGGATGAAGTAAGATACTTATCTCATGTAGGTGTTGAACTTCAGGCAAAAAACAAATCAGGCTACTGGAAAAGAGCTTAATTTTGTTTTGACAATAAGAAGGAGTGGGCTAGTCTCACTCCTTTCTTTAATTAAATTTAAACCAATTAAAATAAAAATAAAATGAACAAAGTAAAATTAGAAAAAGAAAGACGTTTTGTATTAACGCAAAGAGCAAGTAAACAATATCCATTCTACCCTCCAACAGTAACTATACCAGGAGCTTGTGAGGTTTTCGACCCAGAAACAAATCAACAAAGAACTGCTGTTTATATGCCAGGTCAGAATACAATTTGGGCTGATGAAATTACATCATTAAAAAACGAAAAACGAATTGAAGGAAAATCAATCCTTATTAAGAACGGAGTTATATCTGTTAGTGCAAGGGAATCAAACAAGTTAAAATATTTAGAGGTTGCAGGTTATAATGAAGCAAATTCTGAAACAAGAATCAACTCTGCTGTTCTTTATAGAGAATTAGATGTTGAGAAGTTAGCTGAGAAAAGCTTTGAAGATTCAAGAAAGCTAGATAATGCTAGACACTTCGTTAACAACAATGACATTAAAGAGGTTAGAGCTTACGGATTAGCTTTAGCAAAGAATAACTCTGATTACAAGGCTATTCAAGGAATGAGTGAGTATGAAGTTCGTGTTTACATGAGAGGATTAGCTGAGAAAAATCCAAGCTTATTCATTGATGGTATGCAACAGGAAAGTTTAAAAAATAAAGTTAGAATTATCCACGCTATCTATAGTGATGTTTTGGTTTTAAACGAATCAGAAAGAACACTATCATGGAAAAATGGCAGCACATTTATTACTGCTCCATCTGGATTAGATGTTGTAGTTTATTTTGCTGAGATGGCTATTGATAATCCAAAGTATAAAGAAGCTTTTGAAACAATGACAACATTGATGAAGAAAGATTCAGAACCTAAATCTGAGAAAGTTGAGCGACAAGAACCTAAATCAATTCAAGAAACTCTTATAGATAATCTATTAGAGAAAGAAGTAGTTACTTGTTCAGGCAACAACACTTGGTTTAAATACAAGAAAGGTAAGGAAGAATTAAAATGGAAGTCTAAAAAGATATTCATTGAAGCCTTAAAAGAAGATAAAGAACTTCTTGCTGAGTTGATGACTTTAGCTTTCTAAATTAAAAAACATAACAAATTATTAAAAGAGAGATATTTATGTCTCTCTTTTTTGGTTATATTTGTAAAAAATTACAATATAAAATGGCATTAACTACAGTTGATTTTGATGGTAAGTTTAGATATGACCTAGCTACCAAACAAGTAACTTTCACTGATACAACTGACTATGTTTCACAGAGTATAGACCCAGCAGACGTTACAATAGTAATAAAGGCTGAAACCTCTGGAGGTGGAATATTCTATAATAACACCAATCATGGTGTACCAGATATAGACCCAGACGTATCATTAGATAGTACTATTGTTATTCCATTACCATTAGACGGTAGTGGATTACCTTTACAAGATGATTATACCTTTACACTAGAATGGCAAGAGACATCTGGAGTACCTTATGAGGTTACAAAGGTTAAGACTGAGACATTGAGTTACTCAAGTCCTTCGGTTGATATTAGTATGGATGTTGATTGTATCACTCCAAGACTTACAGCAACTGATGATTCTGATTATACAGTAGGTGGAATATCTCCATCTATAGTTAGAGCTTTTGCAATACATTACCCACCTTCAGTACCAACAGCAGATGTTACTGGAACAGGTAGTTCTGTTTACACATCTACATTCTATACTGTAGCTGATTCAACGGTGGAGCATTCAAGTTCATTAACATCAACATTAACATATAATTTAGGTGATGGAGTTTACATTATAGACTCTGTTACAGGTTCAAAAGTAATACAAGTATCTTGCGATGGCGATTTGTGTGATATTTATTGTTGTATCCGTAGCCAGTGGAATAGATATCAAACTGCGAAAGGTAATAACAATGACGTACTTGCGTTAAGCGAGTTAAAGAAATTCCAAGAGATAACATCGTTAGCTCAGATGGTAGGAACAGCCCTTAAGTGTGGCAAGTCAACTCATATATCAGGATATGTTTCTGAGATATTAAGAATATCAGATTGTGATGCAGGATGCTCTTGTTCAGATGGAACTCCACAATTAGTTACAGGATTGGGTGCTGGTAATTCAGACGTTACTGTAGCTGCTGGAACTGGAGTTTCTGTTAATCTAGCAGGTAGTGAGTATACGGTATCTCTATCTAGTACAAATGTAAATAAACTTGCATCAACATATAATAGTGTTGTAGCTGCTGGAACTAATGTTAGTTCGGTATCAAGTTCTTCTGTAACTGCTGGAGATGTAACAACAACAACATACACTGTAAATGCTACAGACACTGTAGTTGAGAGTATGTTCGTTGAGGTATTATTATCATTCCCTGTAGGTACAGTACCTACTTATTCAATAACATCTCAGAACAAATATGGAACTACATTCCAATCCGTAACAGATGCACTAGGAATAGCACCATTTTTTGATATATCTAACGGAGGAGTTGTATTAGATTGGCAGCAAAACTATGTTAGTATAACAGTACAGAATTTCTTCTCAGGAGGTTCTACAGATTACTACCCAGAAGTTATATCTGCTGAAGAGATTTCTTGGGGTAGAAGTGGAAGAGGTAGTTTAGGTTCTATTACAAATAATGGAAATAAAGTTATACTAATAACAGATATATACGATAAGAACGCAAGTGATTTCAAAATAAGATTCTTAAATCCAAAGAAAATGCTAGGTAGTGATGTAGAGAATCAACTATCTAGTGTAAAATTAATATTTAAAATACAGGCATAATGGCAGCACCAGATTATTCAACAACAGCATTAAACGATATAGGTAATGGACTTGGTTATATTTACGTAACAAAACCAATAGCTTCGGCTGGTAGTCCATTAGCTACCGAAATAGTTGATGTATTAGATAATACTTTAGATGGTGTTAGAACAGCAAAGACATTAGGTTTACAGGGTTCTTCTTTAGCAGCAAACAGAGTTTCTACAGGTATTATTACTATAGACGCTCCAACAGGTGTTGGTTCTATTACATCTATAACCTCTTTTTCTGGTACTAACTTAATAGATATTGCTACACCTATAACTTATACAGGTGCTAGAACAGCATCTTCTATGGCTGAAGATATAGCATCTGCTATTAATGCATATTATAAAACAGCAGATGAGAACTTTACAGCAACAACAATAGGTAATGTTCTATATCTATTTGGAAGCCCTTACACTACACAACAAAACGGAAGTGTAACAATTACTAGTACAGGATTTTTAACGTACACAGAAGACCAAATTGTTTCTGGAGGTAGTGATAATACAAATATTTTTGACGATTCATTCGGTTATCAATTCTTCTTAGATGCCGACTACGCTTCAGGTGGATGTTGCTCTGGTGCTGGAACGGCTACAGTTAACGATATATCTAAATCATACGAGATAACAAATTACATTGTTACAAATGGGTTGAATGGTATGATACCAAGTCAAACGGTAAGTATGTCAAACGATACTGGTTTATATAATAGACAAGGAGCTTTAACTAAAATAGACTTACAAGGTGAAGGTGGAGCTGATGATGACTTAAATAGTCTTGTTTCTATAAATCCAGCAATATCAGATAGGGTTATTATTTATTCTAGTGCTAATGATATTACAGTATACGATGGAACAGGTAATATAGAATTAAAAACGTCAACACATATAGTAAGTAAATCATCATTTATTGAGTTAATATATCTTGATAATGGTAATTGGACGGAGATAAATCGTTCTGACCAAGTTATTGGTTCTACTGCTGATTTTAGAACTGCTGGATATGGTATGTTTTCTAATGAAGATTTTGCTACAGCAATAGTAGGTTCTGGAGGTACAATTAATTTTACACCTAATGTAGATGCTAAATGGCAGAAGTTAACTGGTGTTGTATCTATAGGTTCAAACCAAGTTTATGGATTTGCAGGAACGCCTATAGATGGCGATGAATTTTGGCTAGAATATGACGCTTCTACAGTTGTAGGTGCGTTCACATTAACAATATTTGGTGTAACACTTACAGCTAACCAAGCCTTAAATGGTGGTCTTATATTTTATTCAAGATACTTAAACGGAGCATGGTATACTCATGTTTTACCAAACTTGAATGATGGAAATACATATACATTTCAATCAGCTACAGAATTCTACAAGGACGCTTCAGTAACAGTACAAAAAGTAGAAACAACATTAAAGACAGAGGTATTATCTCGTCAGATAAGTTTTGAATCAAATGAGGTTGGTGATATGAAGATGTACATGGGATATCCTGGTACTGTTGAGTACTTATGGTTTGTGGTTGACAAGGATTTAGCAGCTACAGATAATGGTACTATTGTTCCTAAGAATGATGCTGGAACAGCTATGACATCAGGTACGGTTACAGCTACAGCTTCATCTACAATATCTACAAGTTTTACAGCTACACCAACAGCTAACAATACATTTGTGGCAGGTGACATTTTAACATTCACAACAGCTAAAACTACTAAAGGTGGTAAGGGTACGTTATATGTTAAGATTAGTAAATCGTAATGACAGAAGATATTAGAATATATGAAGTAGCAGATACAAATCTTCTCCAAGTTATAACTAACGAGGAGAAGAACTCTACATATTATTCTAAGCAGAATTTAGATGTGTACGCCTTGAACGGTAAAATAGTATTATTAAATAATGATATTATAATATTAAATGTATTCCCTTATGAAGTACTAGTACCAAACGAAGAAAGTGTAGTAGACTTAGTAGAGATAATACAAGGATACATAAATAATATAATACCAGAAAACCAAGAGGAGGTAAATATATTAAGTGATATATTAACATCGAATGAAGAGAGGAATGAATTACTAGGGGTAATAAGAAAACAAACAGAGGTTCAATCAGAAATGCTTGATGAATTAAAACTCTGTTCAAAATATTTAAGAAAAATTTATAATCCAGAATAATATGGCAGTAGAAATAGGAGACGGTAGTGGATTTGATTACAGAGCTAAGGTTGATAGTAGAAATAGAATTTTCACTGATTCTATATCAAGAGAACAATTAGAATATGCCATACTTACAGGTAATGGTTACAATGTATCTACAGGTAACATTACCTTAACAACTGATGGAAATTCAGCTATTGGATGGTTTAAATATACAGGTAAATTTGCTCTTGTTATAAAAGAGATACTTGTTATACTTGGTGCTTCTACAAATGGTACAGGTAATGGTACAATAACAATATTAAAGAACCCAACAACAGGAACTATAATTTCAAATGCAGTTCCAGTAAGTGCTGCTAGTAATAGAGATTTCTCAAGTTTTAATCAATTACCAGCACTAGCTTATAAAGGAGCTGAAGGAGATACTTTTACAGATGGAGATACTTTTGCTGTAACAGGTAGAGATGGTTCTGCTCAGATTGTATCATTTGATGCAGCTCCAATAGTATTAAAAAAAGGAAATTCAATAGGAATTAAATATACACCACCTTCAGGAAACACCTCTCAAAATGTTATTGTAGCAGGAACAGTTTATGAAGAAAAAGTAGAGATATAATATGGCACAAGAAATAATAGATGGCTCAGGTAAAGGATACAGAGTAAAAGTAAATGAAAACAATAGATTAGAAACTTTTTCAATAATTGAAAGTAGAATAGCTGACATCAGTAATAGAAAGGGAGAAAGTTTTATTATCACATCGGATTTTGTTAGTTTATCTACTACAGGGTCTTTTAATGGTATCTTGTATATTAAGAATACAGACCCAGATAAAATTTTATTCATTGATAAAGTTAGAGTTTGTGGCACAGGAGCTTCAATGGGTTCGATGCAATGCAAATTTCATAAAAACCCAACAACAGGAACTCTTATATCTGATGCTAATGCAGGAATAGTTGTTGCATCTAACTTAGGTAGTAATGTTGATTTTTCAGGAACAGTTTATGCTGCTTCAGGAGATGGTAAAACTATTACAGATGGTACTCAATTTAGTCAATTTACAATTCACTTACCAGGTCATACAATACAAGAATATCAAGGTAATTTAATTATTCCTGGTGGTGCTTCAGTAGGTATAGCAGTAAAACCTAGTTATGCAACAGAAGCTTGTATTGAGGTTCAATGTTGGTTTGAAAATAAATAAATAATATAAAATGGCAGAACAAATAATAGATGGTTCAGGTACTGGTTCAAGAGCAACTGTAGGTGCTGACAAAAGATTACAAGTAAGAGCAATATCTGAAGATGAAGAAGTCCACAATGGAGAATTAGGTAATACCTATAACTTTAATACTGGATTAATTTCAATAACAGCAGATGCTACACTACTATACTTTAAAAATAATTCAGATGATAACTTTGTAGCAAAATCAATTGCTTTAGGTTCATTTACTGGGATTACGCATTCTAGTAGTCCTTATATAACGGTAATTAGAAATCCTACAGGTGGAGATTTGATTACAGATGAAACTGCTGTATCAATGAATCAAAATAGAAACTTTGGTTCTAGTAAAACTGCTGTAGCAGATATTTACAAAGGAAAAGTTGGTGGAACAATTACAGGTGGTGATGATATAGCAATCTTACAAGTTAATCCTACATCAAGAGATTTTTATGGTGTAGATTTCATTTTACCAAAAGGAGCTAGTCTTGCTATTAAATTAAATGCAGGAGTAAGCTCAGGTTCAGCTAATTACTACTGTGCTTTGATAGGTTATTTTAAAGATGATATAGACGCAGAATAATGATTACAACTAGAATAGTAGGAGCTAATGGAAAGCAGCTCAAAATAAATGGTGAGGGTGAAATAGCAGTTGCTATACACACCCATCCACCTACTGATGAGGTAGTAGAGTCTTTACCTCTTAGAGCTTATTTTGAAAATGCTGGTAGTAATGATATGAGAGTGAATGGTGCTACTACTCCAGTAGAATTTTCTATAGATGCAGACGGAGAATTTGATAAGTACATAAAAACTTTATCAATAAAGTTAGCAGACCCTTCAGCACAGTTGGATAAGTTTGGTAACTTAACAGCTCTTACTAATGGTGTAGAGTTTATATGGAGGTCTATAAGAGTAGGAGAACAAATAATCCACGATGGTATAAAAGATAACTTAGAATTTTTTAGACTATCTAATGGAGGATATGTACCTCAGATAATAGATTTATCTGGAGGTGGAGCTGATGCCATTATTGTGTATGTTGATTTGGCACAACTATTTGGTAATCCATGGGGGGTAAGACTAGAAAAAGGTACTACTGATAAACTATTATTTAGAGTTAATGATAATTTATCTTCTGGTATAGTAGAGTTTAATATTATAGGATATGGAACAAAAATTTAAGTAACTTTGTAAACAATGATTAATATAGATAAATTTAAAAACTTCTTATTCAATGTTGCGAATAAAAATGGTCGTGGAACTATAACTCCATCTCAATTTAATTCATTCGTTGAACAGGGATTGATAGCTTGGTACAATCAAAAGATTGGTATGAAGGATGCTAATGGTGTTCCAATGTCAATGGTTGATAATAACCAGTTGAATATTGAAGATTTGAGCGATATAAAAGAAGAGAGAAGATTATTATCTCATTTAGGAACAGTATTAATACCAGATGGAACTACATACGATTTAAATGGAGATTTAGCTCCAGCATATTGGACTTTTGGTTCTTTAACATTTGACTACCACCAAAACAAGAATGGTGAGAAGACTGTTACTGAGAGACCAATAGAGATTGTCAAGGATAATGAGTGGGGTAAGAGAACTAGTAGTACAATAGTTGCTCCAAACATGAAGAGACCAATAGCTAAGTTCTTGAATGGAAAATTGAGTGTTCGTCCTAAATCTTTAGTATCAGTAAATTTAACTTACTTGAGATATCCAAACACTCCTAAATGGGATTATACAGTTGTAAATGGTAGACCAGTTTATGAT
>Ga0208645_1002259_pt1 | contig 15586 bp, 14 predicted proteins | sample VirMetDEL_Sep_01_FD_184519 | JGI IMG/M metagenome (GOLD analysis project Ga0208645, IMG submission 184519) | Aqueous microbial communities from the Delaware River and Bay under freshwater to marine salinity gradient to study organic matter... | ecosystem: Environmental > Aquatic > Marine >... | reverse complement strand
GGCGACTGCTGCCCGTCGAGCGACCGCAAGATCGCTTCAGCCCGGTACATGACTACCGATTACGCCATTAAGCAGTTGGCAACAGCCGTCGAGCGCTGCGTGCGCTTGCGGCCTCCGTTTAGCTGAGCTGGATGTCTACTGAGGGAACCGTCCCATGCAGTCTGGAAAGATCGTCGTCGAGAACCTGTACAAGGTCTTCGGCTCACACGAACAAGAAGTCATCTCCTTGCTCAAGCAAGGCTGGAGCAAGGACAAGATTCTCGCCGAGCGTGGCGCGGTCATCGGCGTAAGCGATGTGTCGTTCAGCGTCGAGGAAGGCGAAATCTTCGTCCTGATGGGCCTGTCCGGCTCCGGCAAATCCACGCTGATACGCCTGATCAACCGCCTGATCGAGCCCAGCGCCGGAGACGTCTTCATCGATGGGCAGAACGTCGCCAAATTGCCCCACTCGCAACTCATCGACCTGCGTCGACGTGACATGAGCATGGTCTTCCAGTCGTTCGCCCTGATGCCCTCGCGCACGGTGCTGGACAACGCCGCCTTCGGCCTGGAGGTCGCCGGCGTCGGGCGCAAGGAGCGCGAGCAGCGCGCCATGACGGTGCTCAAGCAGGTCGGTCTCGACACCTTCGCGCACAAGTTTCCGCACGAACTCTCCGGTGGCATGCAACAGCGCGTCGGCCTGGCCCGTGCCCTGGCGGTCAACCCTTCGATGATCATCATGGACGAGGCCTTTTCCGCGCTCGACCCGCTCAAGCGCCGGGAGATGCAGGACGTCCTGCTGGAGCTGCAGAAGACCCACCGACGCACGATCATCTTTGTCTCCCATGACATCGAGGAGGCCATGCGCATCGGTAACCGCATCGGCATCATGGAAGGCGGCAAGCTGATTCAGGTCGGTACGCCGCAGGAACTGGTCGACAATCCCGCCAGCAGCTACGTGCGCAACTTCTTCGAAACCGTCAACACCAGCCGTTACCTCACAGCCGGCCAGCTCAAGGCCGACAGCGTCCCGCTCTACGTGCATAACGGCACGGCCCCGGACGCCCTGAAGGTCTGCCAGGACCTGCAGGCGCTGGACAAGCACTACGCCTTCGTCGTCGATGAAGAAAAACGCTTCCGCGGCTCGATCAGCCTGGAACGACTGGCTCTACTGGTCGAGAACGGCCGGACCTATGCCCTCGAGGCCAACCTGCTGAAGCAGATCGCCCCCCTCACCGAAGACCAGCCGCTCGATCAGATCATCGGACGCCTGGTGGATAACGAGGGACCCATGCCCGTGGTGGACAGCCTGGGGTTCTATGCGGGCGCCATCAGTAAAGGCCGCCTTCTGACTCGCCTGCAGGAGGAATGATCATGAGCAAAGAACTCGATCTCGGAAGCTGGGTCAACGACGTCGTCCAGCACCTGCTGGAAAATTACAGCGGCGCCTTCGACAGCCTCGGAGGTGTCGTCAGCGGATTTTCCGAAGGTATCGAAGCGTTGCTGATGCTGCCGCCGGCCTGGCTGCTGATCGCCCTCTTCGTTGGCCTCGGGTTGTGGCGCATCGGCGCCCGGTTCGCCGCTTTTACCGCTGTGTCCTTCGTACTCATTGTGCTCACCGGCTTCTGGGAGCAGACCGTGGTGACCCTCGGCCTGACTTTCTCCGCCACGCTCATCAGCCTGCTGCTCGGCATCCCGCTGGGCATCTGGTCGGCCCGCAGCGAACGCGTGGCGATGATCACCCGCCCGATCCTGGACTTCATGCAGACCATGCCGGCGTTCGTCTACCTGATTCCGGCGGCGATGCTGTTCGGCCTCGGCCGCGTGCCCGGCATCATCGCCACCGTGATCTTCGCCATGCCGCCGGCCGTGCGCCTGACCAACCTGGGCATCCGCCAGGTCAACAAGGAGATCGTCGAAGCTGGGCAATCGTTCGGCTGCAACGGCCGGCAGCTGCTGTTCAAGGTGCAGCTGCCGAATGCTATGCCGTCGATCATGGCTGGGGTGAACCAGACCATCATGATGGCGCTGTCGATGGTGATCATCGCCTCGATGGTGGGTGCCGGAGGCCTGGGCAATGACGTGCTGGCAAGCATCCAGCGACTGGACATCGGCCTCGGCTTCGAAAGCGGCATGGCGGTGGTTCTGCTGGCGATCATCCTGGACCGCATCACCGAAAGCTTTGGCACCGCCAAGCGGGCCACGCAGAAAGCCACTTGGTACACATGGGTGACGACCAAGCTCAGACCGCAGGGCCAGTAATCGCAACGCCCCCATTCGGAAAAAGGAAATCAGAATGACCACGTTCAAGACGATAACGGGTATCGGCCTGCTCGCCTTCACACTGCTGCAAAGCGCTTGGGCACAGGAACCCGCAAGCTGCGAAAAGGTGCGTTTCGCCGAGATCGGCTGGGCCGACATCGCCGCGACCACGGGGGTTGCGATGGTCCTGACCGAAGGCCTGGGCTATGACCCGAGCAAAGTGATGGCCTCGGTACCGATCGCCTTTACCGGGGTGAAAAACAAGCAGATCGATGCGTTTCTCGGCTATTGGTCTCCCTCCATGGATGCGGTCATCGAGCCGTTCACCAAGGACGGTGGCGTCAAGGTGCTCGAGTCGCCCAACCTGGTGGGCGCCAAATACACCCTGGCGGTGCCCACCTATGCAGCCGATGCGGGTCTGAAAAGCTTCCAGGACATTGCCAAGTTCAAGGATCAGCTGGGCGGCCGGATCTACGCGATCGAGCCGGGCAACGACGGCAACCTGCTGATCGAGAAAATGATCAAGAACGATCAGTTCGGCCTCGGTGACTTCCGCATGGTCGAGTCCAGCGAAGCCGGCATGCTGGTCCAGGTGCAACGTGCCATTCGGAAAAAGGAGCCGGTGGTCTTCCTAGGCTGGGCGCCCCACCCGATGAACTCCCAGTACGATCTGACCTACCTCGCCGGTGGCGACGAGGTGTTCGGGCCTGACTTCGGTGCCGCCAAGGTGTTTACCGTGGTGCCGCAAGGCTACCTGGAGCGCTGCTCGAACGTCGGGAAGCTGCTGCAGAACCTGCAGTTCAGCGTGCCGATGGAAAGCGAGCTGATGCAGATGGCCCTTGAGCGCGACGATCCGCAGACCGTCGCCAAGCAATGGATCAAGGACAACCCGGACGCCCTCGACCAGTGGCTGGCCGGGGTGACCACCCGGGACGGTCAGGACGGCGTTGCGGCCGTGAAGAAATTCGTCGGTCTCTGACCGGAACCTAGCCAGCCAGGACGCCTCGGCAGACACGCCAGGCTCCTGACCGGCTGGCGCCAATCCAACCCCTTTCTCTATCGGTGCGCAGGTCGCGCATCGGAACCGCGCGCGGGGCCCCACTTTGCAAGTGAGGCGCCAGCAACAACCTTGAGCCCTGGTATGGGCCCCGGTCGGCATCACTGCCACTTTTCCTGACATGGAGCTAACACGCATGAGTCTGATCAAGCATCTCCTTTGCGGTCTCGGCGCCGCCAGCATGGCGCTCGGCATGGCAGCCAGCATGGCGGCGGACAAGCCCGCGCTGAAAATCGGCTACGTCAACGGTTGGGACGACAGCGTCGCCGCCACCCACGTGGCGGGCGAAATTCTGCAAAGTAAGCTGGGCTACACCGTCAAGCTGCAACCGGTCGAACCGGCCATCATGTGGCAGGGCGTGGCGCGCGGTGACCTCGACGCCACCCTCTCCGCCTGGCTGCCGGCCACCCACGGCGAGTACTTCGAGAAACTGAAGGACAAGATCGTGGTGCTCGGCACCAACTACGAAGGCGCCAAGATCGGCCTGATCGTGCCGGACTACGTGGAGGCGAAAAGCATCGAGGACCTCAACCAGTACAGCGAGGCATTCGACGGCAAGATCACCGGGATCGATGCCGGGGCTGGTGTCATGCGGCGGACCGAGGACGCGATCAAGCAGTACGACCTGGACCTACGCCTGATGCCCAGCTCGGGCCCAGCCATGACCACCGCACTGACCCGTGCGGAAAAGGCCAAGGAACCGATTGTCGTCACCGGCTGGATCCCACACTGGATGTTCGCTAAGTGGGATCTGCGCTTCCTGGAAGACCCGAAGAAGGTCTTCGGTGACGACGAGCACGTCGATACGGTCGCCAACCCGGGGCTCGCCAGCAAGGCTCCCGAAGCCGAGGCCTTCCTGAAGAAATTCAGCTGGGGCGCCGAGGAAGTTGGCGAAGTCATGCTGGCGATCCGCGACGGAGCCAAGCCTGAAGCTGCCGCCCGCGAATGGGTGGAAAAGCATCCGGAGCGCGTCGCCGAGTGGCTCGAATAACCGCCCCGCTCTTTACCCATCACGAGCGACGCCCTTGGCGGGCGTCGCTCGACACCCTGCGGTCGTATACGGGCACGCGGCCAGATGGGGTATGGCGATATCAATAATTTATCTTGCGGCATGCGCTACGCCATGGCACGCGGGTTCACTGGTGGCATCGGCCGCGCAGCTGTCCACCGTACTCAATGCGCGACACGAATATGCCGAATATCGACAACCGCCCTTTTATTGATTGAGCGTTCAATAAAAAGACTCTAGTCTGGTCGCAAGTCTAAACCTGACCGGATTCTCAAAAAATGCCCAAGCTTGGTATGCAGCCTATAAGGCGCAAGCAGCTGATACATGCGACGCTCGAGGCGGTGGACCAGGTCGGCATGAGCGACGCCAGCATCTCCATGATTGCGCGCCTGGCCGGGGTGTCGAACGGCATCATTGCCCATTACTTCCAAGACAAGAACGGCCTGCTCGAAGCGACCATGCGGCACCTGATGAAGGCGCTCAACCAAGCCGTTCGCACGCGACGCGAGCAGCTTGCCGACGACAGTCCTCGCGCACATCTGAAAGCCATCATCGAAGGCAACTTCGACGACAGCCAGGTCAATGGCCCGGCGATGAAAACCTGGCTGGCGTTCTGGGCGTTCAGCATGCACCAGCCCTCCCTGCACCGCTTGCAGCGAATCAATGACCATCGTCTGTATTCGAACCTCTGCTGCGAGTTCCGCCGTGTCCTGCCCCCGGAAAAGGCACGCTCGGCCGCACGCGGCATGGCAGCACTGATCGACGGCCTCTGGCTGCGCGGCGCGCTGGCCGGCGATGACTTCGACATCGAGCAGGCGCTGCAACTGGCCGACGACTACCTGGATCAGCTCCTGGCCAACCGCTGAGCTGCTCCCCATCTCTCCACACGCACCGCGCGAGGATGACCATGCCCCGTTTCGAGAATCAGCAACTCTATATCGATGGCCGTTACGTCGACGCCACCAGCGGCGCGACCTTCGAGACGGTCAACCCGGCGACGGGCGAAGTACTCGCCGAATTGCAGCGAGCCTCGCGTGATGACGTCGACAAGGCGGTTGCCAGCGCCGCTGCCGGACAAAAGGTCTGGGCCGCCATGACCGCCATGCAGCGCTCACGCATCCTGCGCCGTGCGGTGGACCTCCTGCGCGAACGCAACGACGAGCTGGCCGAACTGGAAACCCTCGACACTGGCAAGCCGCTGACTGAAACGCGCGTCGTGGACATCGTCACCGGGGCTGACGTGCTGGAGTATTACGCCGGCCTGGTTCCGGCCATCGAAGGCGAGCAGATCCCGTTGCGCGACACCAGTTTCGTCTACACCCGCCGCGAGCCGCTGGGTGTGGTGGCGGGCATCGGTGCCTGGAACTACCCGATCCAGATCGCGCTGTGGAAGTCCGCGCCGGCACTGGCTGCCGGCAACGCCATGATTTTCAAACCCAGCGAAATGACCTCCCTGACCACGCTGAAGCTGGCCGAGATCTATACCGAGGCAGGCCTGCCGGACGGCGTGTTCAACGTCCTCACCGGCAGCGGACGGGAAGTCGGCACCTGGCTCACCGAGCACCCGGGCATAGCGAAGATCTCCTTCACCGGCGGCACTCGCACCGGCAAGCAGGTCATGGCCAGCGCCTCCAGCTCCTCACTCAAGGACGTGACCATGGAGTTGGGCGGCAAGTCGCCGCTGATCATCTTTGAAGACGCCAATCTCAACCGTGCTGCGGACATCGCGGTCATGGCCAACTTCTTCAGCTCCGGCCAGGTGTGCACCAACGGCACCCGCGTGTTCATCCCGCGTTCGCTGCAGGCGCGGTTCGAAGCCAAGGTGCTCGAGCGGGTCAAGCGTATCCGCCTGGGTGATCCGCTGGACGAACGGACCAACTTCGGCCCGCTGGTGGGCTACGCACACATGGACAGCGTGCTCGATTACATCGAGTCCGGCCGTGCCGAGGGCGCGCGCCTGCTCTGCGGCGGCACGCGGGTGACCGAAGGCGAATACGCCAAGGGCGCCTATGTCGCGCCGACCGTGTTCAGTGACTGCCGGGATGAGATGCGCATCGTGCGTGAGGAAATCTTCGGCCCGGTGATGAGCATCCTGATCTTTGACGACGAAGCGGAAGTGATCCGCCGTGCCAACGACACCGACTACGGCCTCGCCGCAGGAATCGTCACCCAGGATCTGGCACGTGCGCATCGCGTCATTCATCAGCTCGAAGCGGGCATCTGCTGGATCAATACCTGGGGCGAATCGCCTGCCGAAATGCCCGTAGGCGGCTACAAGCAATCCGGCGTAGGCCGCGAGAACGGCCTGACGACCCTGGCGCACTACACACGCACCAAGTCGATCCAGGTCGAACTGGGCGAATTCGTCTCGGCGTTCTGACCGGTGACGCGAGCAACGGCCGTGCTCTCGTGCCTGCTGATGGCACGAAACTGCCGGTCTCCATTCGGGAGGATGCTGCTTTGAAGGAATACGACTACATCATCATCGGTGCCGGCTCGGCCGGTAACGTGCTGGCCACCCGGCTGACCGAGGACGCGGATATCAGCGTGCTGCTGCTCGAAGCCGGAGGGCCGGACTACCGGATGGACTTTCGTACCCAGATGCCCGCCGCGCTCGCCTTTCCGCTACAGGGCCGGCGCTATAACTGGGCCTACGAGACCGATCCCGAACCGCACATGAACAACCGCCGCATGGAATGTGGTCGCGGCAAGGGCCTGGGCGGCTCCTCGCTGATCAACGGCATGTGTTACATCCGTGGCAACGCCATGGACTACGACGGCTGGGCCAAGGCGCCCGGCCTGGAAGACTGGAGCTACCTCGACTGCCTGCCCTACTTCCGCAAGGCCGAAACCCGCGACATCGGCCCCAACGACTACCACGGCGGTGACGGTCCGGTGAGCGTGAGCACGCCCAAGCCCGGCAACAACCCCCTGTTCCGCGCCATGATCGAGGCCGGCGTGCAGGCCGGTTATCCGGAAACCGACGACCTCAACGGCTATCGCCAGGAAGGCTTCGGCCCGATGGACCGCACGGTCACCCCCAACGGCCGTCGCGCCAGCACCGCGCGCGGCTATCTGGACATGGCCCGTGGCCGGCCGAACCTGACCATCGTGACCCACGCACTGACCGATCGCATCCTGTTCAGCGGCAAGCGGGCCATCGGCGCGGCCTACCTGCACGGCACCAGCGACACACCGGTGACCGCCCACGCCAGGCGTGAAGTGCTGCTCTGCAGCGGCGCCATCGCCTCGCCGCAGATCCTGCAACGCTCGGGCGTGGGCCCGGGCGCACTGCTGCGCGAACTCGGCATCCCGATCGTTCACGAGCTTCCGGGCGTCGGCTCCAACCTGCAGGATCACCTGGAGATGTATCTGCAGTACGCCTGCAAACAGCCGGTCTCGCTCTATCCCGCCCTGCAGATGCACAACCAGCCGCTGATCGGCGCCGAATGGCTGTTCCTCGGCAAAGGCATCGGTGCCAGCAATCAGTTCGAGGCCGGCGGCTTCATTCGCTCACGTGCCGAGTTCGAATGGCCGAACATCCAGTACCACTTCCTGCCGGTGGCGATTAACTACAACGGCAGCAACGCGGTGAAGGAGCACGGCTTCCAGGCCCACGTCGGCTCCATGCGTTCGCCCAGCCGCGGGCGCGTGCATGCCCGTTCGCGGGACCCGCGCCAGCACCCGAGCATTCTGTTCAATTACATGTCCTGCGAGCAGGACTGGCAGGAATTCCGCGACGGCATCCGAATCACCCGGGAAATCATGGCGCAGTCGGCGCTGGACCCTTATCGCGGTCGCGAGCTGAGCCCCGGCGCGGATGTCCAGAGCGATGCCGAACTGGATGAGTTTGTCCGGCAGCACGCCGAAACCGCCTTCCATCCCTCCTGCTCCTGCAAGATGGGCGAGGACGACATGGCGGTGGTCGACGGTCAGGGTCGGGTACACGGCCTCGACGGGCTACGGGTGATCGACGCTTCGATCATGCCGCTGATCACCACCGGCAACCTCAACGCACCCACCATCATGATGGCCGAGAAGCTCGCCGACCGGATCCGCGGCCGCACGCCATTACCGCGCAGTACCGCGTCCTACTACGTCGCCGCAAACGCCCCGGCGCGCAGCGTACCGCAGCCACAACCGGCGGCCGCACTCAGGGCGACAAGCGTCTAAGCGCCGGACTCGCCGCAGTGGATGTTGAGAGATTGCGTTCAACATCCTCTACGCTTGCGGCTCGGGTAACGATGGGAACGCTTACGGTGTTCAAAAGATGATGGGCGCGCACGGAGGAGGATGCCAAGTGCCCGCGCGCGTTCAGGGATCAGGCATCGTTGAACCAAGCGTTCATAACGTAGGGTGGATGACGCTCTTTTCATCCACCGTTCCCTCCGCCCGGTGGATCGATGAAGCGTGATCCACCCTATGAAGCAGAGGCGGCCACATCAGATGCCGAGCCCCGCTTGCCCGCCTTACGCATCCGACCAGCACGCAGCACACCTCAGAGCGAGGCTTTCACCGCGGCCAGTCCGTCTTCACCCTCTCGGGTCGTGACGCCTTGCAGCCAGCCTTCGAGCACCTCGGGATGAGCCTTGACCCAGGCCTTCACCGCCGCGTCGTTGCTGGCGTTTCTGGCCAGCACCTCGTCCATGATGGCGTTCTCCATCTCCTGGGTGAATTTGAGGTTGCTCAGCAGTTTGCCGACATTCGGGCACTGTGCGGCATAGCCCTTGCGCACCAACGTATTGACCGTGCCGCTCTCGCCGAAATAGGCCTCGCCACCCTTGAGGTACTTGATGTCGTACTGCACGTTCATCGGGTGCGGCGTCCAGCCGAGAAAGACCACGCCCTTGTCGCGCTTCACCGCGCGGCCGACCTGCACCAGCATCGCCTGCTCGCTGGATTCAACCAGCCGCCAGTCGCCCAGCCCGAACTCGTCCTGATCAATCATCTTCTGGATCGACAGATTCGCCGGCGCACCGGCAGCGATCCCGTAGATCGTTTTGTCGAACAGCTCGGCGTGCGTGTCCAGGTCCTCGAAACGCTTTACCCCCTCGTTCCACACCGAAGTCGGTACCGCCAGGGTGTATTCGGTACCGGTCAGGTTGACGCTGTGCTCGTCGATCTCACCGCTGGCCACGAACTTGTCGTAGTTGTCCTGCTGCGCCGGCATCCAGTTGCCCAGGAAGACATCGAGCTGATCCTTGGTCAGCCCGGCGAAGATGATCGGCACGCCGAGGGTCATGACCTTCGGCTTGTAACCGAGGCCCTCGAGCAGCAGGCTCGCGATGCCATTGGTGACGGCGATGTCACTCCAGCCCGGATCGCCCAGACGCACCGTGGCGCATTGTTTGTCTTCCTGAGCCTGAAGCCCCGTGGCGGCCAACATCACGCTGCCGGCAATGACTGCACTTATCGTTTTTCTCATGTCCTTCTGCCTTCTCTCTGCTCGAAAGGGTTCCGTATCGCGCGGCCTGAGGGCAGCGGCGCTGTATGTCAGGGTCTAGGGTAGCGAGCCTGACGCTCGAGATCGTCCAGATCGATGTGGTTACGCATGTATTGCTGGCTGGCATCGACCCAGGGCTGGTGATCCCAGCTGGTCAGTTTGCCCAGGCTCAGCGCTTCGCTGACCAGACGCCGCCGGCGCTGGCTGGCGAGCACCTGGTCATGGATGGCCGGGATATCCCAGCGCTGCCGCGCCTCGGCCAGGAAGGCGTCGGCAAGCACCTGGTGATCGGCGGAGTTCATCAGGTTCTCGCGCTCCTGCGCGTCGTTCACCAGATCGAACAACAGACAGGGATCCTGCTCCGAATAGATGAATTTGTAGGCGCCGCGCCGGATCATCATCAGCGGGCTGAGGGTGCCTTCGGCCATGTATTCGCCGAACACCTCGTCATGCCCCTCGTGGCCGGTCAGGTGCGGCAGCAGCGAGCGACCATCGAGCGGCAGGTTGGCCTCCAGCGTGCCGCCCGCCAGCTCAACCAGGGTCGGCAACAGGTCGGCGGTCGACACCGAGGCGCCGATCCGTGCCGGATCGATTCCCGGGGCACGGATGATCAGCGGCACGCGAGCGGCCATCTCGAACCAGTGCATCTTGTACCAGAGGCCCCGCTCGCCCAACTGGTCACCATGGTCACCGGAGAACACCACGATGGTGTCCTCGGCCAGGCCACACGCCTCGAGCGTTTTCAGCAGCTTGCCAACGTTGTCGTCGATGTAGCTGCAGGCGCCGAAGTAAGCGCGGCGGGCATCCTTGATCTTCTGTTCGGGCAGCGATTTGCCCCACAGATCAATGACCTTGAGCAGGCGCTGCGAGTGCGGGTCCTGCTCGTCCTGGGCGATGCTCTGGCGCGGCAGCGGGATGTCCTCTTCCCGGTAGCGGTTCCAGTACTCTTCGGGAATTGTGTAAGGATCGTGCGGGTGAGTCATCGAGACCGTCAGGCAGAACGGCTGGTGGCTATCGGAGCGCACGAAGTCGTAGAGGTACTGCTGCGCCTTGAACACCACCTCCTCATCGAAATCCATCTGATTGGTACGCACGCTGGGCCCGGCCTGCAGCACCGACGACATGTTGTGGTACCAGCTCAGGCGTACCTCTGGCTCGTCCCAGTTCACTGCCCAGCCATAGTCGGCAGGATAGATGTCGCTGGTCAGCCGCTCCTCATAGCCGTGCAGCTGATCGGGGCCGCAAAAATGCATCTTGCCGGACAGCGCTGTGCGATAACCGAGCCGCCGCAGGTAGTGCGCGTAGGTCGGCACGTCGGCCGGAAAATCGGCAGCATTGTCGTAAGCGCCGATCTTGCTGGGCAGTTGGCCACTGACCAAGGTGAAGCGCGACGGCGCGCAGAGCGGGCTGTTGCAATAGGCCGAATCGAACACCACGCCGCTGGCGGCCAGTTGCGAGAGATGCGGCAGTTTGATCGGCGACGCCGGGTCATGCATCGGCAGGATCGGAGCGGCCATCTGGTCGGCCATGATGAACAGAATGTTGGGGCGCTTCATAGTGCGAACGGTCCATGCCTTGTTTTTATGCGAAATTGCGTCATGCAGAGTCTGGACCCTATAACTCTGCGGTAAACCCGGCCACGCGCTATGACTAGGATAAGCAAAGCTTATGCGTAACCGTCTCGATCACATCGCCCTGGACACGCTGCGGGTATTCGAATCCGCTGCACGTCAACAGAGCTTTACCGCCGCCGCGTTGGAGCTGGGCAGCACACAGCCGGCTATCAGTCAGCAGATCAAGCGTCTGGAACAGCAGCTGGCGGTTCGCCTGTTCGACCGCGTCTATCGCGGCATCGTCCTCACCGAGGCCGGCGAGCTGCTGCTGAGCTATGTACAGCAGGGTCTGGGCACGCTGGACGCTGGCCTTGCCGCGGTCACCGCGCAGCAGCAGCATGAGGTGCTCCAGGTCGCGACCGATTTCGCCTTCGCCGCGTACTGGCTGATGCCGCGCCTGGAGCGTTTTCACCAGTTGCATCCGGAGGTGGACGTCAGCTTGGTGACCAGCGAGCGTGGGCTGGGCGTGCTGCCTTCGGAAACCGACGTAGCCATCGTCTTCGGCGACGGCCGCTCCAGGCATGGCGAGGCGCATCTGCTGTTTCACGAGGAGGTCTATCCCGTCTGCAGCCCGCTGCTGCTGAAAAATGAGACCACGCCTCTGGCGCCGACGGCGCTTTCGCGGCTGCCGCTGCTGCATTTGCGACCGGAAAGCCGCTCACGCTGGGTCGACTGGAACAACCTGTTTCGCGCGCTCGGGATCACCGAGAACCCAAGTTCGGGCATGTTGCGCTTCGACAATTACACCCTGTTGATCCAGGCGGCGATCGCTGGCCAGGGCGTCGCCATCGGCTGGCGTCATCTGGTCGATGAACTCCTGGCGCAGGGTCTGCTTTGCCGCGTCTGCAGCGAAAGCGTGCGAACCGAGTTCGGCTATTACGTCGTGCTGCCCGAGCGCAAGCGGCGCCAGCGCCTGATCAGCAGCTTCGTGACCTGGCTACAGGCCGAACTGATCGAAGACGGACCCGGGAGTTGATCCCGCCAACCTGTTACCAGTAATTCTCCACCGCTACCTGGCCCGGCCGCCGGGTCAGGCTCAGGTTGAGGTCGCGTGTCTTCAGCAGAGTGCGGGTGTCCTCGATCATCTGCGGGTTGCCGCAGAGCATGATCCGCGAGTGCTCCGGCTCCAGCTTCAGATCGGCGGCCCGTTCCAGCTCGCCGCTCTCGATCAGCGTGGTGACGCGGCCGTGCAGCGCGCCGGGCACCTGCTCACGGGTCACCACAGGCAGGTAGGTCAGCTTCGAGCCGAGCCCTTCCAGGTAATCGCGCTGCGGCAGGTCGCGTATCAGCTGTTGATACGCCAGTTCCGATGCCGTGCGCGCGCTGTAGACCAGAATGATCCGCTCGAACCGCTGCCAGACTTCGAAGTCCTGCAGGATCGAAAGAAACGGCGCGATGCCGGTACCGGTGCCGAGTAGCCACAGGTCGCGGCCGTCGATGAAGCGGTCGAGGGTCAAAAAGCCGAACGCCTGCTTGTCCACCAGCAACTCGTCGCCGGGTTCGAGCCGGCTCAGCTCGCTGGTGAATTCGCCGCCCGGCACCACGATGGAGAAGAAATCGAGAAACTCATCGTGCGGCGCGGAGACCATCGAATAGGCGCGCCAGACGATGCTGCCGCTCGGCTTACGGACGCCCAGGCGCGCGAATTGCCCGGCGTTGAAGCGAAATCCCGGGTCGCGGGTGGTACGTAAGGTGAACAGATTGGGCGTCAGCGTCTGCACCTCGAGCAGACGCTGGCGGGTGAACTTCTCTTCGCTGGCGGTCATACTTCACTCCTTCCGAACTTGGGCGAACCACGTACACAGGTCGTGGAAAAACGTAGACGAGGCAGGCAAGACAAGGCAGAAACAGCCGAAGAAGCGGAGTTTAGTTTTCTAAATGAGCATTCTGAGGCTGGTTCTAACGCAGTATTGCCAACGCAGTTAGTTTTTCCGCGGCCTGGGACCTTGATACTCCATTCCGACGCCTATAAACACCGCCAGTTCTTATGCCTATTCTCGAATCACCCTACGCCCGCCTCGACCTGGTCCGCCAGCCCGAACAGCCCAACGAACCCTTGCAGGCGTTCGATGCGGCTGACGAATACCTGTTGGCGCAGCTGCACGAGCAAGGCTTGGCTGCGACAACGCGGGTGCTGATCCTCAACGACAGCTTCGGCGCCCTGGCCTGTGCGCTGGCGCAGCATGTACAGGTCACCAGCAGCGGCGATTCGCACCTGGCACGCCTGGCGCTGGAAAAGAACCTGCAGCGCAACGCGCTGGCCGACGACGCCGTGACGTTCGTTCCAGCCAGTGAAGTGGCGCAGGGTCCGTTCGACCGCGTGTTGATCCGCGTGCCGAAGACCCTTGCCTTGCTGGAGGAACAGCTGATCCGCCTGCACGGCCAGCTGGCGCCGGGTGCTCAGGTGATCGCCGCCGCGATGATCAAGCATCTGCCACGCGCGGCCGGCGACCTGCTGGAGAAATACATCGGCCCGGTGCAGGCCTCGCTGGCGGTCAAGAAAGCGCGTCTGCTGACCGCAACGCCAGTAGACAAGCCCGTACCCCACTCGCCCTACCCGACCCGCTACCGCCTCGATAAGCCAGCCCTCGAGCTGCTCAACCACGCCAACCTGTTCTGCCGCGAAGACCTCGATATCGGCACTCGGGCTTTTCTTCCGCATCTGCCCAAGGCGCTCGGCAACCTGCGCGTGGCGGACCTCGGCTGTGGCAATGGTGTGCTCGGCATCGTCTACGCGCTGGGCAATCCGCAAGCACAGATGACGCTGGTGGACGAGAGCTACATGGCGGTGCAGTCGGCGCGGGAAAACTGGCAGGCCATCCACGGCGACCGCCCCGCCGACATCCGTGCCGGCGATGGGTTGGCCGAGCAGCCGATGGATTCGCTGGATCTGGTGCTGTGCAATCCCCCTTTCCATCAGCAGCAGGTGGTCGGCGACTTTCTCGCCTGGCGCATGTTCACCCAGGCCAAAACGGCACTGTGCAAAGGCGGCGAGCTATGGATCGTCGGCAACCGCCACCTCGGTTATCACCTCAAGCTCAAGCGGCTGTTTGGCAAGGTCGAGCAGGTCGCGGCGACGCCGAAATTCGTGATCTTGCGGGCGATCAAACCATGAGCGACACGCCGGTTCGGATGAGCGTGCAGCAGTTTGCCGCTCGAACCGGCCTGTCCGCCCACACCCTGCGTTACTACGAAAAGATCGGCCTGCTGCGGCATGTCGCTCGGGATGCCCGCGGCTGTCGAGTGTACGGCCCGCGCGATCTGGAATGGGTCGGTTTCATCTTGCGTCTGAAAGAAACGAACATGGCGCTGGACGACATCATCCGCTACGCCGATCTGCGCGAGCTTGGCGATTCCACGCTTGAGGCGCGTCAGGCACTGCTCGTAGCCCACGCCGCGAAGCTGCAGGAACGTCTCCAGCGCGACCGTGAGCACCTTGATGCGCTGCAGAAAAAGATCGAGTTGTATCGCCAGCAAACAACCGCTTGACTTAGAGTCGACTCCAACCCGCAGGCTTTCCTCTCACCCAACCGAGAGGACTGATTCATGCCTGCATCGATCCGCTATACCGAAGGCCTGGCCAAACTCGAAGAAATCGACGGCGAAGCCGGCCGCAAGGTCATTGACAGCCTGCAAGCCATCGCCCCGGATCTGGCCCGTTACGTCATTGAATTCCCCTTCGGCGATATCTACCAACGCCCCGGCCTCGACCTGCCCCAGCGTGAGCTCGCCACGGTCGCAGCACTGACCACGCTCGGCCATTGCCAACCGCAGCTGGCCGTGCACATCCACGGCGCGCTGAACGTCGGCTGCACGCCGGAGCAGGTCGTTGAGGTGATCATCCAGATGGCGGTTTATGCCGGTTTCCCTGCAGCATTGAACGGCATGGCGACCGCCAAGGCGGTGTTTGCAGAGCGCGGGTTGTTGCCTGAATGAAGCCCGACGCCTGATTGCATGCGCATTGGTGAACCCAGTCCGCCACGGACACCAAAACTCGTCTACGGTGGGCTAAAGCCCACCCTACGGCGGAAAGTCGACGCGTATTCTTCTAAGTAGGGTGGGCTTCAGCCCACCAGCGCAACCTGTCTCGACTGCTGGCGGGCCAGGCAAAACCCCGTTCGTCTCCCCTGTGCGGCTTTCAACAGGCAGATTCCCTCAAAGCGCCACCGCGACTGAATGCTAATCTGCGCCACTGCCCACCTTGCGCCTCGACCTGATGTCCA
>Ga0208645_1002258_pt1 | contig 15595 bp, 15 predicted proteins | sample VirMetDEL_Sep_01_FD_184519 | JGI IMG/M metagenome (GOLD analysis project Ga0208645, IMG submission 184519) | Aqueous microbial communities from the Delaware River and Bay under freshwater to marine salinity gradient to study organic matter... | ecosystem: Environmental > Aquatic > Marine >... | reverse complement strand
GACATGTTGGAAGATGAGCTGGAGGATGACCCTGATGAGTGGCATGACCAGCAACAGTTTGAGCGAGCATGTGACGAGTTAGGACTGAGAACATGACAATTCATATGGTGTCTCGTTGTTTGGAGTGCAACAACATGTATTGGGGTCAAGATTTTGATTACGACATTCACATGTGTGTTGGTTGTGCTGAGCATTGGAACCCGGAGGGAGAGGACGCATGACTACGTTTGATGAGTTGATGCGGAAGGTGTTGACTCTGTTTCCAAACGCTTACGTGTCGGAAAACATTTCAGGCGAGCTGGTGATTGAGACAGGCTATGAGCTTGGTCCTAATGACACGTTGGTGCCCGTGAAGCAAGATGAAACAGACTGACCGTAGGGAGCTGGCTGTGTTGTTTGCACTTGCAATGTCACAAGCACCGTTGTCGATACCTGACCTTGCGAAGCGAACAGGTAAGTCGTACAACACGGTGAAAAAGGTTGTGACAACTGATGCCCGTGTAACGACACAGCCAGGTCACCCTACTCGTTACTATCTCGCCATGCCTGAACAGTTGCAAGGTCAAATTATCCGTTTGTCGGGTGATAAGCCCGCTGAGGGTTGGGTGACATGGTTGGGTAAGGTGCGTCCGAAGTTGATGGAGCTGACAGCTTTGGATAAGACACGACAGCTCGATGAAGTAACAAAGCAGGGCATGATTTTGGAAGCGCTAGGTGTGAACCTGGTGTCGTTGGGTCGTGACTTGCAGGACAATGCGGACCAGCCTGACTGGTTCACGAAGATAGGCGGTAATGAAGATGACGCTGTTGACGGGATTTCTTGACCCTGAAGATGATTTCTGGGTTGATGACCTGTATGACATGGATGATGCACAGTTACGTGCGGAGGCAGAGCGCTATACACGTATAGCAAAAAAGTATGAGCAGACGAAAAACAAGCAAAGCCTTGGTGAGTCGCGCTTGTCGTACCAGTTCGCATACTTACGACACAAAGAGGTGTTGAAGATTTTGGATTCTAAAGATAAACAATGAACATACGTAAAGAGTTTGCTGACGCTCAAACAAGGCGTGCTTATTACCTTGCAAACGCTGAGGATAAACGTGCTGAGCTGGCTAAGCTAATAAAAGAAGTTGATGAGCTTGACAGAGCTGAAGCTAAGACACGCAAAGAGATTGCTGAGATACGTAAGCGTGAAGAGGCTGAGCAACGCAGGGAAGATTCTCTTGCGCAGGCAGACGATGTTCGCAGTAAGGTTGAGCATCTCGAAGCTCAGTACAGGGAGTTAGCCAATGGCAAGGTATGGCACGATGGCAATGCTGATGTTGGAGCTGTACTTCCCTTCCAGTGGCGTGGGGTTTTATTTGGTGCAGGTGCGAGGCGATGGATTCTGGGTGATGGCATGGGCTTGGGAAAAACCCGACAGTCTATTGGATGGCTCGACCTCGTGGAAGCTCGTAAGGTTCTTGTAGTTTGCCAGGCTGACATTTGTGACCAGTTTGCTGGGGAGATTATGACGTTGGCACCGCACCGCACGGTGTACAACTTGTACAAGAAGACGCCTAAAACCCGTCACGCCCAGATGGACAAAATACTGGGAGCAAAAGAGGCTGTGGTGGTGGTCAATTTTGAGATTTGGCGCAGGGATAAGGATTTGTTGGCGAAGCTTGTCGGTTGGCAGATTGACAGCATCATCGTGGATGAGGCGCACAATTTGAAGAACACGGCGACGTCTAATTTCCGGAATGTGGAGACGATTATCAAAGCTGATAATGAGTGTCCGAAGTGTGGTGATTTTATTGCTGGTTTGTATGACCCGAAGTATAAGCCTCGGTTGGTGCCTCGTTTGTGTCCTTCGTGTGGTTGGCGCAAGGGTGACAACACTGGTGAGGTTTACGATTACCAGTTGGATGAGTGGTTGTCTACAAAGAGCGTGAAGAACTTGTGTTTTACGACAGGTACACCGATTCTGAACTCGCCTTTGGATATTTATTCGTTGTTGCATTTGTGTGACCCGCTTTTATTTGCTCGCAAGTCGCAATTTATCCAGTCTTTTTGTATTACGAATTACCACTCGGGCAAAGTCGAATTTCGTGATGGTCAGTTGAACAACTTGAAACCTTTGATTGCTGGCAGGTTTTTGGCTCGTGACCGTGAGGATGCTGGCATCGTGTTGCCTGCACAACGCAAGCATATTGTGCGTGTCGACATCGACCCGGAGTCGTACAAGAAGCAGTACAAGATTATTCGCCAACTGTCGGAGCGTGCATCCATCATGTTGGAGAGCGGTGAAGGTATGACAATTATGCATTTGATTGCGTTGATTACTCGCAAGCGCCAAGCAAACGTGTGGCCTGCTGGCATTGAGCTAAAAGATGTTGACGGTAACGTTGTGTTTTCTGTCGGCTCTGAGGTGCAAGAGTCAGCGAAGATGGATGCTGTTGTGGAGCAGGCTGTTGCACTGCATGGGCAAGGTCACCGCCAGGTTGTGTTTAGCCAGTTCAGTACAGCTTTGGAGGCTTTACAGGATAGATTGCAGGAACAAGGATTGAGTGTGGCACTTTTGACAGGTGCGACACCTAAGAAATTACGACAGGAAATCAAAGATAACTTTTATCTAGCTAAGGGTGAGGAGCCAAGATGGGACATCGTGTTATGCAATTACAAAACTGGTGGGACGGGGCTGAACCTGACGTCTGCAACTGTTACGCACATACTCGACGAAGAATGGAATCCAGGCAAGAGGGACCAGGCTTACGCGAGGACAGACCGCATTGGTCAGGAGCGAGAGAACGACGTGTACATTTACAGGGTGCCAGCGAGCATCGACACGTGGATGAGCAACACAATCAACCGTAAAGAGCAGATGGTGTCGGCGTTCAACGATACAATGACTGACGAGATGACGGCGGAGAGTTTGAGTGAGGCAATGAAGAGTGGTGAGATATTGTGACGTTTGATTCAGATAAGTACGAAGAAGCGTGGCTAAGTTTGCATTTGAGATTGTACGAGCCTCACCAGGACGAGCCCGTAATTCTCGAAGTTGAGCGGGGTGTCGGCAGACCTATGGCTGAACCCAGCGAAGTCAAGGACATTACGTCGACAGGTCGCAAGCGAGCTGCAATGATGTACCCAATTTTCAAGGACATGAAGTGTGAGTGGGCGGGACTCAAGTATGCGGGAGGTGGCGTTGAGCCAATCATCGGTTGTCATGGCAACATTATTCAACCAACTAAAGGCCCCGACAAGGGTGACCGTCACCATGGGCCTGACAAGAACGTCATCAACAATGCGCCCCACAACGTACACCGTATTTGTTCTACATGTCACAACAGATGGCACGCCCTGAACAACAAATATTACGGTGAGAGACCGCCAGCTGACGAGCCGTTTGTCCCGCTGGAGGAGTACAAAGAGCACGATGCTGAGACAAAAGCTACAACTGAAGAGATAAATGAAAATGAGAAATGGTGGGCGACACGCCGTAAATTGACAAAGGATGTTTCGCTCGATTAGTGTTACGCTAGTAACAGGACGGAGATGATAATGCAACTGTGGATTGATTTAGAAACTACCGGATTGAGCCCTGACAGCGATGAGATTATTGAGGTTGGCTGGTTCATTGCGGACAACTGGGAATGGGTTACCCAGCCCCAGTCAGCTATTGTCACGCCCAGTAAAACAACCTGGGAGCTGATGAAGCAGGACTTGTTTGTGCAGTCAATGCACACACAAAACGGATTGATTGATGAGATGATGCAGGGCGACACGTTGATGATTGAAGACATTGAAGACCAAATTCTTGACGACCTTCGTCCTCTCATGGCGTTACAGCCAGACGAGCCAGTGATTCTTGCTGGCTCCAGTGTTCACTTTGACCGTGGCTTTATTCACGAATACATGCCACGCCTCGACAAGGTGCTGATGCATCGCCACTTCGACGTCAGTGTGTTGCGCATGTTCTTCGACGACATGGGTTACTTTAGTTTCAAACTTGAAGGCGATTCGTTGCACAGGGCAGAAGAAGATGTCCGAGCCAGCTACTCCCAGGCACGCAACTACGTTGAACTAATCAACGAACTGTCGGAGGCTGACTAACAATGCCAAGCGTAAGCCACTCAGAAGTCGACAGCTATTTGCTGTGCCGACGCAAACACTATTACGGTTACGGGCTTAGCCTTGAGCGCATTACTCAAAGCAATTCGCTTGCCACAGGTACAGCTGGGCACGCCGTACTAGAAACTTTTTACCGATACTTGCTCGACCTTGACGACAGTGCCGAAGGTCAGCTCAAAAACTTCGAGGCGGGTGTTGCTGCTGCTCGTGATGCATATGAGGAAATAGTCAGGGAAGGCTATGAAGATGCAGCCAATCGAGCCCGCCTCGAAGACACTTTGTTTCACCCAGAGTACGGTTACTTCGCTAACGAATTTATGGTGCGTAAAGGCTGGCAAATACTTGCTGTCGAAAAAGAGTTCAACCTTTTGTACGACGAAGAGAACCAGTCAAGCTACCCATTTGTTGTGGACATGATTGTCAAAGACCTCGAAGGCAGAATTGTGGTCATTGACCACAAGTTTGTGTACGACTTTTACACACCAGAACAAACAGACTTGCAACCACAAATCCCCAAATACATTGGTGCGTTGCGAGCGCTGGAGTACGACGTAGCTTATGGTGCCTACAACATGTTGCGGACACGCAAAGTCAAGACACCTACAGCTGACGGCAACAACTACTTTATGATTCTCAAGCCCAACGCAGAGCGTGTATTGAATACTTTTATGGAACAGCTTGGTGTTGCAGCTGAGATACAAGCACTCAAAGAACTTAGCCTTGATGACCAGAACAAGCGGGCTTACCGCACAGCCAACAAAATGGTGTGCCAATCCTGTTCGTTCCGTGACATCTGCTCAACAGAATTAGTCGGTGGCAACGTCGAACTAATGAAGAAAACTGAATACAAGATACGTGAACGGCGAGAGTTCGCTCCCGCCACGATTGAAGGAACTAACAATGAATAATCGCCTTGATGAAATCCTTGGGCGCATGACTGACCTTGGGTCGGAAAAAGTCAGCAAGAACCTGATGGCAATGCTCTATGGCAAGCCTGGTACTGGCAAGACCGTCCTGTCCGTTGCGCTCGCACAACAAATAATCAAACCCAAGCAGAAGGTACTGTACATCGACACAAAGGAAGGTTGGGTATCTCTTGAGAACCACCCCAAGCTTCTCAAGAATGTCGTACGTGCTGAGTACAATTCATTCTCTGACTTTGCTGTTATCGCTAACGCGATTGCAAACAAAGACAAAGGCTTGGACAAAGTAGGAGCTGTCGTTATTGACGAGTTCTCCACTGCTGCAGACATGTTGCTTGACGACCTGTTTCGACAGGACGTAGGCGCACGAGCAGACGAGATTCCGACAGACGCACTAGATGCCAGGCTGTACAAACCTCTTGGTGATGCGTGCCGTAAAGCTGTCGAAATGTTCCAAAACCTTGCAGGTGTCCACGTCATTCTTGTCGCTCACGAGCGCGAGACTGTTGACCACCGCAAAGTCAAGGTAATCAAGCCAGGCTTCACACCCAAAAACAATGACGGGTTGCAGAAGCTGATGCACGTTACCGCACACGTCACCAACGAAATTAAGGGAGCTGGTAAAAACATCAGCTACGAGCGTCTCGTACAGTCTCATCCGTCAGCCTTGGTTGACGCCAAGTCACGTATTGGTGGCTTGCCCCTAACTTCCACACCCGAGGACTTCATCGCAGTCATTAATGACTGGCTTGGAGACAACACCAAAGGCGTGGTAGCAGAGGACAAAACATTGGCCTCTGATGAACTGCCAGATGAAGGCGTGCCCGTCTCTGAAGAATACATCGAAGACGACGAGCCCGTTTACGCTGGCGAATAACTGATAACACTGAAAGGCAAAAACAATGGCATTACTTGAAGACTATGGCATTGACACCTCTGACATTGAGGCACCGTCATACGACCTCGAAGACGGCATTTACGAATTCGAGGTTGGCGACGTCTATGTGAAGCAGGGAAGTCAGGCATACCCTGACCGCTCCTGGGTCATTATGGAGTACCTCGTCGGAGACACCGGAATCAAAAAGAGTGAACTCTTTGAACTTCCGCAAGACCCAGAGAACATCACGGACCGTGAAAGGACGAAGCTAGGCTACTATGTGGCACGGCTTATGGACCTTGGTGTCGAACGCGATGAGGTCAACAACGTTGACCGTGACGACCTCATTGGTTTGCGCGGAACACTCCAGCTTTACAGCTCTGCTGGTAAGGGCAAGAACGCTGGTAAGATGTACCAAAACATTAAGAATGTTAAGGTTGGTAAGTCTTCTGAGGCTCCCCAGCCAGCCCAGAAGAAAGCCCGTGCGACAGCTGCCGACAACCCCTTCGCCTAGCAGCTGACGGGCCCGGTGGCCCTGGATTCCTCACTTGTCCAGGGCCACCAATCTCTAAGGACGAATATGGATGCGACGACAGAACTAACAGAGTTTTACAATTACATTTGGGGAGAAGACCCAGTACAAGACGGACCCACATATGTGTACATACCTGTCGAACACGAAGGTAAGTGGACGCCGTACATGTTTGCGTGGCCTCGCCAACGCAGCGGTGTAATCAAACACACTTTAAAATGGTCGGCAGTCAAAGCCAACGTGTTCTACTCACCTGCGCTATACAAAGCAGCCAAGCCAATCAAAGAAAACGTGCTAGGCAGCAACGTGTTGTGGGTTGACTTCGACGGTAACGCGCCAACGGAATGGCCTGACGAAGAGCCAGACGTAGTGTACATTCCACCACCGACATTGGTAGTGCAGTCATCAATTGAAGGGCACGAGCACTGCTACTGGAAACTGGACAAGTTTCTGGACAACATCGAAACATTAGAAGACCGAAACAGAGCGATTGCGTATTTGATGCACGCGGATACGTCAGGCTGGGACGCCGACCAAATCCTGCGTCCGATAAGGACAACTAATCACAAGCGCAACATGCCAGTGATAGTTAAGGAGTGGGAACGTGAAGACACGGTATAGTCTCGAAGACTTTGACCAAATACCGTCAGCCAGAAAAATTGTCAGCACTGACATAGTTCTTGGTGAGCTTCCCTCACTTGACGATGTGCGTTCCCTCGCACACTGGACCAACGAACTGCTGGACAAGTTTAACCGTGGACCAGAATACTTTGCTGGACCACCAAAAAAAGACCGCTCAGCGGCCATGTCAGAGCTTGCACACATTGGTGCTGAGCTGGGGTGGGCTGACGAACAAATCGCCACAATGCTGTACAACGCTGACGATAGGTGGGGCAAGTACAAAGGGCGTTATGACCGTGACCGTCGCATGGCTGACTTCATCAATCGTGCCCGACAGAAACACGGGTACAACTCGCTAGACAATGTTGACCTGACCAAGATGATTGAGTCAGCCAACCAGACCACGCCAATCATGGGTGAGTCCAAGCTGATTTATGGGTATCAAGAGTTTGTTGATGCCGAGTTCAAAATTGAATGGATACTTGACGGCCTGCTTGCGCAGGGCGGATTAGGTTTGATTACTGGGTACCCCGGCACAGGTAAGACCCAGTTTTCTATAGGCGTGGGGGCGCACCTAGCACTCTCCAAAGAGAAGTTCCTGAAATGGTCCAACGTCGCAGGGTCAAAGAAGGTTCTCTTTCTGTCGCTGGAGATGGGTGCGGCCCCACTTAATCATTTTATGGGCACGATTGCCAAAGGGTACGACGACATGAACACGCTTAACCGCAACTTCCTTGTCGCACCTTTTGGCACGCCCGTGTATCTCGACACGCCCGAGGGTCAAACATTCCTTGACCAGATACTTAACGAGCACATGCCAGATGTCATCATTATTGACTCGCTGCAAAAGGTGTCGTCTAAAGAGCTGACAGACGAGCAAGCGGTGAAGACGCTAATTCACTATTTGGCGACGATACGTGCAAAATATTCGTGCGCCATGCTGATGATTCACCACAACCGTAAGAAACCAAACGACGGGCAAAAGAAAGGCGTGGAGCTGTCGGACGTTTATGGTAGTACTTACATCACGACAGACGCTGATTTTGTGGTATCACTCAAGATTGTCGAAGGTGACCTGTTGCAAGTCGACACGCTGAAGAACAGGTTAGGGCCAACCTATGACCCATTCCAGATTGAACGTAACCCAGAAACACTTGGGTTTACAACAGAGCTAGGCAGAGTATTTGAGCAGTTTGGGGTAAAAGATGGCGATATTGAAATCTGACAACATTGATGCGGAGAGCCGCAAAATATTAGAACTCATCGCAAAGCATCCAGGCAGCCTCATAGCGCTTGATACGGAGGCTACGGGTATCCGTGTAGCAGCAGGCGAGGACACATGTATTGGAGCAAGCATCGCCGCTGTAATAGGCAACAATGCGTTCAGTCATTACTTTCCTTTCCGCCACGAAGTAGGCGACAACATTGGAACAGAAACCTTTAACCTGTTCAAACAGGTTATGGAAGAAGGCGAGCACACTTTCGTGTACGTCAATGCGCAGTTCGACATCCTATCGCTTGAAACAGTTGGCGTCTACCTTGGCCCAGAAAACTTTTACGACGTGCCCACTATGGCGCACCTAATAAATGAAAACAAACCGTTTGCCAAAAGCCTGGAGCAACTGTCGCAGTTTTATATTCACAAAGACATTGGCAAAATTAAAGACCTCAACATTGAGCGTGAAAAGAAAACCGGATGGACAAATACTGATTGGCGTACTATTTGGGAGTATGCGGTAACGGATGCGCAGTTGACGTGGCGGCTGTACGACATTTTGCGCAAAAAACCTGAGTGGTTGGCGTTGCCTGAAGATTTTTGGCAGCACAAACAAAAACTGATTCGCGTGTTGTTGTCGATGAAACGCGAAGGCGTACAAATTGATGTACCGCTGGCTATGGAATACGTGACCAAAGGCGAAAAAGAAATGGCTCGCATCGTGGAAGAGCTTGGTATTAACCCTGCCAGTTCTAAGCAGATGCGCAAGCTGCTTATTGATGACCTGGGGCTCCCTGTCGTCAAAGCTAGCCAGCGGACAGGTGCTCCCAGTTTTGACAAGCAAGCTATGACTAAATACGACGAAATGCTGGAAAAAATTGATTCTCCTGTCGCCACCCTCATTAAAGAGTACAGAGGCTGGCAGAAAGCCGTCACAGCGGCGTACAGGCCCTATCTGAGCCTCCGGGGACCAGACGATAGGCTCAGATGCTCATATAAGACTCACGGGACCGCTACGGGCCGTCTGAGCTGTTCTGAGCCCAACCTACAGCAGATACCAAAATCATCCGACAAACCCTGGAACGGCAAAGTTAAAGAATGTTTTATTGCCAAACCAGGATTCGTACTTATTAACGCCGACTTCTCACAGCTAGAGCTACGGCTCGCAACAGCTTACGCAGGTGAAGAAGAACTCAAAAAAGTATTTGAAGAAGGCCGCGACATCTTCACTGAAATGTCTAAACAACTTGGCATGTCACGTCACGACACCAAAACACTTGTTTACTCCATGCAGTACGGTGCCGGAGAACAACGCATCATGGATGCTTTCAACGTCGACAGGTCAGAAGCCAAACGCATCAGAGAAAACTACTTCGCCACCTACCCAGAGTTCCGCCGATTCAACGAACGATGCACACAAAAAGTAGAACAAACAAACACCATCAAAATCTGGTCAGGTCGCGAACGACACTTTGAAAGCACCACAGAAGCCTACAAAGCAATGAACAGTGTCATCCAAGGAGGTGCCGCCGACATTGTAGAACGCATCATGGTTCGCTGCTACGACGAACTACAAAACGAAGATTGCCTCATGTTGCTTCAAGTCCACGACTCCATTACATTTGAGGTACGGGAAACCAAAGTACAGCAATACATGGAGAAGATACGGACAGTCATGGAAGACGTTAACGCCGTAACAGGTGAAGTTAACTTCGATGTTCGATTTGCAGTAGATGTAGATTATTGGGTTCCCCAGGAAGGACGGTAAACAAAATGGCAACATACATATTCGAGTGCGAACATTGCGGTTACCTTGACAGTGACCAAGACATAGCAGCCAACCACTGCATCGATAACCAAAGCAGCCTGTGGTAATCAGTGTTGACCCAGGAGAAACAACCGGCATCGCCTACTGGAAAGATGACGGCGAGTTTATCGAACGCGAAATGCTGGACTTTGACAATCTCCTCGAACGGCTCGAAGCACTAGAAGGCGTCACCACTGTCGTATGCGAAGACTACCGGCTGCGTCAGGGCAAACAAATGGCCCAGACCGGCAGCAGGTTCCTCGCCGTACAGATAATCGGAGCGTTAAAAGCTTACGCGAAACGACACAAAGCCAAAATGGTGCTACAAGACGCCACAATTCTCACAGTCGCAGAACTGCACTCGGGAGAGAAGAGACCGAGTAACCACGCCAAAAGCCACGACATAGATGCTTACAACCACGGCTACTATTACTTTGAAACCCAAGGACTCCTCCAACCAAAGCCTTTATGGTAGCATTTAATGCACCCTCAGTTTCCGTCCTAGCTGAGGGTGCATTAAATTTTATTTAAATGTTCTTCAATACGTTTCACGGCGTCTTTAATACTCGACCCGCCGTTAGTTTTAACTTCTTGTTCAACGCCCATCAGACGCGACTCTATTTTGTCCAACCTGTCGGGAAGTTCAGCAATGATGTCGATAGTGTGCACAACCTTAGAAATAAACGGCCAAATTTTAATAAGCGCTCCAACAAAAACCACAATAAGAAAAACGGTCCAAATAATTGGGCCGTAATCCATCAGGAATTGTGATGCTTGTTCCGGTGTCATCTTTTCATCTACCTACCAAATAGTTGGTCAATAAAGCTTTGTTGTTCTTTACTGGCCGCGTTGCGCCTTTCTATTTCAGCATAGTTAATAAAACTTGACCGGCTGTAGTTTCTAAAACCTAAACCTGTTAGCCAGTTTATAGCACTCAGCGTTTGGTCGAAACCTGTCTTGCTTCCCCGAGCGACAGCATCCTGTTCCTCAAAACCACCCGTCACGCTTCTACCCGTAACGTTAGAAATGTAGTTAACTCCAGGGATTGTGGAGTCAATGTAATCACTAAAGTCCCGGATGGGTGCTTGTGTTCCAAGACGCGAACCTGCCAAAAGTTCGAGGGGAACTCTCAGATACGGGTTCATCATTTGGATGCCACCCTCGACCACGCCACCGCTAAGAGAACCAAACACGTCTTGTGTAACAAACCCAGGGTTTATAGCAACATATTTACCGTCAATTTCAAGGTGCGGTCCGACAGCTTCTTCAGTAAGGAAGCTGGGGAACAACTGGTCTTGCGGGAATGGGTTGTAGATAGAGTCGGGGTTAATGCCCATTGCCATCGCAAAGTTGTAGTTTGCTTTAGGAATAAACGTGAGGGTACGGCCAGGGTTAAGTACGGCTGACTGTACAAGAGCGACCAAAGCTGGTTTGTACCACGAATAGAACGGGATTAGCCTACGCCAAAGTTTAGATTCAGCAGCGGTAAGGCTAGCCGCGTTGGGATGTGTTCTTAATGTGCTTTCTACTGCAATACGGATAGCGTCTTCTTTGTTTTTTGCTTTAAGAACACGGAAACCAACAGCAATTCCTTTGCCTTTCGACAGTTGGTGCATGGCTTGTAGGAAGTGTGCTCCACGTGCTTTGTGTTCTACAAACTCAGAAACTGTTAAAGCAAGTTTTTCACCGGGGCTTCCCGGTCCACCTAAACCAAGCGTTAACGCTGTTTGACCAACCTCGGCAGCACGAGCACTACCAACTTTAGATTCTGTACTCAAAAAGTCTTCAACTGTTTTACCAACATCGAACAGCTGGCCTTCCATAACCTCAAACGCTTCGTTAGCAGTTAGGCTAAATTTTTTGCCAGATATAATAACTTCTGCATCGTCAAAAACATTTAAACCCTCACCCTTAATTGTGTTTAACATGTCAACAGACGTGTAGTTTTTTCTTCCGGCCAAAAGTCGGTAAATTTTGCGCTCTGATGTTAAGAAACCGTCACCGCCTAAAACAGTAAATCTAAACGACTGTCCACCAAGTTCGTTTCTTACGTGGTGACCTGGCCTAAAAATGGTGACTGTTTTTTTCCACAAATCAAACATAGGGTCAGCAAAATCTTCAACAAACTTACCGATAGGCGAGGTAAGTCTACGGCTTGCTGTCATGGCGGTGTCGAGATAAGCCAGTTGTTCCGCAACTTGCTCGGGCACATACAAGTTGTCGGGCATAACACCCTCAAAGTAAGAACCCTTACCAGAAGTTACACGAACAAACCCATCAGCTTTAGCCTTAGCCGCGTTTGTCGTAGCCAAACCAAGCTCTTTCAAACGAACATACGTTTGGTTAACAAAAAGAACTTTATTGTTAAGTTCAAACACAGCAGTTTGACTTTGAGCAAGAAAAACTTTCAAATCGTCAACAGGCCACGTTTTCCACTGGTCCAAAGCAGCCATAGTTTCCGCTGTTTTACGTATAACAGACTCGTCAGCAGAGCCAGTTGCTTTGCGTGCTGCATCCAAATATTTTGGTGCTTCCCGTACAGCCAAATCGATGTCAATAAGTTGTCCGCTTGCGGGAAGAATAGGAGAACCATCTGACATTCGGCCCAACACTGCGTGTCTTTCAAGCGTGCGAGCAATTTGAGTCAACGTCGCACCCGTCCTAGCCAAACCACTACCCAAAATAGTGTTAGTCAAATCTCCAGTCACGTCATAAACACGACCAACCTGTGCCAGCAAAGCTTTTCTCGCAGCTTCCACTGACGAACCAGCAGGAGCAGACTCGCCGCGTTGAATCAATTTAAACGCCTGCTGTATGTCTGTAAGATTCTCGTCGACAGTGCCCCGGAACGTATCAAACAATTCATTTATTTCTCGGGTAACAACAGCCAAAAACTTTCGCGGCCCAAACCCAAGTGAAGCCCTGTCGGTAGCAAGATTAATTCCGTCAGCAGGGTCTAGTTTGTAGAAAGGTCTAAACGTACGGTTTAAGTACTCCATACCCAGGGTCATGCTTGAATAGCCGTCAGCATCTTTAATGTAAGCCGTGTCGTAAACAGTAAAACCTTCTGGCGCTGCCTTACCAGAATAAAGCGCTTCTTCTACAAGCTGTTGCTCGCCTTGATTAATTTCTTTTTCCATCTTTCGGAATTCTTCAGCGTTCTTTTCGGCGGCTTCCCGCACGGCAGCGTCATCCTTGCCATGTGCTTGAGCTGTTCGCTCAGCAGCCTTAGCGTATTCCTTGTTGCCCTTTGGCACAGCGTTAATAACAGTACCCTCAGTCATAACCTGTGTAGGCTCAGTACCATCAATAGCCCGCACATAATCCTGCACCATCTTGTGAGCGCCATTAATCTTTTTAATCTCAGACGCCGCAGCTGAAGGACTGTCCATATCGCGCAACAAACCACGAGCAATCTCAGGCGAAACAGTACCAGTCTCGGTTACGACACGGGCTGTAAAAGCTTCCCGTCTAGTGTTCATCAAATCATCAATAACAGGACGCATTTCCATAATCGCGTCAGCAAACTCTTCAGCAACCTTAGCCGGGTTCCAAAGAACAAAACGACCCTTATCTGCAAGTTCGTAAGAAATAAAATCAAGGTTTTTAGAAGTTTTGGCACTGCCGCGAATAAAACCAAAACGACTTGGTTCGGTAGTAGCAAACCAGTTTTGTGGTTTGCCGTTTTTTCTCATTAATTCTTTTTTACCCGTGCGGTCCAAATTAGATTTAAGAATAGAAAGAATTTCGTCTCTATCAGCGCCCTGGACAACACGAATAAAAGCATCACCGAGTTTTTCTGACAAAATACCCGTATTTGCGTGAAACAATGTCATGTTTAACGCTTTTAGATAGTAACTAATAGCATCGGGCGCAACATTTTTATTTTTAGCAATTTTTTCTAAACCACGAGCCATAATGTTATACACGTCAGTAAAACTGCCGTATTTAATAGTTCGAGTTGCCCCCTTAACTCCGAGCTGTTTGTAATCCAGAACAAGCGGGATACCTTTACTTGTCAAGAAAGCCTCGGCAGCCTCCATAATTCTTGTTGCAGCAATCGATTTTTTATCGACAAGTTGAAAACCTTTATATTCTTCAGCTTGTGTACCTGGCCGCACATATTTTGGTATTGGAGTATCTTCTGTTTTTTTAAGAAGAGCGGCAACTTTCATAGAGACAGATGCCTCCAAATCCCTAAACTGGGCATACGTACCAGCAAGATTCTCAATCTTAGTTACACCCTCACCAACCTCTTCAAGCGTGTAATACGTCCCACTACGAATACCAGCATAAAACTTCTTAAGAAACGCGGGGCTAAAGTTTTTAGTCAAAAACTCCGACACTGCAGAAGACATAATGTCCAACGCATCGTCCTCAAAACCAGGAAGAGAAGTACCAATAGTGTCCCTAAAGTAGCGAACAAAATCAGCATCATCAGCAATGTTCTCAACAGACGTAACCACGCTCTCTGGTTTAATACCAGCCCGCACCCGGTTAATACGTTCAGCCAAGTCGTCGCGAGCAGCACGATAAGTGGGCAGGTTAATGTCAAACAGTCGCAACAAGTTCCATTCAGCAGTGTTAGGAAGAACATCGCCCAGTACATCTTCGACAACGCCATTCTTAGCCAAAACTTTCTGAGCAGTGTCAACAAACGTCGCCAGCTCAGGAGCGTTCATAGCTTTAAGCGAATTAAACAACCCAGTACCAATGATTGCTTTAATGTTATTCTCTTCGTTCTTAGCAAGATGAAGAATCCTGTTAACCCCAAGAATTCCGTTAACCGACTCAGCAACCTCACCAGCAGGCTCGCCAAGAATATTAATAAGGCCGGGAGAGTCAGAAAACTTGCGAGTGTAAGAATCGTAGTATTTATTAAGTTCGTTAACGACAGTATCTACAGCTCCCACATCTGACTCAGGAGTTTTATCAGCAGCCTTAACTAGCTCGTAAAGGTTAGGCTCTTTAAGCTTGTTACCACTAATAGCAGTAATTTCAGGAGAGATAGGAATAGTTCTTGCAACATCGTCTGGCAGCGACAATATTTGAGTCATCCACTCATCAGAACTCAAAAGCGTTTCAGGAACCGGAATGTTGTCGGCAACATCGACCCGTTGCGTTACAAGTTTGCCAAGTTCTTTAGAAACAGCGTTAGCGAGCTTAAACTCTCTAGCGCCCTTCTTCTTAGCAAACCTCTTGTTGTCAATAATTTTTCTAAACGCAGACGTAGCAGCAACACCAGGAGTAACATCGTCACCACGAGCAATAGTTTCAGCCAACCTGTCGGATATTTTCGTTGCCGCTTGTGCAGGGTTTTTAACGTTGTCCGCAACATCGGCGGCTGCTTCGCGCATACCCTCAGGCGTTTTAACATCGGGTACTTCGTCGGCAGCTTTTCTCCCCGTAACTGTGCGTTTGACAGCTTTGCCAGCAGCTCCAACAGCTTTACCAGCACCACCAATAGCTTTAGCAATCCACGCTGCAGGAATAAGGTTAATAGGG